>Ga0182745_1004934_pt1 | contig 11013 bp, 11 predicted proteins | sample eDN3rd30CKraftBY_FD_128523 | JGI IMG/M metagenome (GOLD analysis project Ga0182745, IMG submission 128523) | Enriched backyard soil microbial communities from Emeryville, California, USA - eDNA 3rd pass 30_C Kraft BY (version 2) (version 2) | ecosystem: Environmental > Terrestrial > Soil >... | reverse complement strand
TCTTCGACCACTCCGCATCGCTCAACCACGTCAACTGCCGTGCCATCTAAAGCCTCCGCTCTAAGCAGATGCTTTGAATCAGCACTCACCCTCTCGCGCAAGCTGATTGAGTACGGAGCCTAGAGTATGTCCTGATTAGATTGAGGCATGACCGCTGTTTCTGAGGTAGTTTGCGCATTCGTGCGGCGGGAAGGCATCGAGCAGGGTGCCGATGCGCTGCCATGTTGCCTCGGCGGTGCGTTCTGCGGCCTTGCGCAGGAGCAGCTTGAGCTTGGCGAAGACCTGTTCGATCGGGTTGAGGTCCGGGCTATAGGGCGGCAGGAACAGCAGCTTGGCCCCTGCCGCGCGGATGGCCTTGCGCACGGCCTGGCCCTTGTGGCTGCCGAGGTTGTCCATGATGACGATGTCACCGGGCGAGAGCGTGGGCACGAGGAACTGCTCGACCCAGGCGGTGAAGAGCTGGCCGTTGATCGGCCCGTCGAGCACGCAGGGCGCATCGATCCGGTCGCAGCGCAAGGCCGCCACGAAGGTCAGCGTCTTCCATTTGCCGAAGGGAGCCTTGGCGACGAGCTTGCTGCCGCGCTTCGACCACCCCCTGAGCGGGGTCATGTTGGTCTTGGCCCAGGTCTCGTCGATGAAGACGAGGCGCCGGGGATCAAGCCGGCCCTGATACTTCTTCCACTGCGCCCGCCTGCGCGCGACCTTCGGGCGATCCTGCTCGGCGGCGAACAGGCTTTTTTTTGAAGCTGTAGCCCGCCTGGCGCAGCAGCGACCACACCGTGTTCGGGCTTACCCGATAGCCGCGATCGGCCAGTTCCGCCGCCAGACCCCGCACCGTCAGATGCGGGCATTCCTCAAGGCGCAGCAGCATCCACTGCTGCTCGCCCGCCAGCACCCGGCGCTTGCGACCCCCCATCGGCCGGGAACCCGCGCTGCCCGTATCGCGTAACCGCTGCGCCCACTTCAGCGCGCTCGACACGCTCACTCCAAACGCTGCCGCAACCTCGCGGCCTGAACGGCCCGACGCAACCGCCGCCGCCACACGCTCTCGCAGATCATCAGAATAGGCTCGTGCCATGGCTGCTGGCCTCCTGCCCAGCCAGCAGCTTGAATCACAAGCCCGCCACCTTGGGAATCCCCAATCGATTCAGCCTCAACAGGACAGACTCTAGTCTTTGCGCCTCAATCCGCCAATCGAAACAATCTTCGCCCATTGGTAGGCGGAAAGTCTGCTCCCGACCGGAGGTCGGCCACGCACATCTTGTGCCACAAATTCAGCCTCGAAATATCTGCTTGTCCGCTGTCCAGTACAACTGAGCGCGAGGCAGCTTGTCATGTCCGAGCTTCTCAAGCTAATGAGTTGAGAAGGCTAGCCTGCGCAGGATGCCGTCGAAGCAGGAGCGCAGGCCATGAGCGAAAGCACCCATCTCGAGTTGCCACTGGCGTTGTTCGCGGCCCCTCCGCCGGAGGGTGTCCGATGAACTTCCAGCAATTGAGATACATCCGCGCGGCGCTGCAGAACGATCTCAACCTCACGAAAGTCGCCAGCGAGCTGTTTACCTCGCAGTCCGGGGTCAGCAAGCAGATCAAGGAACTCGAGGCCGAATTGCGGATCGAGATCTTCGTGCGGCGCGGCAAGCGGCTGGTTGACCTTACGGAAGCGGGCCGGAGTGCGGCGCCAGTGATCGAGCGCTTGCTCCAGGAGGCCGAGAACCTGAAGCGGCTTTCCGAGCAGTTCGTCCAGGCGGACAAGGGACGGCTGATCATCGCGACCACGCACAACCAGGCGAATTACGTGCTGCCGCAAGTGCTGGTCAGCTTCAGCCACGAGTTTCCGGAAGTGGACGTGGAATTGCGCCAGGGCAGCCCTGGCCTGGTGGTCGACATGCTCCTGCGCGGTGAGGCGGACCTCGGGATCGCAACCGAAGCCATCGACGGGAAAGCTGGCCTGCGCTCGTTCCCATGTTTTAGCTGGGAGCACGTTGCGATCGTGCCGCACGGGCACCCTCTCGCCGGACAGGAAGGCACCACTCTGACCGACATCGCAGAGTATCCCATCATCACTTATACGCCGGAGTTCACCGGCCGCTCCAATATAGATGCGGCGTTCGAGCGCGCGGGGCTGCATCCCGACATCCGCCTGGCGGCCGTCGATGCCGACGTGATCAAGACTTACGTGCAGCTGGGCATGGGCGTGGGCATCGTCGCACAAATGGTTGTCGAGAACGGGTCGGACCAGGCCTTCGCAACGGTGCCAGGCTCCAACCGCTTCTTCGCACCTTCGACCACCAAGATCGCCATCGCCGAAGGCGCGCTGCTGCGCAATTACGCCTATCGGCTGATCCAGATACTGGCGCCGCACCTCGACGAACGTACAGTCAAGGGCGCGCGCCAGGTCGAGGCCAGCCGCGAGGCCACTGCCCTGCTCCCTTTCGCCGCGCGCCACGATTTGCGCATCCGCGACGCGCGCCGGCACCCCGCCATCGACAATAGACCGCAGAAGACAGCCGCCGTATGACGATCCTCCGGGGCGCGGACCCGCGCTCCTGTCCCCGCGCGATCGGCCAGGACAGGATCGTCCTGCCTTTCGCCAATGGCGAGCGACCGCCGGCGGCCCTGCCATAGAAGCACCCAATGATCGCCTGACTACCCGTCCGCCGTAGCTCGAGACGTCCTTCGGCGGCGGCGGCCGCCGTACAGACAGGCAAGTTCAACCGACCTAAAAGGCGGGACCCCGCCGAAACGGAGTCCCGCAAGTTGGAACCCGGCATGGGAGAGGATGCCTAGCGAAGGTCAGGCGACCGGGTTCGAGAGGTCCTTTCAATCAGCGAGAGATGATCGGCCTGTCGGACGGCACGCCCACAGCGCCGCCGCCGAACACACCGTTGTTTTCGACGCAAATCCGCTCGGGAGATTCCAGGAGTTGCTTGCCGGGCAGGTTTACCGGCGTCACCATGTAGTGCCAGTCCATCGGGCCATCGGCCTCGGTAAACCGGCGAAGCGGAATAGTCGCCGTCCACGGGCGGGTGTAGACCGTCGGGTCGGTGAAGGTGGCGACGTAATTGAAGCGCTTGCCGTCCTCAGCGAAGATATAGCGCTCAACGACCGTGGCATTTTCGCTCATGAAATCGCCGGAGTAGCCGAACAGTGCCTTGCCATTGTTGTTGGTGACGTTGACGACCAGCGTGTTGCCTTCCCAGTGTCCGTGGGAATCCCCGTTCCACAGCTTGATGCTGTCGCTGAGGTGCGGACCGTCGTCGAGGTGGACGATGCGGGTGCCGGAATCGAACAGGAACAGCACATAGCCAGGGTACTGCCGAATCTCATGGCCGTGCCACATGAACGACTTGGGCACTCCGGCCGGGGCGCAGCGGGCCAGGGGCTCGACATATTGCGGCTTCGTCGGATTCTGGAAATTCCGGGCGAAGTCCTCCTGCAACGCCCGCGCTTCAGGCTGGTAGGGGACCTGCCCGTCGGCCGGATCCGTCACGCGGCTCGGCGCGCGCTGGTTCCGGGGCAGGCGGAAGGCAGCCGAAGGCCGATCGGGATCACCGGCCTGCGGATCGGTGAAGTTACTCTGGTTGGCAATCGTATTCGACCAGAAGCCTGAGATGTCGGGTTGGCCATCGGGCAGGCGCGGACCGTTCCACGGCCCCTCGGCGATAGAGCGGACTTCCTTTTCCCACGGGATCCGCGGCGAGACGGGCGGGGCGGCGGGGGCAGTTTGCGCAATGCCTGCCTGCGGCAGGCTCACGGCGATCAGCAGCAACAGCGGTGCTAGGCGGCGAGCGATCATTGTCCGTCCTTGTGTGGGTAGTACCGCTCGTATTCGACGGTGTTGCAGTAGTCCTCGATGAGCTCGAAACCCAGGTCCCGCCGCCTGTGCAGCAGCACGTCCATCGTCCACGGGCGGGTGAAAACCTTGGGGTCTTCCAGCGTAGCCGAATAGGCGATCGTGTCGCGGTCGACGAAGCGCCAGCGCTCGACCACATGCAGGTTCTCGCTGTGATAATTGCCCGCGCGGTCAAGCCAAGTGTCCGGATTGAAGTCCGTCACGTCGACCACAAGCGTGTCGCCTTCCCAGTACCCGCGAGAATCGCCAAGCCAGAACTCCTGGCCCTTTTCCACCGGATGATCCGAACCATTGGTGGCGATCGTGCGTACCTGATGCCCGAACTGGTGAACCAGCGTTACATCGTTGTCCCGTTGAAAGATCTGGAACGGCGCGGGGTAGTAGACTCCCCGCGGCACTCCCAGCACCCAGCACCGAAGCCGCGGATCCTTCTCCCCGCGGGCGGCAAAGTTGCGCTGACGTTGCTCGAGGGCTTCGGGTCGATAGGGGATCGTTCCTTCATGAATTACGCCCGGTCCCGGTGGCGCATCGCGCCGGCCCGCATGCGGCTCAAGGTCATAGTCGGCTTCGCTCAATGTCTCCCAGATGCCGGAGAAGTCGGGACGGCCGCTCGCGAGCCGTGGAACATCTACCGTTGCCTGAGCCTGCGCCGGTGCGTTGGCGACCATCGCTCCTGCGAGTGCGATAGCCGCGAACAGGGCATGGCGGGACCGCTCGAAGTTGCTCCGCATGTCTAGCGCAGTACCGGAGTTGGGGCATCGGGTGCGCCGCCGATGCTGACTTGTCGGCCATCGGGGAAGGCTACGGTGGCGGCGTAACCGAATGGCCCGCCGTTCTTGGCGCGGAAGCCGGCGAGGCGCAGTTGGGTGCCGATTGCGACCTGGTCGCGCGTGATGCCGACCGTCTGGAGTCGCAAGGGCGCTCCGAACTCGAGCCCCCAGTTGGTTACCGTGCCGTCCGGGTTCTTCACATCGATGTAGATCCAGCTGTGCGGATTGACCCAGCGGATCTTGGTGACCGTACCCTCGATCACCAGTGGCTTCGAGGCATCGAACTCGGTGGCGAAAGCATGATGCGCCAGGCCGGGCAGAGAATAGCCGATTACGACGACGGTGGACCCGATCGCCGCGAGCCATTGTTTGTGTGTGTTTTTCATGACGGATCCCCTTGGGAGAATGCTTGATTGGGGGGAGAGCCACCTGGATGGGTGCATTATCGGTCGATGACGGGACCATCGGGCGGCAAATCGAACAGACCACCATCGCTCGGGCCGTTATGTTCCACGCAAACCTGCTCCAGCCGCTCATGGAGCAGAGGCTGTCCCGGCCGGTTGGCGACGCTGACATTGTTGAACCAGTCGTCTGTCGGATCGGCTTCAGTAAACCGGCGTGCTGGAACGGTCGCGGTCCAGGGGCGTGAATAGACCGTCGGGTCGGTGAAGGTGGCGACGTAATTGAAGCGCTTGCCGTCCTCAGCGAAGATATAGCGCTCAACGACCGTGGCATTTTCGCTCATGAAATCGCCGGTCCGGCCGAACAGCGCCTTTCCGTTGTTGTTGGTGACATTGACGACCAGTGTGTTGCCTTCCCAATGCCCGTGGGAATTCCCGTTCCACAGCTTGATGCTGTCGTTGAGGTGCGGACCGTCGTCGAGGTGGACGATGCGCGTGCCGGAATCGAACAGGAACAGCACGATCCCCGGATACTGTCGTATCTCCCAGCCGTGCCACAGGAACGACTTGGGCACTCCGGCTGGAGCGCAGCGCGCCAGCGGTTCGACGTGCCAGGCATGGCTGGGCTCCGGGAAGTTCCTTTCATAGTCCTGCTGCAGCGCGCGGGCAGCAGGCAGATAAGGAATTTGCCCGCCTGCAGGATCGGATACCCGGCTCGGTGCACGCTGGCCGCGCGGCAAGCTTGCCGCAGTGGAAGGATATCCCGGGTCGCCCGCCTGGGGATCGGTGAAGTTGGCGTGATTGGCGATCGTGTTCGACCAGTTGCCGGATACGTCTGGCTGCCCATCCGCCGTGCGCGGCCCGCTCCAAGGCGCGGAGGCGATCACCGGCACGGTATTCTCCCATTCACTGCCGAAGCCGGCCGGATTGAACACCGAACTCAACGACGCCGAAGCCGGAAATGGAGACGAATTTGGATTCGGATCCGAATCCGGATTTTCCTGGGCGAACGCCGGGTTAGCTATGACGGCAGCAAGAAGGGCCGCGACAAGCGTCTTGCGCATTATTGGGTCGCCTTGTGCGGGTAGAATTTGTCGTAACGGAGCGTGAAGCAGTAATCCTCGATCAACTCGAAGTTCTTGTCGCGCCGGCGATTGAGGAGGATTTCGATCGTCCAGGGGCGGCTGTAAACCTGAGGGTCCTCGACGATCGCGGTGTAGGAAATCGTGTTGCGATCGACGAAACGCCACTTCTCCACCACGTGCAGGTCGGTGCTGTGGTAGTCGCCGGCGCGATCGAACCAGGTCGCATCGCTGAAGTCCGTAACGTCCACGACCAGCGTGTCGCCTTCCCAGTGCCCGCGTGAATCCCCTAGCCAGAATTCCTGGTGCTGATCCTCGGGATGCAGTGTGCCATTGGTATGGATGGTCCTCACCTGGTGCCCAAACTGGTGAACCAGCGTTAGGTCACGCTCGCGTTCGAATATCTCGAAGGGCGCGGGATAATAGACGCTGCGCGGAACCCCGAGCACATAGCAACGCAACCGGGGATCGTCTGTCGCGCGGGCGGCGAAGTTTTGCTCCTTCCGGGCCAGGGCCTCGGGAAGATAGGGTAGAGCGCCACCTTCGACCACACCGGGACTGGGCGGTGCGTCTCTGCGTCCCTCGTGCGGCTGGAGATCATAGTCGGCCTCGCTCAGCGTCTGCCAGATGCCCGAGAAATCCGGCTTGCCGTTGGCCAGCCGCGGAATGTCGGCGACCGGAGCTGTTTGTTCTTGGGCGTCCAGCGGAACCGTCACGCATAGTGTCGCGAGAGCAAACGACAGAGCAAGTTTGCGCTTCATCGTTTTCACCTCAGAACGTCGCGCGCACAACGGCGCTGACCGAGCGACGAGGGCCGATCCCGTCGTAGCCGACCGGGGCGCTGTTGCTGAAATCGTTGACGCTGGTGGTGTATTTGACGTCGAACAGGTTCTTGGCGGCCACGCCGATCTGCGTACGGACACCACGGATATCGGTGATGACGCCGATGCCCGCGTCGGTCAGGTGATAGGCATCCTGCCAGCCGTAGGGCGACAGCAGCTGCTCCAGATTGTGGCGCGAGCGATAGGTGTCGTTGGCATAGGCATAAAGCGACAGGCCGGAGGAGCCCAACTCGTGTTCGAAGTTGAAGCCGATGATGCCGACCCACTTGGGCGCGCCGATGAGCTGCTTGCCAGTGTTATCGCACGTGGACACCGTCGCCGGATAAGAGCGCGGGCAGGTCGCCGTGGACCAGTCAGTATAGATGGCGTCGTTGTAGGCTCCGCCGAAGTTGATCGTCAGACCTTCGAACGGCGTCAGCGTCCCATCGACCTCAATGCCCTGGGCGCGAATCCCCGGAATGTTGCCGAGAACCGAGGTGAATCCGGTGGACGACGCAGCGTCGGGAATGCTGGTGGTCGCCTGATAATCGCGGACCTTGGTGTAATAGAGGTTCGCGCTGAGCCACAACAAGCCGCCGAACTGGCCCTTGATGCCGAACTCGTAGTCGGTCGTCTTCTCGGGCAGCACGTTGCGCCGCGTGCCGTTGCCGTCGAACGCCACAGCGCCGGATTTGCCGCCCCCGCTTGCGGAGGCGTAGAGCAGGATGTCGTCGGTCAGCTTGTAGCTGGGGTTGATGAGCCAGGCGAAGGCCCCATCGTCGATCGGCTCGCCAATGATCGGGTCGCGGGGCGTACGGAGCTGTCCGGTGCGAATAGCATCGGCGGTCGCATTGCCAGTCGAAACCAGGGGCGATCCATCCTCGTTGCTGATCGTCCTCCAAGTGGTGCTGGTCTTCTGCTCGCGAGTGTAGCGAAGGCCGGCGGTCAGTGTCGCTCGATCGGTGAGCCTCCAGTTGGCCTGCACGAATGCGGCCTCGCTGGTCGAGATCGGATGCTGGATGGTGAAGGCGGCCGTGTGAGCCAGCGCCTCCTGCAACAGCGCCCAACCTGCCGGATTGTCCAGGGCCGCATATTGGGCATTGGTGGCGTAGAAGGCGCCGGCGTCCTGGCCGTAGCGGTTGCGGCTGTTCGAATCGGTCTCGATGCGCAGGAAATAGAGACCTGCCTGATAGTCGATCGTCTCGGTGACATCGCCGCTGAAGCGCAGTTCCTGCGAGAACTGCTGCGTCTGAACGAGATTGCCGCCCCGCGCGATGGAGAAGTGGGTCTGCTCGCTGTCGTTCGTGGCATTGAAAAGGAACCAGCGCTGCGCGGTGATGGACTTGATCTCGACGGGACCCGTGTCCCAAGTCGCCACCAGCGACGCGCCGTAATTCCGGGTGATCAGCGGCAGGGCCTCGTTGAGATCCTCTGTGTCCCACGAACCGATGATCGGGGTGTATCCGCCGAAATAGCTGCGGGCGAGACGGGTACTGTAACTCGTGGTGATCGGCGAACCATCGTTCAGTGTGGTCGGATCGACCATGAACGGCTTGGTATTGCTGTTCTCGTTGGTCTCCGCGAAGTCGGCATTGAGCTTAAGCGAGAAGTCGTCGCTCGGCTCCAGCAGCAGCTGCACGCGCCCACCATAGCGGTTTCGTTCGTGCCAGCGGCCGGGGTAGTCCGGATTGATGTTGAGGATGTCGCCGTCCTGCTTGTCCACGAAGAACGAAGCGCGGAAAGCGAGCAGGTCCGGGACCAGCGCATCGGAGTAGGAGCCGCGTGCGATAATGCCCTTGCGGATCAGCGGGACTTCCACCTCCAACGTACCTTCCGGCGTGAAGGACGGTGGCTTGCTGGTGTACTTGAGCACGCCGAGCGAGGTGTTCTTGCCGAGTAGCGTGCCCTGCGGACCGCGCAGGATCTCGATCTGCTGGAGGTCGGTGAAATCCTGGTAGGTCATGCCAACGTGGTCTAGGAAGACGTCGTCGATGATAACGCCCACGGCGGCTTCCATGTTGTCGTTGCCGCTGGTCTTGCCGATGCCGCGCAGCGACACGCGGGTGCGACGCGCGTTCGGCGTGGTGGCGGTCAGGCCGGGCGCGCGCTGAGTGATATCGGCGATGGTAACGACATGCTGCTGCTCGAGCGTTGCCGCCCCGATAACCGAAATCGGGATCGGCACGTCCGCCAGGCTTTCTGCGCGGTTGCGGGCGGTGACGAGGATCACGCCGCTATCATCGGCAGCGGCAAGAGCCTCGGCAGCCTCTGCTTCATCGGCAGCCAGGGCCGTCTGCGGCAAGGTCGCGAGCACGCCCGTCAGGAGGGCGACACCAGCGAGCCATGCGGCCCGGGAGAAGCGCCGACTTTCGCTCGGCGAAGAGTGGAATCTGCGCATGATTATCTTTCTTGGAGAGAGCTGGGCGGGGCGCCAGGCGGCCTACTTGCCGGGCCGATCGACCCCTTTGGTGACCGTGGCGATGCGGTAGACGGAGCCTCGGCCGACCACATAAAGCTGTGAGCGGTCCGGCCCGCCGAAGGCGAGATTCTGCGGCTGCTTGGGCAGGGCGATCACGCCCAGCGCCGTTCCATCCGGAGCGAACACTTCGACGCCTGCACCCGTGGCGACATAGACGCGGCCTACTTCATCGACGGCGATCCCATCGGCACCACCGGCGGGGCCTTGCGGCGTGGTCTTGAAGCCCGCAAGTCTCGCGAAACTGCGTCGTGCGGTCAGGCTGCCGTCTGCTTCCACGGTATAGGCAAGCAGGTTCTCGCCCCAGGTATCAGCGACGTAGAGCGTCTTCTCATCGGTGCTCAACGCCACGCCGTTCGGCCGGCGGATATCGTCGGCGACGAGCTTTACCTGTCCGCGCGGATCGAGCCAGTAGAGACCGGTCTTTGCGGGCGTGGCCGGCGGAGCAGCGCCGGCGACCGGCGGTGCGCCGGGGTCGGAGAAGTAGATGTTGCCAGTACGTGAAAGCGCCAGGTCGTTTGGCCGATCGAACGGCCGGCCGGAATAGCTTGCGGCCAGCACGTTGGCCGACGGTTGAAGCCGCGCGATGCCCGGCCGGGTAGTCTGCACCGCCAGCAGTTCGCCGTTCTCGCGAAGCGCCAGCGCATTGGCGCCACCGGTATTGTCGAGATATGTCGAAACCGAATTGTCGGGCGCGATGCGGATCAGCCGATCGGCGCGGTTTTCGGTGAAGACGATCGATCCGTCGGCCAAGGCGATCGGTCCTTCGGTGCCGTCGAAGCCCTCGCGGATCACTTCGACCCGGGTGCCCTCGGCCACCACTCCAGCGATGGCTGGCGTCACGAACTTCCTGCCATAGAGCGTTCCGCCCTCGGCCTCGTAATCCTGGGCTCCGATAGCGCCCACCACCGTGAAACCGCGCCCGCGCAGCAATGCAGCCGCCTGAATAGCGCGATGGGCGTGATTGGAGATCGTCACCACCGTCCGGTCGCGCGGAATGTAGTCCACGAAACGATCCAACTCGGAAGCCTGGATATTGAGGAACACCGGCAGACCGCCGATGGAGGCGATTTCGTCAGCCCGGCGCACGTCGATGAAGACGACCTTTCCAGGCGTCGCGAGAAGAGCGTCGATCTGCTCGTGCAAAAGAACCGGAACGTCCGCCTGTGCCGGCGTCGATTGCGCGATAGCCGTCTCGACAAGCATGGCGCTCGGCAAAGTGGCCGTGGCCACGATCGCAATTGCCGTTCCGAGCTCGTGCGCAATTCTGCACGTTCTCTTCGGACCCTCGATTTCCACTCCTAAGCTCCCTCGGCTGTGCTTGAGGGAGAGGCGTATTGAAACTTCAGCGTGAAACGAACGAACGTCTCCGCATGTAGTTATGAGAAATAGGCATATAGGTGGCCCAGGTGACGATGCTTAAACTGTGAGCCAGCCGAACATGGACAGCCTTAAGGGCTATGTAAGGTTAATCGACGGCGGCCGAACGGAACCCTAGGCTCCGTACTCAATCAGCTTGCGCGAGAGGGTGAGTGCTGATTCAAAGCATCTGCTTAGAGCGGAGGCTTTAGATGGCACGGCAGTTGACGTGGTTGAGCGATGCGGAGTGG
>Ga0182745_1004933_pt1 | contig 11014 bp, 7 predicted proteins | sample eDN3rd30CKraftBY_FD_128523 | JGI IMG/M metagenome (GOLD analysis project Ga0182745, IMG submission 128523) | Enriched backyard soil microbial communities from Emeryville, California, USA - eDNA 3rd pass 30_C Kraft BY (version 2) (version 2) | ecosystem: Environmental > Terrestrial > Soil >... | reverse complement strand
CTGTTTCTGCGCAATGTGTTCTCAATGTCGCTGTCGGGCAGGGCCGCCAGCAATGCGAGGCTGCCCGAGCCCACGCCGAGCGGGCGCCGCGTGCCGACGTTCTGTGTAAGCACTTTGACGGGAAAGGTGCCTTCTTTGCGGTCGATACAAACCGCATCCAACCCGCTGCGTATCGTGAGCATGACGGTGTCGCCGGTCGCTTGAACCAGACGTTCAAGCGAGGGCTGAGTGACGGCCTGGATATCCAGGCGATTGGACGCCCGTTCGCCCATCGAGAGAAATTCCAACCCCAGGTAGTAGACGCGGCTGCCTGCGGCCTGTTCGACAAATCCTTCTGCGGTCAACGTTTTCAAAAGACGATGAAGCGTGCCTTTGCTGAGCCCGCTCTGGGCCTGAAGGTCCGAGAAACGCATTCCGGCCGAGGATGAACTGTAGGAAAGAATGCGCAGTATCTCCATCGCACGCGTGACGCTCTGCACCGTGTCTGCCGATTTTTCGGCGTGTCCCTGCTTTGTGCTCATGATGAGTCGGTTGTCTCCGGCCTGTCCGTCTTGTAAATAGCACCTTTTTTATTCCGGTTTTCCGGATGTCGGTACATTTGTTCCGTATGCTGGAACTTTTCGGGTGTCCGAGCGATTTTGCCGAAATTCGCTCGTAGAGTCCAAACCTATCTTTCGCGGCGGCGTCGCCGATCAGAAAAAGTGGGTTTCGACATGATTGACATTTCAAAGTCCTACCAATGCAGCTCGTTGCTGTGGCGTGATCTCACCGAGCCTGATTTCCTAACCAAACTGCGTGCGGAAGTCCTCGACACCGTGTTGCCCGAGGCCGAGCGTATCGACCGGGAGGACGTCTATCCTGTCTCGATCATCAAGGCTCTGGCACGGCACGGATATACCAGCCTGACACTGCCACACGAAAGCGGTGGACAGGGCGCTTGCTATGCGAAATGCGCCGCGGTGTTTGAGGAGGCCTCCTATGCCAGTGCGGCCGTGGGCATCAGCCTGATCACGATTTTGCAAGCGCAGACGCTGATCAATCAATTCGGCGCGGCGTCTCTCAAGGCAAGTGTATTGCCCGAATTTTCACAAGGCTTGATCACGGCTTACGCCCTGACGGAAGCGAATCACGGCAGTGATATCCGCAGCCTGGATACCAAGGCAAAGTCAGTAGCCGACGGTTGGATCTTGACGGGGAAAAAGTCGTTCATCACATCGGGGTCGGCCGCGGAGGCATTTATCGTCCTGGCGGAGACCGACACCGGCGTGTCGACCTTTTTTGTGCGCAAATCGATGGCGGGCGTTTCGACCTTTGATGGGCCGACGTCCGGGACGTTCGGGCTGCGCAACGGGCCGCATGTCGACCTGATCCTGGACGATGTGCGGGTGCCGCATGATCATCTGATCGGCATCGAGGGCAAAGGCGTGCGCCAGGCCGTGACCACGTTGGATTTCTCGCGCACGATGGCCGGCGCGATCAGCCTGGGCATCGCGCGCGCCGCATTCGACCAGGCCCTGGCCTATGCCGCCAAACGCGAGGCGTTCGACCAAAAAGTGTTGGGTTTTCAAGGCATTCAATGGTATTTCGCTGATCTGATCACGCAGATCGATGCGGCTCGATTATTGGTCTATGAGGCTTGTGCGGCGCTGGATGAGCATCGAGAGATCGCACGCTATGCCAGCGAGGCGAAGCTCGCGGCGAGTCAGGTGGCAACCCGCGCCGCCGAGCGCGCCATTCAGGTCTGCGGCGCTTACGGCGTCACCGAGCATGCGCCGTTTGGCCGATATCTGCGCGATGCCAAAGCCTACGAAATCGCAGGAGGATCCTCGGAGATCTTGAAAAACACCATTGGCAAACACTTATTGCGTTTTGCCTCTCAACATCTGTCCGGAGTCTCGTCGTGATCACAGACCGTCTGTATCGGTTAGCGCAGGAACAACCCGATGCCGTCTTTCTCGTTTTTGAGGAGCGGCAGTATCGCTATGATGAATTTGCCGCCATGGTCACTGCCATGGCGGAAAGGCTGCACGGCCTGGGCGTGAGAGCGGGCCATCATGTTGCCTTGATGTGCGGCAATCGCCCGGCGTTTCTGGTGTGCTGGTTCGCACTCAGCGAGCTGGGCGCAGTCTGCGTGCCGTTGAATACGGGACTTCTGGCCGATGGGTTCCGCTTTTCTCTCGAAAAAAGCGAGTCCGGCATGTTGATCATTGAGCCGGAGTTTCTGGCGCAACGGCAACAGACGCTCAACGAGATGGCGGTCGCTCCGGTTGTGGTCGAAATCGACGACACCATGGAGTCGAAAGTCTCTGCGCCAATGACCCGTAGAAAGGTGCTGGATAACCACAGTGATCTGGCGCTCAACAGTATTCTTTTTACATCGGGAACGACGGGCCTGCCCAAGGGCGTGGCCCTGCCTCATGGCGCTTATGAGGCCGCGAGTACGGATATGGCCGAGTCGTTGGCATTGACCGCCAGCGACCGCATCATGGTTTTCCTGCCGCTGTTTCATGCGAATCCGCAAATGTATGCGGTGGCCTCTGTGCTGAGTTGCGGCGCGACATTGATTCTGTTGCCGAGGTTCTCCGCCAGCCGTTTTTTCGACGAGGCGATACGCCACCGGGCGACGGGATTCACGTACGTCGGCACCGTGCTGTCCATTCTGGACAAGCATCATCCCAACCCCAGAAACGACCACTCACTGCGCTGGTGCGTGGGAGGCGGTGCGCCGGCACGCGTCTGGGAAGCGATAGAAACACGGTTCGGCGTGGCTGTGCGTGAGCTGTATGGGATGACCGAGACCGGCGGCTGGGTTTCCATGAATACGCCTGTCAGCGCGCGATTCGGTTCGGTCGGCGGCGCTCGTCGAGGCGTGCGTTTATCCATACGCGATGATCAGGGGCAGGCCGTACGGCCGGGGGAAAAAGGGGAAATCGTCGCCCAGTCTCAAGATCCGGCGATGTTCTTCCTGGAGTACTGGCGCAATCCCGAGGCTACTGCCGACACGCTGAAATCTGGCTGGCTGCACACGGGGGACCGGGGTTATATCGATGCGGACGGTTTTCTGTATTTCGACGGCCGTCAAAAGGAATTGATACGCCGTGGCGGCGAGATGATCGCGCCTACCGAGATCGAACAGCAGCTGCTCAAACACGAGTGTGTCCAGGATTGTGCGGTCGCGGGCGTGCCCGACGATGTGATGGGCGAAGAACTGCACGCTTATATCGTCGCTCGCGGGGAGATCGACGCGGCGTCGCTGCGCGAATATCTTGGCACCCGGCTGCCCAGTTACATGGCGCCGCGCTATTTCTCGTTCGTCAGCGCGATTCCGAAAACGGAAACGCAAAAAATAAAGCGCCACTTGTTGGCGGAGATCTCTACGGAAATCATAGATCTGGCCGTTACACGGCTGTAAATCACTGCCTGGAAAAGGAGAGGGTACGACATGACGCGACGATGGAAACAACGGCCGCCGGGCTCGAATTGGGGAGACTTTGGCGACGACGATCAATTGGGTCGATTGAATTTTCTGACGCCCGAAAAGGTGAGGGAAGGGGTACAGGAAGTCCGCGACGGTGTGGTGTTCAGCTTGAGTCTGCCGTTGGATCTGCCCGGCGGCAATGTCTTGAATCCGGCGCGTCATCCACCTCGCATCATGCCCACGCGACGTGCCGAGACGCCGATGTATCTGCATTCCTTTCAGCACGATCACAACACCACGGATGTCGCATGCGACGACATGGTCTGCATGAGCCTGCAGTATTCCACCCAGTGGGATGCGTTGTCGCACATTGGCTCGCAGTTCGATGCGGACGGCGACGGGGTCGCGGAAGTCGTTTTCTATAACGGCTTTACCGGCGATCAACATTTTTCTCATCACGGCGATGCACAGGAAAGCCGTTCACAGGCCCACCGCCTGGGTATCGAACATATGGCGTCAAAGGGTGTGCAAGGGCGTGGTGTGCTGGTGGATTTGCGTCGGCATTTCGGCGACGCACGTAAACGCGTCGGGTATGACGATTTGATGCGCGTCATCGATGCCGATCGCGTCGATGTGCGAAAAGGCGACATGCTGTGCCTGCACACGGGTTTCGCGGACCTGATATTGAAGATGGGGGGAAAACCCGACGCACAGCGTCTGGCTGATTCCTGCGCGGTGCTCAATGGCGCCGACGATCGGCTGTTGCAGTGGATCGATGACAGCGGCATTGCAGCGTTGATCGCGGACAACTACGCGGTCGAGGACCGTCCCTATGACTTCAAGGGCGATGGGTGCCACGCGCTGTTGCCGCTGCACGAACGTTGTTTATTCAAGCTGGGTCTGCATCTGGGGGAACTCTGGCATCTGACGCCGTTGGCCGAATGGCTCGCCACGCATGAGCGTCATGCCTTTTTGCTCACGGCTCCGCCTTTGCATTTGCCCGGGGCTGTTGGTTCACCCCTGAATCCGATCGCAACGGTTTAGGAATGACCGGTGCCGCTGGAGATTAAAGATAAAGCAGGGGCTTCCTACGTAAAAGCGTAGAACATCAAGGAGAGAGGCATGGAGACAAGAATCAAGAAAATCGGGGCGGCGCTTTTGTGTTCGGTGTCCGTTCTACTGGCGAGTCACGGTGCGCAGGCAGCAGAAAACTGGCCCACGAAACCCATTCGTCTGTTGGTGGGCTTCGCGCCAGGCGGGCCGACGGATAACGTGGCACGAATCCTCGCGGAAAAACTGGGCAGCGAACTGGGGCAGACCGTCATCGTCGAGAACAAGGCCGGCGCGGCGGGTAACATCGCCGCAGCCGCGCTCGCCCAAGCGACGCCTGACGGCTACACCTTGCTGTACAACACCTCGTCCATTGTCATCGCGCCGTGGGTTTATACGTCACCCGGCTTTGATCCGATGAAGGATTTTGCGCCGGTGGGATTGACGGCCGCCGTGCCTTTGGTCTTGGCCGTCAATATGCAGGTGCAAGCGCAAAATGCGAATGATCTGGTGAAAATGATTAAGGACAATCCTGATAAGTTCAACTATGCGTCGTCCGGCGTAGGGGCAATCGAGCATCTGACCGCGGCACAGATTCTCAGTACGCTGGACTTGGAGGCGACGCATGTCGCGTATAAAGGAACCGCTCCTGCTCAGGTGGATCTGATCGCCGGTGCTACGCAGTTCACCACCACCACGCTCAATACGGCGATTTCGCCGGTAAAGGCGGGAAAGCTTCGCGCCTTGGCCATCACCAGTCAAAATCGCTGGACGGGTATGCCCGACGTGCCGACGATTGCCGAGACCTTGATTCCAGGGTTTGAAAGTCTGGCCTGGCAAGGTGTCGTTGCGCCCGCCGGCACGCCAGCGCCGATTATCAAGAAGCTCAATGCGGCGATCAACGTCGCCTTGCAATCCCCGGACGTGCAACAGAAACTCGATCAACAAGGCACGATTCCGCTGGGTGGTTCATCCGACAAATTCCAAAGCTATATTCAATCGGAGTCGGCGCGTTGGAAAAAAGTCGTGGAGGAGGCGGGCGCCAGTGTCGATTGACCGCGCCGCGTGTTGATCTCATCAGGCGTGCGGATTGTCTCTATCCCCGCATTTTGGGAAACGACGATGTCGGTCAGGACGGCGACGATCAAACCGTCGTCCTTGACAATGTTTGATAGTGTGGCAGGCATTGGTAACGGAAACTGGCTATCATTCGACGCGACGCTGCTGGTCGTCGCGTCATGTTCTCGTTTTAGCCAAGGAAATAAAGATGTTTCGCTCTCGCCTGTTTTCGGTTTTCTTCATGACCGTGTTCGCATTCGCCTTGACGGCCTGCTCTGGCGGCAAGCCCGAGTCGACGGTCGAGACATTCTATGAGGCCGCCGCGCAGGGGGATGTCGATAAGGCCATCGCGCAGATTTCGTTCTCGGGCGTGCCGGCCGCGCAAATGACGGCCGCCAAAGGCAAGATGCAGATGATCGTCGGCGAAATGCAGGCGCGTATTCAGGCCAACGACGGTTTGGACGAGGTCGAAATCCTGGAGTCGAAGGTCGGCGAGGATGGCAAGACGGCGACGGTCCGCGCCAAAGTGATATTCAAGAACGGCAAGGATAAAACCGAATCGCATCGCCTGACCAAAGAAGACGGCGACTGGAAACTGCAGTTGAAATGAGGCGGACCGGTGTGCGCCGGTTGGCCGCGCTGGGGTTGGGCGGTTGGCTGATTCTGTCGCAAGCCTATGCGTACGGCGCGGCGCTACCCGAGACGCCGCAGCCCGGCGACCTGATTTTTCGCGAAGGCACCGAGCCCGTCAGCGACGCCGTCATGGCGGTCGATGGCGGGCCGTTCAGCCATGTAGGCATGCTGGTTGGTCAACCGGGGGCCTGGCAGGTATTGCACGCGACGCCCTCCGAGGTGCCGGGGCGGCCTGACGGCGTGGTGCTCGATACGTTGGACTTCTTTGTCGATGCCAAGCGCGCCAAGCGCTATGCCATCTATCGGGTGAATGCCGAGGCCGCGCATCGCACGCGAGCGGTCCAGGCTGCACAGAAGATGCTGGGTACGCCGTTTCGCGTCGCCGATCCAACAGGGACCTACTGCACGGTATTGGTGTGGGATGCCTGGCGCAAAGCGGGGATCGATCTGGACGTGTCGTTTACCCGTTTGAATCTGCCGTTGCTCAATGGCGAGTATTTGCTGCCCAGCGCGTTGATGGCGTCAAAGCGGTTGCAATGGCTGACTGTGCCGCCCGAAGGTACGCCATCGGCCCCGGGCGAACGCGCAGCCGATGCGATGGCCGCGAGGCAGTGAGCCTCGTGATTTGATCCGGCGTTTTCCATAAAGAGGCAGTCACCTGACGGTGGCCGCCTCTTTTTTACGCGGATCAGGCGCCGACGGGCAGGCCGTCTTCACGGCGCACGACGATGGTGGCCGAGCGGGCGTCGCCGCCTTCCGGACGCACCGTATTCCAGGCGCCGTTGGGGTGCTGGATGTTGATGAAGAACGTCGTCAAGTCGGGCGAATAGGCGATGCCGGTGATCTCGCAACCGGTAGGGCCGACCAGAAAACGCTTGGATTCGCCGGTTTCCTGATCGATGTAATACATCGCGTTGTTGCCGAAGCCAGAAGCGCCGGAGTCGGTTTGCACCCACAAGCGGCCTTGGGGATCGACACGCAGGCCGTCCGGGCTGGAGAAGGTATGGCCGTTGATGTTGCCGGTTTCGTTCTCGGGCTTGCCTTCGGCGGCGTCGAAGCCGGCCAGCAGCAACAGATCCCATTGGAATGTCGTGGCCAGCGGCGAGTCGCCGGTCTCTTTCCAGCGTACGATATGGCCGTGCTGGTTGGAGGTGCGGGGGTTCGCGGCGCTGGTGCGTTTGCGGCTGCCGTTGTTGGTCAGTGTGCAATAGACCGTCTTGTCGACGCCGACGGTGACCCATTCGGGGCGATCCATCAAGGTAGCGCCGGCGACGCGGGCCGCGGCCTTGGTGTTGATCAGAACGTCGGCTTGCGTGTTGAAGTCGATCAGCGACGAGGGAGGCAGCGTGCCCACGGCGACCTGGGTGTAGTTGCCCGGATCGACGGCGCCGGCCGTCAGATTGTTTTTGCCCACCGTCAATTCGACCCAGTTGCCTGAGCCGTCGTCGTTGAAGCGCGCCGCGTAGAGCGTGCCTTCGTCCAGCAGGCTCATGTTGTTGGCGCGGTTAGCCGGGTCGTAGGCTTTGCTGGGGACGAATTTATAGATGCAGCCCGGCGTGCCGTCATCGCCCATGTAGAACGCGACGCGATTGTTCTCGTTCAGCATGTAGGCGGTGTTTTCGTGATCGAAGCGTCCCATGGCGGTACGCTTGACGGCCGTGGAGTTCGGCGCGGACGGATCGATTTCGACGACCCAGCCGTAGCCCTTTGCATCCTGCGTGGTATCCCAGTAGTTGCTGGTGGTTTCTTCGCAGGTCAGGTACGTGCCCCACGGGGTGGGGCCGCTGGCGCAGTTGTTCAGGGTTCCGACCACGGTCGAGCCGACGGCCGAGGCGGCGGGGCCGCTGACGTTGTAGACCGAGTTGCCGGTGTAGCGTTTGTTGTAGCTGGAGTTCGTGTTGACTGACCACTTTCCGTCATCGGAGCGCGTGATTTCGATGACCGACACGCCGACGTTCGACAGGTTGGTCTGGGTCTTGTTGGTGCTCAGGTCGAGCGTCTTGCCATCGACGTTTTCGTGGTTGATGACCAGCAGGCCGCCCTTATTGGGATCGACGCCTTCCAGGGGGTAGAAGTGCATGCCGTCGTGCTGGCCGCCGGCTTGCTGTTCTGTGATCGGAAAGGATTGCGGCGTGCCGGTGTAGCCGATCGAGCCGATCGCGCATTTGTCGCCCGCCGAGTACAGGACTTCGACGAGGTAGCCTTGCGGCACTGTGACGGTGTCCGCGGTGATCAGACCTTCCAACGGCGTGAACTTGACCGAGTAATCGACCTCGGGGACCGAGCCGCCGCCATCACCGCCGCCATCGCCATCACCACCGCCGTTGCCGGCGTCGTCATCGTCATCGCTGCCGCTGCCACAGGCCGTCAACGTCGCGCCGAACAGGGAAAGTAACGACAGACCAACGCTATTTCTCAAGAGCGTGCGACGAGCGGGATTGGCCGCGACGATATCCTCGAACATCTGGCCTGGCACGGTGATTTCACCAAGCGCTTCGCGGTTGGGAGCACGCAATTTATCGGTCAAGTACGACATAGAGTCCTCGTAAAATGTAGGTCGTTCTCAGTAAAACGTCAGAGAGCGGAGCAGAGACTACTGTGTCTGTATTACGTGGATATGGCGGCCGACCATGAAAGTTGCGTATGACGGGTGTCGGGTGACCGGTCGTCAAGAACAAGCCATCTGGCTGACACGCAAGGCAAAAAGAATCGTTGCATAAGGGTAATTACTGGCCTAGCCTGGCTTGTTCTCATGGGTGTTATTACTTGTTTGCCATCACCACCCGGGTTGGCTGATGATGTCGATGGAACCACATGGCGTGCGACGGGCCGCCGCAATCCTTTTCATCCGTACATGGGCAACACATGAGCGATTCAAATCTGGCTTGCAGGGCAGGGGTCGACATCGGTGGGACATTCACCGATGTGGCGTTGGAGAGTGGCGGGCAGCTCTATACCGCCAAAGTGCTGACCGATTACGAACGGCCCGAACGCGCCATTGTGCAGGGGTTGAAGCTGGCGATCGGCCAAGCGGGAATTGCGCCCGGCGCGATCCAGTCGATCGTGCATGGCACGACGCTGGCGACGAATGCGCTGATCGAGCGTCGCGGCGCCCGGACCGCATTCATCACGAGCGACGGTTTTCGCGATGTCATCGAAATGCGCAACGAAGGCCGGTTCGAGCAATATGATTTGACGATTCAGTTGCCGACGCCATTGATTCCGCGTTGCGACCGTTTCGCGCTCAAGGGGCGTCTGGATGCCTCGGGGCGCGAACTGGTCGAACTTGATCTGGCGGGCCTTGCGGGCATCGTCGAGGCGATTCGTGATGGCGGCTTTACCAGCGTCGCCGTTGGCCTGATGCACAGTTATCGCAACGGCGCGCACGAACGCGTCGTGCGTGAACAGGTGCGACAGGCATTGCCGGACGTTTCGGTGTCGATTTCCTGCGAGGTGTCGCCGCAGATCCGCGAGTTCGAACGATTCAATACCGTTTGCGCGAATGCCTATGTCAAACCGTTGATGTCGTCGTATCTGAATCGCCTGGAACAGGCGTTGGCGGTCGAGGGCATGGCGTGCCCGTTGTACATGATTCACTCGGGCGGCGGGCTGATGTCATTGGCGAGCGCTGCGGAATTTCCGGTGCGATTGCTGGAGTCGGGACCCGCGGGCGGCGCGATCTACGCCAGCCACATGGCCGCGAAATATGGCCTGGAGCGTGTCCTGTCGTTCGACATGGGCGGTACGACCGCCAAGATCTGCTTGATCGAGGATTTGCATCCCAAGACCGCGCGCACTTTCGAGGTGGCACGCACGTATCGATTCAAAAAAGGCAGCGGCATGCCGATTTCGATCCCGGTGATCGAGATGGTGGAGATCGGCGCCGGCGGCGGCTCGATCGCTCACGTCGACAATCTGAAACAGGTTCGCGTGGGGCCGGAAAGCGCGGGCTCCGAGCCAGGCCCGGCTTGCTATGGCCGGGGCGGCGAGCGTCCCACCGTGACGGATGCGGATCTGGTGTTGGCCAAGTTGGACGCCAGTCGTTTTGCCGGCGGTTCAATCACGTTGGACGAGCAGGCGGCACGTCAGGCATTACAGACGCATGTCGCCGATCCGCTGCAAAGCGTGAACGTTCAAGCGGCCTACGCGGTGGCCGAGATGGTCGACGAGAACATGTCCAATGCCGCGCGTATGCATGCAGTCGAGAGCGGTCGCGATTTGAGCGATTACACGATGATTGCCTTCGGTGGAGCGGCGCCGCTGCACGCGGTGCGGTTGTGCGAAAAACTCGGCATGGAGCGTTTGCTCGTACCTCCGGGTGCGGGCGTGGGCTCGGCGATCGGCTTTCTGCGCGCACCGTTCGGCTATGAGTCGTTGCGTAGTGCGGTCATGCGCTTGAGTCAATTCGATGTCGATGTCGTTAACGGCATGATCGAAGAAATGAATGGCGAAGTCGCGCGGTTCCTGCAGGAAACGGGGCACGGCGAGGACGTGGTCCGCGAGTTGCGGGCGTATATGCGCTATGCGGGCCAGGGCTGGGAAATCCCGGTCGATGCGCCGCAGGGCGTATTGAATGCCGGCGCGCTCGACGTGTTGCGCACCAATTTCGTCAAGGCGTACACGCAGTTGTTCGGCCACGAAGTGGCGGGGTTGGACGTCGAGGTCGTGAGTTGGGCGCTGTCGTTGCGCACGGAAACGCAATTGCCAGAGCGTGTCGCGCCGGGCATGGGCGAGCGCGCGGCCACGCGCGATCAGTGTCCGCCGATGGATCGACGCGAGGTGTTTGACGCCAAGTCCGGCGATTTTCATGATTGCGCGATCTACGACCGCGCCGATCTGCCGCGTGCGGTCCGT
>Ga0182745_1004932_pt1 | contig 11015 bp, 9 predicted proteins | sample eDN3rd30CKraftBY_FD_128523 | JGI IMG/M metagenome (GOLD analysis project Ga0182745, IMG submission 128523) | Enriched backyard soil microbial communities from Emeryville, California, USA - eDNA 3rd pass 30_C Kraft BY (version 2) (version 2) | ecosystem: Environmental > Terrestrial > Soil >... | reverse complement strand
GAGCGACAGCGGCTCGACCTCGTCGGCATAGTCGCGAAAGATCGCGCGGATCTGGTGCGAGATGTCGCGATAGGCATCGAAGCGCGGCGGCACGAAGATCAGGTCGGGGCACTGGCGCTTCGCGGTGACGCTCGGCATCGCCGAACGCACGCCGAACTTGCGCGCCTCATAGGAGGCGGCGGCGACCACGCCGCGCCGTGACGATCCGCCGACCGCGACGGGCTTGCCGCGCAAGGCCGGGTTGTCGCGCTGTTCGACCGATGCGAAAAGGCGTCCATGTCGACATGGATGATCTTGCGGACCGGCGGGTCCGTGCCGTCTCTCGGCGCAGGGGCTGCGGCGTCTTCCACGGGCGCGAATTAGCATGTTTCCCTAATGTTCTCAACGCCTCGCGCGCTGACTGCGCGTGCCGCTATCAGGCTGCGGCGTCATTGTCGGCCGATGGAAATGAGATAACATCACGAAATTAAACGATATTTTGGACTGGGTGCTTCGTGCTTTCGCTTTGCAAGCCGAATCAACAATGCTACGAGCCGGGTCGATGAGACGGGTGCTTCTGCTCTTGCTGTCCCTTCTCCTCGCATCGGGCACGGTTGCGGGTTCGATCGCGCACGCCGCGGAAGACTGCGCGCAGCCGACCCCGATCACGGCGAACGAGATGCGCGATTGGGACGGGTGCGTTCAGGTCGTCGTCAAGACATCGCAGGATTCGCCGTCGGACGATCGGCAAGCGCCGGCCACGGTGCACGGCTGCCATGGTCATTATTCGGGCGTGCCCGCCGCTATCGCCGTGCTGCCGGTCGCGGTGGTTCATGCCGTGACGCATGGCCGCGCGCCGACGGCGGTCGTTCCGCCCGCCGCCTTCACCGGGACGTTCCGCCCTCCCATCGCCTGACAATCCAGGTTTGCGCGCGCGCTTAGGGCCGCGCTTTTCCCTGTCATTGTCAGGAGTCTTTCCTTCATGAACCCTATTGTTGCCGCCGCGATGGTCGCGGCGCTCATCGCTGCGGGAAGCAGCGCGAGCGCGGCCGCCCAGGCGCCGGGCCTTGCGCTTGCCGGCCCGCCTCATACCGCCGGACAGACGGTCCGCGCCGGTCCGCTTCCTGCCCGGCTGACGCTGGCGCAGGCCATGGAAGAAGCCGACGCGCGCTCACCGCGCGTTCTGGCCGCGGCGGCCGAGGTAGAGGCCGCGCGCGGCCGTCAGCGCCAGGCCGGTTATCGCTTCAACCCCATACTCAATGTCGATGTCGAGAATTTCGCCGGCACCGGCCCCTATTCGGGGTTCGCCGGCCGCGAAACGACGGTGTCGATCAACCAGCGGCTCGACCTCGGCGGCCGGCGGCGCGCGCGCATGACGCTTGCCGATGCCGAGTTCGTGGCGGCGCAATACCGGCTCGAAGTCGCGCGCGCAGACCTCGCCTTCGAGGTTCGCGGCCAGTTCGCGGCCGCCATCGCCGCCCGCGATGGTCTGGCGCTTGCGCGCGAGAATGAGACGCGGGCCCGCGAACTCGTTCGCGTCGCGCAGACGATGGTCGATACCGGCAATGAGCCGCCGCTCCGCGCTTTTCGCGCCAACGCCGCATTGGTCCAGGCGACTGCAGAGCTTCGCGCGGCCGAGGCCGGGGAGACGTCCGCGCGCCGCTCGTTCGCGGCGCTGCTCGGTGTGGCGGTGCCGCCCGCCGAGTTGATCGACGGCGAAATCGGGACACGGCTCGCCGACGTGGATGCGCGCGCGACGCTCGATGTCAGACTGGCCGAGACCGAACAATTGATCGCCGAGGCGCGGCTCCGCGGGCAGCAGGCCGAAGCGCGCGTCGATCCGAGCATTGGTGTCGGCGTGCGCCAGCTTCGCGAAACCGGCGACCGGGCATTCATCGCCAACCTGTCGATGCCGCTTCCGATCTTCGACCGCAACCAGGGCAATGTCTCGGCGGCGCGTTCGGATGTCGCGGCGGCCGCCGCCCGGCGCGAGAATGCGGTGGTGACGGCCGAGGCCGCGATCGCCAATGCCCGCGCCGATCTCGATTCGGCCGAAGCGCGCCTCGCGGCGCTCGAAGGCGCTGGGATCGCGCAGGCGCGCGAGGGGGTGCGGCTCGCCGAACTGTCCTATCGCGCCGGCAAATCGTCGCTCGTCGAATATATCGACGCGCAGCAGGCCTATGCCGCGATGCGGACCGAACGCATCGCGGCGCGCCGGGCGCGTGCCGAAGCACGGGCGATTCTCGCGCGGCAGGCTGCCGCCGAGGGCGACGCGGATCATCAGCCATGATCGCGTCGCCCGTATCGGACAGCTGCGTTTCGTATCGCGTCATCAGCCATCCATTCCCTTGCGCGCAAGCGGCTTCGCCCTGCGCCCTCCCTTTTCGCGGAGACATTCGATGATCACCAAGGACAAGCGCCTTTTGGGCACCATTGCGGGCGCCATGGCTCTCGCCGCCGCTACAGGTTTCGGCGTCGCCCGCTGTACCGCCGACCCCATCGCGGCTTCCGTAGAGGACGGTGAAGGCGAAACCGAAAGCGAGACCGCACCCGACCGCCTCGCCATCACTCCCGACGCGATCGAGGCGGCCGAGATCGGCGTCGAGACGATCAGCGCCGGCGGCCTCGGCTCCGAAATCATCGCGCAGGCGACGGTCACGGCGACGCCGAGCGGCGAGGCGGTCGTCACCGCGCGGGCGGGCGGCGCGGTCACCCGCGTCTTCAAACAACTCGGCGATCCTGTGCGGGCGGGCGAACCGCTGGCGATCGTGCAAAGCCGCGACGCGGCGCAGATCGCCGCCGAACGCACGGCGGCGGAGGCGCGGGCGGCGCTTGCGCAGAAGACTCTCCACCGCGAAAGAACCCTCTTCGAACAGAAGGTTTCGGCGCGTGTCGATTATGAGCAGGCGCAGGCCGAGGCGGCCGTGGCGGCGGCCGAGGCCCAGCGCGCCCGCGCTGCGGCTCGTGCCGCGCAAGTGACGCGCGACGGCGGCAGCGTTGTGGTCGCGAGCCCGATCGCGGGCCGCGTCACCGCGGAAAATATCAGCCTCGGCGCGTTCGTTCAGCCCGAAGTCGAATTGTTCCGGGTCGCCGACCCTTCCAAGGTTCAGATCGAAGCCGCCGTTGGCCCGACCGATGCGCAGCGGCTCCGTCCCGGCGACCGCGCGATCGTCGAATTGCCCGATGGGCGTGCGCTCGATGCGCGCGTACGCGCGGTCACGCCGGGCCTGGCGGGCGACACGCGGTCGGCGACCGCGGTGCTCGACGTGCCCGGCGCCCTCCAGCCCGGCCTCGCCGTGCGCGCGCGCCTGCTTCCGAGTCGCGGCGCCGGCACCAGCCGGATCGTCGTCGCCGAGGAGGCGCTCCAGACTCTCGAGGGTCGTGATGTCGTGTTCGTGCGAACGAAGGACGGATTCACGGCCCGTAGGGTTACGGTCGGTCAGCGCAGCGCCGGCCGGGTCGAAATTCTCGCGGGGCTGAGGGCCGGCGAGACGATCGCCACGAAGAACGCTTTTCTGCTCAAGGCCGAGTTCGGCAAGGGCGCGGGCGAGGAGCATTAAGCGATGATCGCGAAACTGATGGCGCTTTCCGTCCGCGCGCGCTGGGCGGTGCTTTTCCTCTTTCTCATCGTCGCCGGGCTCGGCATCTGGCAGCTCACCAGACTGCCGATCGACGCGGTTCCCGACATCACCAACAACCAGGTCCAGATCAACACGATCGATCCGCGCCTGTCGCCGGTCGAGATCGAAAAGCTCGTGACCTATCCGATCGAAATCTCGCTCGCGGGGATCCCGGGACTGGAGACGACGCGCTCGATCTCGCGCAACGGGTTCAGCCAGGTCACCGCGATCTTTTCGGATTCGACCGACCTTTATTTCGCGCGGCAACAGGTCGGCGAACGGCTCCGCCAGGCCGCGGAGAATCTGCCCGACGGAACGCAGCCGCAAGTCGGCCCGGTCACGACGGGGCTCGGCGAAGTCGTCATGTATACGGTCGGCTATGCCAAACCCGGCGGCAAGGGGGCGAAGATGGTCGCGGACCAGCCCGGCTGGCAGCCCGACGGCGCCTATCTGACGCCCGAGGGCGAGAGGCTCACCGACGAGGTCGCGAAGTCCGGCTATTTGCGCACGGTGCAGGACTGGATCGTCAGCCCGCAGCTCAAGGCGGTGCCGGGCGTCGCCGGGGTCGATTCGATCGGCGGCTATGCCAAGACCTTCGTCGTCGAGCCCGATCCCACCAAGCTCACCAGCTTCGGCATTTCCTACAGCGAGCTCGGCGAAGCGCTCGAACGCGCGAATCTCGCGGTCGGCGCCAATTACTACAACCGCGGCGGCGAGGCCTATCTGGTGCGCGTCGATGCTCGCGTGCGCTCGGTCGACGAGATAAGGGGGGCCGTCGTCGCGACGCGCGGCGGCGTGCCGATCACCGTCGCCCAGCTTGCCGAGGTGAAGATCGGCGGCGACCTGCGTACCGGCGCCGGCAGCATGAACGGCAAGGAGGCGGTGATCGGCACCGTGCTTATGCTGATCGGGGAAAACAGCCGCACCGCCGCCGAGGATGTGTCGGCGAAGATCGATCGGATCGCGAAAACATTGCCCCCCGGCGTCGAGGTCAAGATCGTCCTCGACCGTGCCGGGCTGGTGAACGCCACCGTCGGAACGGTCGAAAAGAACCTCGCCGAAGGCGCGCTGCTCGTCGCCGCGGCGCTCTTCCTGCTGCTCGGCAACTGGCGCGCGGCGATCATTGCGGTGCTCGTCATTCCCTTTTCCTTCCTGATGATGGCGATGGGGATGAACGCCTTTCGCATCCCCGGCAATTTGATGAGCCTCGGCGCGCTCGACTTCGGCCTGATCGTCGATGGCGCCGTCATCATCATCGAGAATTGCCTTGCGCGCCTGGCGCACCGGCAGGAACATGAGGGCCGGTTGCTGTCGCTCCGCGAACGCCTCGAAGAAACGATGCGCGCGTCGCAGGAGATGATCAAACCGACCGTCTTCGGCCAGGCGATCATCCTGCTCGCCTTCGCGCCGCTGCTGATGTTCACCGGCGTCGAGGGCAAGACCTTCTCGCCGATGGCGATCACCATCATGCTGGCGCTGGTCGCGGCCTTCGTTCTGGCGATCACGCTCGTCCCGGCGCTCGTCGCGCTGATGATCCGCGGCAAGGTCGCCGAGAAGGAAGTCTGGGCCATCCGCAAGACCAAGGAACGCTATCTGCCCCTGCTCGACAGGGCGATTGCAAAACCCTGGGGCTTCATCGCGGGCGGCCTTGCTTTCTTCCTCCTCGCGATTCCCGTTTTCGGTCTGCTGGGGTCGGAATTCATTCCCAAGCTCGACGAGAAGAATATGGCGCTCGCCTCGACCCGCGTGCCTTCGGTCAGCCTTGAGCAGTCGCTCGCGATGCAGCGCAAGGTCGAGGCCGCGATCACCAGCCTTCCCGAAGTCGAACTGATGTTCTCGAAGACCGGCACCGCCGAGGTGGCGACCGATCCGATGCCGCCAAATGTTTCCGACGGCTTCGTCATCCTGAAGCCCAAGGCGGAATGGCCCGCGGGCGTGACGGCGAAGGAGCAGGTTATCGCGCGCGTCGAAAAGGCGGCGAACGGCGTTCTTGGCCAACTCTATGAGGTGTCGCAGCCGATCGAATTACGCTTCAACGAACTGATCGCGGGCGTCCGCGGCGATGTCGCCATCAAGCTCTATGGCGATGACCTCGACAAGATGTCGCTCACCGCGAACGAGATGGTGCGCGTTCTGCAAGCAGTCCCCGGCGCGGGCAGCGTCAAGGCCGACCAGGTCGGTGGCGCGCCGACCCTCGACGTCAGGCTCGATCGCAATGCCATCGCGCGATACGGACTCACCGTGCAGGAGGTTGCGGACACCATCGCGGCGGCGCTCGGTGGGCGCGAATCGGGCCTCCTCTATGAAGGCGACCGGCGCTTCGACATCATGGTCCGCGTTCCCGATGCGACCCGCGTCAATCTCGACGACATCCGGGCGCTGCCGATCCTGCTGCCGCAGGCGGGCGGGGTGCGGGGGCAGATTCCGCTCTCGCAGGTCGCCCAGATCCGGCTCACTGAAGGGCTCAACCAGATCAGCCGCGAGAATGGCAAGCGGCGCGTCGTCGTCCAGGTGAATCTCGAAGGCCGCGACGCCGGTTCCTTCGTCGCCGAAGCGCAGGAGAAGATCGCAAAGGTAAAGCTGCCCGCAGGATATTATCTCGAATGGGGCGGGCAGTTCGAAAGCCTTCAGGCCGCATCGGACCGCCTGTCGATCGTGGTCCCACTCTGTTTCGCGGCGATCTTCGTGCTGCTCTATCTGGCGCTCGGCGGGTTCGGCCGGGCGGCCGCGGTGTTCCTTGCGGTGCCGCTGGGTCTCGCGGGCGGGGTGTTCACGCTAGCGCTGACCGGGATCAATTTCTCGGTGTCGGCGGCGGTGGGCTTCATCTGCCTGGCGGGGGTCGCGGTGCTCAACGGCCTCGTCGTCATGACCGCGATCCGCGAACGGCTCGAGAAGGGCGTCGCGCTCGCGGAAGCGATCCGCGACGGCATGAGTGAAAAGATGCGCGCGGTGATCATGACCGGCTTCGTGCCCGCAATCGGCTTCGTGCCGATGGCGATCGCAACCGGAACCGGCGCTGAAGTGCAAAAGCCGCTCGCGACGACGGTGATCGGCGGCCTGATCGCGGCGACGATCCTGACGTTGCTCGTGCTGCCCGCCATCGCAAAGGTCGTGCTCGGCTCCGAAGGGCGGCTGCGCTTCGGCGGATGGCGCCGAACTTCACCCGATCAATCGGTCACAGAATAAGGAGAGGCTCATGGACACGGCGTCGAAGCTCTTGCGAATCTACACCGACGAATCGGCGTTTTTCGGGGATCAAAGGCTTTTCGAATTTATCGCTGCCCTTGCCCGCGAACGGCGGATAGCGGGGATGACCGTGCTCGAAGCCATGCTCGGCTTCGGCCGCTCGGCGCATATGCATCGAAGCCATGCGTTCGAGAATGATCGTGCGGTCGTGATCGAGATCGTCGATGAGGAGGCATCGTTGCGCGATTTCGCGGCGCGGCTCGGGGATGTTCCCGACATCGGGCTGATCACGATCGAGGCGGTCGAAGTGCTTGGCGGCAAATTTGCCCGGCCGGTGGAACGGGAGAGGTTCGATGGGACATCAACATGATCATGGCGAAGGCGGCGGGGCGCACGCACACGACCATACGGCCGGCGCGAACGCCCGCAGCCTTTCGATCGCGCTTGCTCTCACCGGCAGCTTCCTGATCGCCGAACTGGCGGGGGCGTGGCTGTTCAACAGCCTCGCTCTCCTGTCCGACGCCGCGCATATGTTCACCGATGCCGCGGCGCTGGCGATCGCGCTGGCGGCGATCCGAATCGGGCAGCGGCCGGCCGACAAGAAACGGACCTATGGCTATCGACGGTTCGAGATTCTCGCCGCCTCGTTCAATGCGCTGCTGCTGTTCGTCATCGCCGGCTATGTCCTCTATGAAGGTATCCAGCGCTTCCTCGATCCGCAGCCGGTCGGATCGATCGGGATGCTGATCGTCGCCTTCTTCGGGCTGGTGATCAACCTGATCGCGATGCGCGTGCTGGCGGGCGGGCGCGACAAGAGTCTGAACGTGAAGGGCGCCTATCTGGAAGTCTGGGCCGACATGCTCGGCTCGGTTGGCGTCCTTCTGGCCGCAGCGCTCATCTGGCTGACCGGCTGGACCTGGGTCGATCCCGCCGTCGCCATCGCCATCGGCCTGTGGGTGCTGCCGCGTACCTGGATATTGCTGCGCGATACGACGAACATCCTACTTCAGGGCGTCCCGCGCGGTATCGATCTCGACGCGGTGCGCGCGGCCATCGCCGATGTCGGCGGCGTCGCGAGCGTCCACGACCTTCATCTATGGTCGGTCGCCGGCGACGACCGGAGCTTGACCGCCCATATCGTCGTCGACGCGTCGGAAGACGAGCAACAGGTCCGGCGGCGCGTGGCCGATCAATTGCACGACCTGTTCGATATCGAACATGCGACGCTTCAGATCGAACGCGGCGATGCCGCGTGCGAGAAGGGCGATCATGCGTAGGCGGATAGGGAAGAATGGAGCGGGTAGCGGGAATCGAACCCGCCTAGCTAGCTTGGAAGGCTAGAGCATTACCACTATGCTATACCCGCGTGTCCAAGGTTGGCGCGATTGCCATTTTGGCTGCCTGTCGTCAAGCGCTACGCCGCACCGTCCGTCGCCGGGCCTTCGGTCGCGCGCTCCATCGCTTTGCGGTGCGCCTCGGGCGGGTCGCACGGGGCAGGGGGGGCGCCTTCGGCCAAGGTGAAGCGCGATCCCTGTTCGAGCGTGCGGTGGACGGGGCAGCGCTCCGCGATGTCCATCATCCGGGCGCGTTGTTCGGCATCGAGCGCGCCTTCGATCGCGATCCGGCAATTGAAGAGATCGGGACGCGCGTCGCCCGGCTGCCTTTCGTGGCCGACCGCGGTGCGGATCCGCGTCACCGGCCAGCCCTTGCCGTCGGCATAAAGACGCAGCGTCATCGTCGTGCAGGCGGCGAGCGCGGCAGAGAGCAGGTCGAACGGACTCGGCCCCGATCCCATGCCGCCGACGCTTTCGGGTTCGTCGGCGAGAAAGACGTGATCGCCCGCGCTGATCGCGACCTGGAATTTGCCCTCGCGCGTCTCTTCGGCTTCGGCATCGGCCGTGGGGGCGGGCGTATCGGCCGGCGGCGTGAGATAGGGCGCGGCCCATGCGGCGATCATCGTCGCGACGCGCTCTGCGTCCTGCGGCCGGCTGAGCAGATGGTCGGCATCGTCGAGTGAGACGAAGCTCTTGGGGTGTCGCGCCGCGACATAGATTTTGGTCGCATTCCCGATCCCCACCGTGTCGTCGAGCGGCGCGTGCATCACGAGGAGCGGGCGGTGCAACTCCGCGATGCGCGCGCCCTGATCCTGCGCCCGCAGATCGTCGATCAGCCCGCGCCCGACGCGGAAGCGCCGCCCCGCGAGCAACACGTCGGCGGCGCCCTGCTTATCGATCGCGGCGAGCGCGGCGGGATCGAACTGGTGGAGCGTATGCGCGACGTCGAAGGGCGCGTTGATCGTCGCGACGGCGCGGATCGCGGGAAGACCGGCCGCCGCCGCGATCGCCGCCGCGCCGCCGAGGCTGTGGCCGATCAGCAGCGACGGCGCTCTGTCCTCGGCGGCCAGCGCCTTCGCCGCGGCCTGAAGATCCTGCACGTCCGACGAAAAGCGGCTGTCGGCGAAATCGCCCTCACTGTCGCCGAGCCCCGCGAAGTCGAAGCGGAGGACGCCGATGCCTTGCCGCGCGAGCAGCTCCGCGATGTGGACGGCGGCGCGATTGTCCTTTCCGCAGGTGAAACAGGGCGCGAAGATCGCCCAACCGCGGACGCGTCCGACGGGCATTTCCAGCCGCCCTGAAAGCTGCTTGCCGGTCGATCCTGAAAAGCGAAATGGGCGCGTAACCATGGCGTCTCCCTCCCGGCTGGGCGCCGACTCCCGCGGCACCGGTGCAAGGGTCGGACCTTGCGCGCCGATTGTCCAACAGGAACTTTCGCGCGTGGCCGCCGTTTAACCTGCGCAATCGATAGGCAGAAAACAAAGTGCGACGACGGATCGCCCGCCTTCCGGACGGCGCTTGCCGGCCGGGGACCGGCTCCGTGCGTCCGCCGGACAAGGAGAAGTCGAATGTTCAAATGGGCTCTGATCTTTGCCGTGATCGCACTGCTCGCCGCGGTGCTCGGTTTCGGCGGCATCGCCGGCGCGGCGGCGGGTATCGCGAAAATCCTGTTCTTCGTGGGCTTGGCGCTGGTTGTCCTGTTCCTCATTCTCGGTGCAGCGGCGGCGAAGAAGGTAACCTAGGCGGCCGAAGCGTCTTTCCCGAATTATTTCCGTTCCGGCGGGAACTATCGGGCAGGACTGGCGTTTCATTGACCTACTTGATCGAAAGAATGAGTAGGATCTGGCTCTCATCTTCGGATGGAGCCTAGGGAAGCCCCGCCGCAGAGATGCGACGGGGCTTACTCATTTTCGGCGCCCGCCCGCTTGCGGCTCCATGAACGGCGCGACGATTTTGCGACAATTTGCGACAATTTTTCGTCCATCCGGCAAGGGCGTGGGACAAATCGTGCCTAGAACCGTCTTATCGGGACGCATCGTCGTCCCTCTGATGAGGAGTTCGTTACGTGAAGAAGAAGCTCAGTTTCCTGACCCTGGGCGCGGCGCTGATCGCCGTTCCCGTGCTCGCGGCGCCGGGCGGCGCCAAGGGCGACGCCGCGCTGACCCGTGCCGAGGCGCAGGCGCATGCCGCCGAGCGGTTCGCGAAGATGGATGCCAACAAGGACGGCAAGATCGACGCGAGCGACCGCGCCGCGCGCCGCGCCGCGATGCAGGCCAAGATGTTCGAACGGCTCGACGCGAACAAGGACGGCAGCATCAGCAAGGCCGAATGGGATCAGCATAGCGCCGACCGTGCCGCGAAGCGCGGCGAGAAGCGCGCCGATGCCGGCGCGACCGAAGGCAAGCGCGGCATGCGCGGCCATCACGGGATGCGCGGCGGACGCCATGGCATGCGCGGCGGCATGATGATGGGCAAGGCCGACACGAACGGCGACAAGGCGATCAGTCAGGCCGAGTTCGAGACCGCGGCGCTCGCCCGCTTCGACGCGGCCGACGCGAACAAGGATGGTCAGGTGACCGCCGAGGAACGCGCCGCGCAGCGCGCGGCGTGGAAAGCGAAGGCGGCCGAATGGCGCGCCAAGCGCGCCGCCGCCCCGGCTGCTCCCGCCAGCGAATAAGCGATTTGGCAGGGGCGGCGGCAGGACAGCCATCCCCCTCCCGGCATTGCCTTTGCGTGCCGTCCCTGCCAGCTATCGCCCACCGGTCCCCGAGGACCGGTGGGCGAACTATATTTGATGGACGACGCATGACCGATATGCCGCGCATCCTGCTGATCGACGACGAACCCTCGATCCGCGAACCCCTGTCCGAATATCTGGAGTCGCAGGGTTTTGCCG
>Ga0182745_1004931_pt1 | contig 11017 bp, 11 predicted proteins | sample eDN3rd30CKraftBY_FD_128523 | JGI IMG/M metagenome (GOLD analysis project Ga0182745, IMG submission 128523) | Enriched backyard soil microbial communities from Emeryville, California, USA - eDNA 3rd pass 30_C Kraft BY (version 2) (version 2) | ecosystem: Environmental > Terrestrial > Soil >... | reverse complement strand
TGAAGAAGTTGGTGAAAGAATAAAACGATTTGCTGAAACTGGAGAATAATTTTTTATTGTACCAAGGGGTTTTACCTCTTGGTATTCTTTATAAGTGTTAAATAAGTAAATGCTTATTTTGTCAATTTGAGCAGTGCATGATTAGAGTAAACAATATAATTGGAGGCTAACATTATGTCAGAAAAAAATTATCATGAATTAATAAAAGAACGCATTTTCATTGGCGGGGCAGATGATATCGAGGATGTAATAGAAAATGAAAAAGTAGATGTTATCTATGATTTAAGAGCAGAAGCGACAAATGATAACTCAAATTATAATCGAGTTCATAGTCCAATCGTGGATGACGCAGATCTGCAAGATGTATCAATTAAAGAATCGATTGATAATGTTGTAAATGCATTCAATGAAGGAAAAAACATTTACTTCCATTGCCAAGGAGGAAGTAATCGTACAGGAACTGTTGCAATTGGTACATTATTGACTCTTGGAAAAGCCGAAACAATTGAAGAGGCTGAAGATATTGCTAAAAATGCTAGGCCAAAAATCAATGTAAAACCACAAATGAAGGACGCTTTAAAACGTATCTTTCCAAATGCTTAGTGGATTAAATCAATATTCACACCCTTCGGACATTAAGAAACTATCTTGGAAATAAATTTTACTATTTATTTTAATCGTAGTATAATATAAGTAAATACTTATGTTTAGTTGTAGAAATGATTATTAAGGAGGCTTTAAGCTGAAATGGAGAAACCATTATTGGAAAAACAATTGAAAGCTGTTGCCGATTTAAACCGTATAAAGCTTCTTTCCTGCTTGAAAAATGGTGAGGTTTGTGTTTGTGATTTTGTCGATGTGCTCGGTATCTCCCAACCAGCAGTTAGTCAACAACTTCGTAAATTAAAAGAAGCAGGAATTATTACTGAGCGAAAAGTTGGAACATGGAAGCATTATAGATTAGTAGAAGAACAAACACCGCTTATGGCAGGTATTCTAGAACAGATTGAACCTATGTCTGTTTGTAACTGTGATTCTGGCTGTACGCATGTGTAAAGTCTTGTTAGCAATGGACAGTAAGCAAACAGAATATGCTTAATTATTTTTAACTTAGGAGCTAATTCAACATGAAAAAAATTGAAATTTATGAACAGGCGATGTGTTGTTCAACTGGGGTATGTGGCCCCACTATTGATCCAGAACTTCTACGTATGTCATTTGTAATGAATAACTTAAAAAATGCAAATATAGAAGCTGAGCGATTTAACTTAACTTCTGATCCATCGATGTTTGTTGAAAATGAATCGATTAACAAATTACTGGTAAATGAAGGTATGGATGCTTTACCTGCAACTTTAGTTGATGGTGAAATTATTTGTAAAGGGCACTATCCTTCAAATGCACAGTTTGCAGAATGGTCAGGACTTTCTGAAGAAGACATACTTAAGAAACCTAGAGTACGGCTTTCATTAAAAGGGGATGCCTAAAAATGAATCGATTCACTAGGGACCATTTCCCTGAAACACCTTTTCTTTTTTTTACAGGTAAAGGTGGAGTAGGAAAAACATCAGTAGCTTGTAGTTTGTCTATTGTAATGGCGAGTGAAGGTAAGAAAGTATTGTTAATTAGTACAGACCCAGCATCTAATTTACAAGATATTTTTGGTCAAACATTAGAAAATACACCGACAAAAGTAAATGGAGCTGATAATTTATATGCTCTTAATTTAGATCCTGAACAAGCGGCAATTAATTATAAAGAACAAATGGTTGGCCCGTATCGTGGAAAACTTCCTGATGTTGTACTTCAAAATATGGAGGAACAATTATCAGGTGCATGTACAGTAGAAATTGCTGCCTTTAATGAATTTGCCACACTTCTAACAAATCCTACACTTATTAATCAATATGACATTATCGTTTTTGATACAGCTCCTACTGGTCATACGTTGCGATTGTTACAACTACCTTCTGCTTGGACGACATTTTTAGATGAAAACACAACGGGAACGTCTTGTTTAGGTCCATTAAAAGGGTTAGAATCACAACGAGAAATGTATAAACAGGCTGTTGAACGATTGATAAATGCAGACCAGACAACATTAATGTTAGTAACACGTCCAGAAGTGAATCCTTTAAAAGAAGCTGCACGTGCTTCTCTTGAATTATATGAAATAGGCATGAAAAATCAAATGGTACTCGTTAATGGACTATTAGAAAGCAAGTCACAAGATGACATCGAGAATGCTTTCATACAACGTCAAAACGAAGCATTAGAAAACATGCCAAAAGAGTTAGTAGAATTCAACCAATTCTATTTACCATACGTACCCTATTCATTATCAAGTATTGAACGTATGAAAGCTTGGATGACAGATGAAGAAGTTGTACATGAAAATAATGGTGAAGTTGATCAATCAATTCCAGAAATTGAGGAAATGATTGAAGATTACATCGAACGTAAACCGAAACTAATCTTTACAATGGGAAAAGGTGGCGTTGGGAAAACAACTGTTGCTTCTTATATTGCCTTACGATTAGCTGAAGAAGGTATTCGTGTCCATTTAACAACAACTGACCCAGCAGCACATTTAAAATGGACATTCGGTGAAGAAATAGTTGAGAATATAACAGTTAGTCGTATAGATCCAAAAGAAGAAGTTGCAAATTATGAGGCTGAAGTTCTTGCCAAAGCGAGTGAAACGATGAACGAAGTAGGTTTAGCGTTTGTAAAAGAAGATTTAGCATCACCTTGTACAGAAGAAATTGCCGTATTTAGAGCATTTGCAAATGTGGTAGAAGATCATCAAGATGAAGTAATTATTATTGATACAGCACCAACAGGACATACATTACTATTACTTGATGCCACTGAAGCCTATCACCGTGAAATTAGCCGTTCGCAAGGCGATATTCCAGTATCAGTATCAAATCTATTGCCGAGATTACGTGATGCAAATTATACAAGTGTAGCGATTGTGGCATTACCTGAAGCAACACCAGTATTTGAAGCAACTCGTTTACAAGAAGATTTACAACGGGCTCGCTTAACGGTTGATTGGTGGGTAGTGAATCAAACGTTTACATCGACTCAAACGACAAGTCCAATACTCGTACAAAAACAACAAGCCGAGACAAAATGGCTTCAAGAAATCCAATCAATTAGTAGTAATCGTTTTGTGACAATTCCGTGGGTAAAATTCCCACCAGTTGGTACAAATGGTTTACACCAACTTAAAGGAGAGAAAATTAATTGAAAATAAGTCCAGAAGGTAAAAACTATTTAGACCAAATATTAGCTGATTCAGAGGTAAAAACATTACGTTTCTTTGGGGTACAAGGCTGCTGTGGAATGAATTTGAGCGTAGCAATTGATCCAGTACAAGAAACAGATACAGTTCAAACAATTGAGGGCATTAATGTTGCAATAGATGCTAGTATTGCCCCACAATTAACTGACGTAACAATTCATGCAGAAGAAGAACAAGGCGAAATAGGTCTAGTTCTGATTGGATATACACCAACGAGTTGCTAGAGACAACTTCATACGTAAGATGATTAAATCAATAGAAATGGGCATTAATCTAAAAGGATTAATGTCTTTTTTATTGAATGTTTTTCAAGTTAGTTGTACCTTTCAAGTAAATTTATGAAATCGTTAAATAATAAATAATGATAGCTCACTCTGAAATTGTTTTAAAATAGTTAAATGTAGAGTCTTGACAAAATGTTTGTTGTTACAGATTTTAAATCGTATCGCAAAAAGTATTTGTATAATGCAAGTAAATGAGTTAATATTTGTAATTATAGACATATATGAAGAGGGAGCTTACCAATGTCCAAATTAAAGAAAAATGACTCCCAAGTAATCGTAATTGTTGCTGTGATTACAGCGATCAGTCTTTTTGGAGATTCAATGTTGTACATTGCCTTACCGATATTTTGGGAAGAAGCGGGACTTGACTCCATATGGCAAGTTGGCGTTCTCCTATCGATCAATCGTTTTATACGATTACCTATCAATCCAATTATAGGATGGCTGTATCAGAAAATCTCACTTAAAACTGGATTTATAATTGCAATTATTTTAGGCAGTTTAACTACTTTAGGTTATGGTTTATTTAATGGTTTTATTGCATGGATTATATTACGAGGAATTTGGGGAATTGCTTGGTCATTCTTTAAAATTGGTGGTTTATCTGTTGTTGCAATGCATGCGGAAGAGAATAGTAGGGGTAAATCAATTGGATTGTACAATGGTATTTACCGTTTAGGTAGTTTAGTTGGGATGCTGGCAGGTGGAATTTTAGTACCAATTATTGGTCTAGATATAGTATCAATAATATTTGGTTGTATGACTCTGACAGGTCTTTCTTTAATTTTACTATATATGAAAAGCGGATCTTCAGGAAAAGAGGATACTTCTGAAAATATCGATGAGAAAACTAAATTAATACATCATATTACAAGAAGAAACTTGACGATTATCATTACAGGTTTTTGTATGACCTTATTATTTCAAGGGGTACTCATATCCACTTTAAGTTCTATTCTTGAACATCACCATGGAGAAAGAATCCACTTATTTGGAACTATATTAAACGTTACATTTTTAGCAGGTGTTATTTTATCTGTTAGATGGGTATGGGAGCCTTTTTTAGGAGAACGCTTTGGACATTGGTCTGATGGGCAAAGGGGAAGGCTACCATTATTATTAATTTCTTTAATCATTACTAGTATCACTTTTGGTATGTTATCAAGTAACGTTCCAATAATTCTATTCATTATGGTCATCTTTATTGTACTAATAGGAGCAACTGCACTAACTACTATTGTGGATGCAATTGCTTTGGATGCATCGAAAAAGACAAATGTTGTGTCATTTCTTACAACGTATTCGATCGTTCAAGACTTAGGGGCTTCAATTGGTCCATTTATTAGTTTTATTTTGCTAGGCTTAGACAATGGATTGACATACATTTATATGGGAGGAGCTGGGATATTTATTATTTTAGCTTTCTTATGGCTGCCATCATATTTGAGAGAACGTCAGGAGAGAGGGCATCTAAACTTTTAAAAAATTTTAAAAATTAACTTGCATTTTACAAGTAAATGAAGTATATATATATTGAGGTGGAAAGATGGAAAACAAACGTGAAATCTTTCATGTACTAACAAGAAGATTTGGTTTACTAAATAAAAATTGCTGCTCAGTTGGAGGTCTTGAAATTTCAGCTGTTCAAAGTCACATACTCTATGAAATCGATAAACAAAATACTCCGTCCATGCAACAGATCGCTGAAACATTGGCAATGGATATAACAACTTTCAGCAGACAAATACAAACATTGGTAAGAATGGAATTAGTGAAAAAAACACCTTCATCACAAGATAAGCGAGTTACATTATTAAGTCTTACTACACAGGGGAAATTCGTGGCAACTAGTATTGATCATTCTATGAATGCCTATCTAAATGAAGTATTTTCCCATTTGAACGAATTTGAGAGAGAAACTGTGATTCGTTCACTTCAGTTGTTAAACGAGACGATGTCAAAATCCTCAGTTTGTTGTACACCGTTATATTAAGCAAGAGCAATCTTGCTTTTATTAATAAACAATACTTGTAATTTACAAGTAAATAAAACAATGATTAATGGAGGTTTTTAAATGATGGATAATAAATTTGAGATTTTAAGCCAACAAAAATGTTGTGGGGCTAAAACTGAGGAAACTTCACTTTTGAAAAATAACTTAAGCGAATTACCAATTGCTGTTATTGGTGCTGGTCCAGTAGGATTAGCTGCAGCTGCACACTTGGTAGAACAAGGTCAAAAATTTGTACTTTTAGAAGCGGGTTCGCAAGTTGGAAGTAATATTAATGAATGGAGCCACGTCCGTTTGTTTTCACCTTGGCAATATAACATTGATAAAGTTGCTAAAAAACTATTAACAAAAAGTGGGTGGAAAGTTCCTTCTGCTGAGACGCTACCAACAGGTAAGGAATTAGTTGAACTATATTTAGCACCATTAGCAAATTTACCTGAAATCCAAGAACATCTTGAATTAAATTCAAAAGTAGTCTCAATCAGCAAAAAGGGATTGGATAAGATGAAGGATGTAGGTCGTGATCAAACATCTTTTGTTTTATATGTTGAACAACAAGGTATTACAAAAAGAATTGAGGCAAAGGCAGTTATTGATGCAACTGGAACATGGTCACAGCCTAACCCTGTCAATGCGGATAATATTTGGACATCAGAAGAGCGAAATTTACACGATCATATTTTCTACGGCATTCCAAATATTCAAGGATGTCAACGAGAAAGATACATTGGTAAAAGAGTTGCAGTAGTTGGGGGTGGACACTCAGCAATCAATACAATATTAGAGCTTTCCGAACTAGGTAACGATGTAGAAATTTACTGGATAATGAGAAAGAAAAAAGTTGAGAATGCCTATGGTGGTGAGGAAAAGGATGCGCTTGAAGCAAGAGGCTTATTGGGGCGTAGAATTCATAAATTAGTTGATGCTGGGCAAGTTCAAGTAATTACACCATTTAATATTCATCAATTAAGTAAAACTAATAATGGTATTGAGTTGAGGGGTGAATATAAAGGTTCTGATTACAAACTATCTGGAATTGATGAAATAATCACGAACACTGGAAGTAGACCTGACTTTTCTTTCCTACGTGAAATTAGATTAAGTGTTGATGCTGGAACGGAAAGTGTAGAAGCTCTATCTCCACTCATTGATCCAAACCTTCATAGTTGTGGAACAGTTCGTCCGCACGGAGAAGAAATATTAAGACAACCTGAGAAAAACTTCTACATTGTTGGGATGAAGAGCTATGGCAGAGCGCCTACTTTCTTAATGGCAACAGGTTATGAACAAATCCGTTCGATTGTTGCCTATCTAACAGGTGACATCGAGGCATCCAAAAAAGTAGAACTTGAATTGCCTGAAACTGGGGTATGTAGTATTAACTTAGTTACTCAAAGCTCTTCTTCATGTTGTGGAGCATAAAGGTGATTGTTAATAGTGGTGGGAAATTATCGAAGGAGTATTTTGTTTCATATTTAAAGCTGGTTATGAACGCTAAACAATGTTCTTTGGATCAGGCTAAAGAACATATGGAGATACATTTCTTTAAAAGAGACGTTCAATCATTTGGAAAATACACCTATTCTAATTTTTTGAAGGCTCTGAAAGAATTATCTTAGGGAAAAGTAATAGATAGTGTTATGAGCATTGAGATTTTTGAGCTCTCAAAATACCTGATTTGATAATGGATTTTTAAAAAGAAATTAGTGCTTTTTGTTAAAGCTATTGAACTAACTGGGGCGTTATCCAACAAGGATTTACGCCTTTTTTCTCGAATTTAATGTACTAAAGTGGCAGTTTAATTAAACAAGAATCAATTATTCGGAATTGGGCGAATCCAATTCTTTTTTTCTTTTTTCATTCAAATAAACATTTGAAAATTATTGAAAAAGGGTTATACTATATTCAAATAAATGTTTGAATGAAAAGGAGTGATATTAATGAGTAAGAAAGATACTTGTGAAATTTATTGTTATGACGAAGAAAAAGTCAATCGAATACAAGGAGAATTAGAGAAAGAGGATATAGGTAGTGTTGCCCAATTGTTTAAAGCACTTGCAGATGAAAATAGGGCAAAAATTGCCTATTGTCTGTGTCAAGATGGAGAATTATGTGTATGTGATATTGCCAATATTATTGGTTCTTCTGTTGCGACAGCTTCCCATCATTTACGGACCTTGAATAAACAAGGAATTGTAAAGTATCGAAAAGAAGGGAAATTAGCTTTTTATTCGTTAGATGATGAACATATTAAGCAGTTAATTGTTATTGCATTAGCACATAAGAAAGAAGTGAAAGTTAATGTCTGAAAAACAAATAAAATTAACTGAAGAAGAAATGAAAGCGTATCGTGTTCAAGGATTTACTTGTACAAATTGTGCAGCCATTTTTGAAAATAACGTAAAAAAATTGCCTGGTGTTGAGGATGCGAAGGTCAATTTTGGTGCATCTAAAGTGTATGTGAAAGGCAATGCAACGATTGAGGAACTAGAAAAAGCGGGAGCATTTGAAAATTTAAAGATTCGGGATGAAAAAGAAAAAAAAGTGGAACGTGAACCGTTCTGGAAGCAAAAAGAAAACATTAAGGTTTATATTTCAGCAATATTGCTTGTGATCAGTTGGTTTTTAGGAGAGCAATACGGGGAAGAACATGTCTTTCCGACAGTTGGCTATGCCGCGTCTATTTTAATTGGTGGCTATTCGCTATTTATTAAAGGGCTTAAAAATCTAAGTAGATTAAAGTTTGATATGAATACACTTATGACGATAGCCATCATAGGGGCAGCAATCATTGGTGAATGGGGAGAAGGAGCAACTGTTGTAATCCTATTTGCCATCAGTGAAGCGTTAGAGCGTTATTCAATGGATAAGGCTCGTCAATCTATTGAATCATTAATGGATATTGCCCCAAATGAAGCATTAATTCGCCGTGGAAATGAAGAAATGATGATCCACGTTGACGATATTCAAGTTAACGACATTATGATAGTAAAACCTGGTCAAAAATTAGCGATGGATGGAACCGTTATTAAAGGCACATCCACATTAAACCAAGCGGCAATTACGGGGGAAAGTGTCCCAGTTACCAAAACAATTGATGATGAAGCGTTTGCTGGAACACTAAATGAAGAAGGATTGCTCGAAGTGAAAGTAACAAAACGAGTAGAAGATACAACATTATCAAAAATCATTCATTTAGTGGAAGAAGCACAGGCAGAACGGGCACCTTCTCAAGCGTTTGTTGATAAATTTGCGAAATATTACACACCAGCTATTGTAATTTTGGCGTTTTTAATTGCGGTTGTTCCTCCATTATTCGGGGGAGATTGGAGTCAGTGGATCTATCAAGGGTTAGCAGTATTAGTGGTTGGTTGTCCTTGTGCGTTAGTTGTTTCAACCCCAGTTGCCGTTGTTACTGCAATAGGAAATGCAGCAAAAAATGGCGTGTTAATTAAAGGTGGCATCCATCTAGAAGAAGCAGGACACTTAAAAGCGATTGCGTTTGATAAAACTGGAACATTAACAAAAGGTATTCCTGCTGTAACAGATGTTGTGACATATGGCGGAAATGAAAATGAATTAATGATCATAACGGCAGCGATTGAAAAAGGATCACAACATCCACTTGCTTCTGCCATTATCAGAAAAGCAGAAGAGAATGGATTGAATATGAATGGTGTATTGGTTGGAGAGTTCCAATCGATTACAGGTAAAGGTGTAAAAGCAAAAGTAAATAACCAAATGTATTATGTGGGAAGTCCAAATCTTTTCGAAGAATTGCATAAAACGATTGAAAGCAACATCAAAGAAAATATTACTCGTATGCAAACAGAAGGAAAAACTGTCATGGTTTTAGGAACCGAGAAAGAAATACTTTCATTGATTGCCGTAGCAGATGAAATGAGAGAAACATCAAAAGAAGTTATTAATAAATTAAATCATATTGGAATCGAAACAGTCATGCTGACAGGTGATAATGAGAGAACGGCAAAAGCAATCGGAAAACAAGTCGGTGTTTCAGATATTAAAGCAGATTTACTTCCAGAAGATAAATTAAACTTTGTTAAAAAACTTCGTGAAAAACATCAAAGTGTCGCAATGGTTGGAGATGGGGTAAATGATGCACCAGCACTTGCAGCGGCTTCAGTTGGGGTTGCAATGGGTGGTGCAGGTACAGATACTGCATTAGAAACGGCTGATATCGCCTTAATGTCTGATGATTTAAGCAAGTTACCATATACGATTAAACTAAGTCGTAAAGCTCTGATTATCATTAAGCAAAATATCACTTTCTCTTTAGCGATTAAATTAGTTGCATTACTGTTAGTTATGCCTGGTTGGTTAACACTATGGATAGCAATATTTGCTGATATGGGAGCGACATTACTCGTAACACTAAACAGTTTGCGATTATTAAAAGTTAGAGAATAGGTTTATATTTAAAAGGGATAAAGTTAAATTATCCCTTTTAAAATGATGAATATAAATTTTCTTTTTTAAGTAACGGGGGCATTAGTTGAAGAAGAATAGTAATTTATACGAAAACCGCTCAGATTAAACAACTGAGCGGTTTTGCTTGCCATCTACATTGCTAATTTAATGTTAAATTGTACGCTAATTGGTGTGTTATTTACATTGCATTTAGTATTTTTCTCCCCATCAACCGAACCTGTTATTTAGTAGCACTAGTTTTTTATTTTATATCAAGGTTTCTTTACTCGGTTTTATGGCTAGAGATTCATATTCTTCTCGGTTTTTGGTTAGGTTTTCGATCGACACCCTATCCAAAAACCGAGAGGAAGAAGGCTGATATATCGCCATTGAAGGGTTTATAAGATTTGGAAATATAATAAAAAATGGTATCTCGGTTCTTAGGTTACTTTTGTAAACTTACCTCGGTTATTTGATACCAGTAATATTACCTTCGTAACAATAGTCCTGTAATTTTAGACTTGATATGTTATGTAAGTAATATTACTAGCATAATTTTATCTTTGTAAAGTGGAGGGGAAGAATGGGAATGATTTAACCTTTTATCTAATACACTTAACAAAGATATTATTTTCTGACTGCAAGGGAATCAGAAGGGAGAATCTCGGGCTCCTTAGGAACTTGCAAAAAACAGGCGGGAAATGATTATGAGAAGGGCAAGTTGTTGTGGACCTACCTGTAAGCAAGGATGAAGAATAAAAGAATCTTGTTGCGGTATTGTTTATGTATGATCACTTTAGCAGGTACATTAACAAGCGAATTTTTAACTCATCAAATAAAACACCTATGCGATAGGATGGCTGGGCATCTTATTGGCACCAAAGAATCATGCGCGAACTAAACTTAACAACGGATGAAACGATTGAATATGCAAAATTAAATGCAGGGGTCGTGCAGCCATCTAAGACGACAATTAATCCG
>Ga0182745_1004929_pt1 | contig 11018 bp, 8 predicted proteins | sample eDN3rd30CKraftBY_FD_128523 | JGI IMG/M metagenome (GOLD analysis project Ga0182745, IMG submission 128523) | Enriched backyard soil microbial communities from Emeryville, California, USA - eDNA 3rd pass 30_C Kraft BY (version 2) (version 2) | ecosystem: Environmental > Terrestrial > Soil >... | reverse complement strand
GCGCGCCCGATCAGGGCAGCCGCGATACGGCCATGCACCTCCTGCCGCGGCCGCCGCAGCAGCGAGGCATAGGCGGCATCCTGGATCAACGCGTGCTTGAAGATGTATGTCGCGTCGGGTGGGACGCCGCGCGACAGGATCAGGCCGGCGGACAGCAATTGGCCAAGCCCTTCGGCGAGCGCATCAGGCCGCATGCCCGAGATGGTCTGCAGCAGCGAGTGCTCGAACTCGCGGCCTATCGCGGCGCCGAACTGGGCCACAGCTTTGGCGGGCGCCAGGCGATCCAGTCGCGCCATCAGCGAATCCTGCAAGGTCGCGGGTATCGCGGTCGCGTCGAGGGGCCGTGCGAGCTCGTATGCCGTCCCGGCCTCGCGAAGCGCCCCAGACTCGCGCAGCGCCTGGAACAGCTCCTCCATGAACAGCGGCACGCCGTCGGCCCGGGTCATGACGTAGTCCACCGCCTCGGGGGGAATCGTCAACCGTCCGGCCAGACCTTCCAGCAGGGCGGTGGCATTGCCGCGCGACAGGCGGTTGAGGGGAAGCTGGGTCGCCGCAACGCTGCCGGTCCACGGCGCCGCATAGTCCGGCCGATGGGTGACGACCGCCAGCAACCGATGCGACGGTATCCTGTCGACCACGCGACTGATCAGCTCCTCCGTCGTCGGATCGATCCAGTGCGCGTCCTCGATCACCCAGAGAAGAGGCTTCGCGCGACTCAGCGCCATGAGATGGTCGGCCAGCCCGTCGAGAAGGAGCGACCTCTTGCGTGCTTGCGTCACGTTGCGCAGTTCCGAGCCTGTGGGCAGCGGCACGCCGAGCAGGCCGGCGATCACCGTCTGCTGGTCGCCGCTGAGGCCTGGCATGGCCTGTCGCACGGCCTCACGACGCGCTTCATTGTCGTCGGTCGCATTGAGCTTCGTCGTCGCCGTGAGGTAGGTGATTGCCGGATAGAGCGGCGAGTTGCTGTGCTGGGGCGTGCATTGAAAGCGGATCCGATGATTGTCGCCCTCGGCAACGGAGCGCCAAAGAGCGTCGGTGATGCGGGATTTGCCGATTCCCTGCTCGCCGGAAAGCAGAACCAGCTGCCCATCGCCGGCCTCGGCTTGTCGCCAGCGGTCCAGCAGCAGGCCGACTTCCAGCGCTCGGCCGACGAAGGGTGTCGCTTGCGACAGGCTGCGCGTTGCTTCGAAGCGGCTGAGCCCCGACCGCTCATGCCGCACCCGGAAAGCCAGCACGGGCTCGGCGAAGCCCTTGAGGCGCTGCGGCTCCAGAACTTCGAGTATGAACAGATCGCCGATCAGCTGACGCGTGGAGCCGGCGATGACGATGCTGTCGACTGGTCCGACGGCCTGCAAGCGTGCCGCGAGATTAGGCGTCTCGCCCACGACATTGACCTCGCGCGCGATGTTCTCGCCGATCACGTCGCCTACGACCACCGGGCCTGTCGCAATGCCGGCGCGTGCCGCGAGCCTGTGGCCGTTGGCCGCCGGCAGTGCCCTCACGGCGGCAAGCACGTGGAGGCCGGCGCGGACGGCGCGCTCAGCGGCGTCCTCGGTGGCATGCGGATAACCGAAGTAGGCCAGCACGCCATCGCCCATGAACTTGGCCACGAACCCGCCGGCCTCACGGATCGCGGCGGCGACGGCGTGGTGGTAGCCCTGGATCGCGTCGCGCAGGTCTTCCGGATCGAGCGCTCGGGACAGCGCCGTCGAATCGACAAGGTCGACGAAGACAATTGTGAGCTGACGCCGTTCCGCGGCCGGTGCTTCCTCCAAGCTTGGCTTCGCTTCAGCAGCCGCCTGGGCGGTCGCGGCGAGCTGAGCGATACCCTTCATCAGTCGCTTGCGGTCGCCAAGCGACAGGCCGAGTTCCTTGAACTCCTCCTCGCTGAGTGAAGGTAGCACGTCGAGGTCGATATCGTTGGCGTGGAACAATTCCACGTGCTTGGCCAAGCCAAGTCCCGTCAGCCAGTCGGCGATGCCGGACATGCCCCGCTTACTTCCACGACTGCATAGGTGGCGCCGCCTGTCTTGCCTTCAGTCCTGAAGTATAGCGCAATCATGCTGTCCAAGGCAGCCGAGGCAGCAGTCTCACGCGGGCCAGATGTATCTGGACCTGCGCTTTTCGCGGGTCGTGACGCGCGCCCGTCGACGATCCGCCGTGCGCACGCGTCGGTGATGAAGGCGATGTAGACGAAACCGGCCGAGGTACCCAGGCCTCGCGATTGTGTGAGGAGTGGACTGGAAGCCGCACCATAGGTGCCAATCTTGCGGCAAAAATTGTCGGGCGGTTGTCACGTGAGCGCTGACCTGAGAACCTGCTCATTCGTCTGGTAGCCCCCAAAAGTACTGTGGGAACTACGATGGGACAGATGAATTCGTGCGCTCAGATCGAGGCGTTTGCCATTCTATAGGAAACACAGCAATGACCGTGCCTGCCTGCTCGCCTGCCATCCAGTGGTACAGCAAGGGCCGACCGGCATCCGTTGTCCGTAGAAGGAAATCACCGGGCGGGATTCTCGATCTTCTTGAGATGGCATGCCCGGCCGGGGACGTCTCGCGCCCAGCTCTGCCCGGCATCGTCTTGCATCACGACCTGATCGGCGGAAGCCGTATCAGTGGCGACCTGGGAGGCGGGCGCTTCGATGTCACGAGCAGAAAGGGGGACCTGACTCTGGCTGCGCCGAACTTCGCCACCTTTGCCGTTGTGGAAGCCAGTCGTCACCTTTGCAGCTTGATGTTTCCCTTGGCGCAGTGGCAGAAAATGCTCGACGAAGCCGCCAATGGCGACTTCTCTCTAGACCTTTCCCAAATCTACGGCCGAATGTTCGACTCCCCAGTCATTCGATCAGCGCTCCGGGATCTGTGGGCTCTGAGTGACGTAGAGGGGGCGCCATCGCGGCTGCTGGCGCAAGCAGCCGGGTGCGAGATACTGGCCGAACTTTGCCGATTGGCCGGCTCGCCGCTTGTTTCGGGGCGCGGAGGGCTCGCGCCGTGGGCGGAGCGTCGCTGCCTGGAATTGATGCGGGTGCGGCTTTCGGAGGACATCAGCCTCGATGAGTTGGCGGCCGAGGCACAGCTGTCGCCCTTCCATTTCGCCCGCATGTTCAAGCAGAGCCTGGGGGTGCCGCCACGCGTCTACCTCACGCGACTGAGGGTCGAGAAAGCCTGCGAGCTCCTCGAGATGACGGACCTTCCGATCACGGAAATTGCCCTGGAGGTCGGCTACTCGTCGAACCAGGTCCTCGCCCGGGTTTTCCTCAAGCACATGCGCCTGAGCCCGTCCGACTATCGTCGGGCCGTTCGCGATCCGGTGTGCTCCATCGCGCTGCCGTAAATCTGCCGCCGCCCTGCCGAAGCGTCTAATGCGGCGTGGGAAGTGCCACGGTCTGACCCGCAACATCGACCGCTACCTTACCCCGAAGTCCACGCGATCCGCCGTTTTCGAGCAGTTCATGCGCTTCGCCGATCCGAGCCAGAGGCAGTATCGCGCCAATCACCGGCTTGATCAGGCCGCGTTCGACAAGGGTTGTGATCGCGTCGAGCTTGCCGCGGTTCTGCCGAGTGAACACGAAATGATAGGCGGCATTCTTGCCCCACGCCTCGATCAGGTTTTGCGGCTGTGCGATGTCGACGATGCTGATCACTCGTCCAGCATCCGCAAGGGCGAGCGGGCTTTTCGTCAGGGTGTCGCCGCCGATGGTATCGAACACGACATTGACCCCCTGCCCATGCGTCAGGTCCGCCACGGCTGCAACATAGTCGTCGGAGGTGTGGTCGATCGCCTCGTCCGCTCCGAGCGAACGTACGAATTCATGGTTTCTGGAGCGCGCGGTCGTGATGACGCGCGCGCCCATCGCCTTGGCAAGCTGGATCGCCACTGTGCCCACACCGCCGGCGCCGCCGTGGATCAAGATCGTTTCGCGGACGGCAAGATGGGCACGGGTCACCAAAGCTTCCCAGACCGTTCCTCCGACCAGCGTCAGGCTGGCAGCTTCCAGATGGTTGATGTTGTGCGGCTTGCGGGCGACGAGATCGACATCGGCAACGTGCTGCTCCGCATAGGAGCCGGGTCCGCCGAAGATTCTGGGCGTGTAGTAAACCTCGTCGCCGATCTCGAACTCGCTCACGTCAACTCCCCTCTCTTCCACGACGCCGGAAACGTCGTGACCGATGACCGCGGGGAGCGGCACATAGTCGACATAGTCGCCACGGCGGATCTGATAGTCCAGGGGATTGACGGCGGTGGCGTGGACGCGCACCCGTACCTGTCGCGGCCGGAGAGTCGGAATGGAAACATCGCGCAGCTCGAACGCGTCGTAGCCACCGAATTTTCCGAGGACAATTGCCTTCATGGTATCGGTCATGATTTTACCTCTTCTCAAGGCGGCTTGGGGAATCAGGAGCGGGCGAAGGCCAGCAGGTCAGGGTTGACCACGTCGGGGTGCGTGGCGAACAGGCCGTGCGAAAGACCCGGATAGGTTTTCAACGTTCCGTCCCGCACCAGCATGATTGCCTTGTGTGCCGAGTTCCCGATCGGGACGATCTGGTCGTCTCCGCCGTGCAGGAACAGGATTGGAACGGTGATCGCTTCCAGGTCCTCGGTGAAGTCGGTCTCGGAAAATGCCTTGATACCGTCGTAGTGTGCCTTCGCGCCGCCGGCCATGCCCTGGCGCCACCAATTGTCGATCAAGCCCTGACTCATTTCGGTGCCCGGGCGATTAAAGCCATAGAACGGGCCGCTTGGGATACCCTTGTAGAACTCCGCGCGGTTCCGGGACAGCGCCTCGCGGAAGCCGTCGAATACTTCCATGGGAATACCGTCCGGGTTCTTGTCGGACCTGACCATCACTGGGGGGACCGCGCCGATCAGCGCCGCCCTGGCGACCCGGCCGGGCTCGGCCTGGGAGGCATAGCGAGCCACCTCGCCTCCGCCGGTCGAATGGCCGATATGGATGACATCACGGAGGTCCAGCACCTTCACCAATGCCGCAACGTCGGCGGCGTAGGTGTCCATGTCGTTGCCCGTGTCGGTCTGATCCGACCGGCCATGGCCGCGCCTGTCATGGGAGATCACGCGAAAGCCCTCGGACAGGAAGAACAGCATCTGACTGTCCCAGTCGTCGGCGCTCAGCGGCCAGCCATGGTGAAACATCAATGGCTGCGCGTCCTTCGGGCCCCAGTCCTTGTAGAAGAGATTGGTGCCATCGGATGTGGTGATCATGGCCATGACAGATTCCCTCCGGTCGAGCCGTGGTGCCCGTTCCTGGAAACGCCGATGGCGAGGTCGCCTCCGCGACGATGTACTTGGAGGCGTTCTGCGCCGATGTGCGGCTCGAGCGCTGAGGCCCGCAGCGCCCTCGGCATCGCGTACCCAACCCGGTGAGTCATCGTCATGATGCTTGGTTCCCGCGGCCCTTCACTGTGATGACGACCTTGCCGCGCAGTCCGTTGGCCGACCCCGCTTCCAGATAGGCATGTGCCTCGCCGACCCGCTCGAGGGGGAACGTCGCGCCGATGATCGGCTTCACCTGATTCCGTTCCAGAAGGTTGGTCAGTGCATCGAGCTTGCCGCGGTTCTGCCGCGTGAAGACGAAGTGGTAGGAGGCGTTGCGTCCCCAAGCTTCGATGAGATTCTGCGGCTGAGGGATGTCTACCAGCGTCACGATGCGCCCCATCTGGGCAAGCACGTGTGGACTTCTCGTCAATATATCGCCTCCTACCGTGTCGAAGACGACGTCGACGCCCACATCGTCAGTCACCCGATTGACGACCTCGACGTGGTCCTCAGCCCGGTAGTCGATCGCGAGATCGGCACCGAGCCCGGAAACGAAATCGTGGTCGCGACGCGACGCTGTCGTGAAGACCCGCGCGCCCATCGCCTTCGCGATCTGGATCGCTATGCTGCCGACGCCGCCCGCACCGCCATGGATGAGAACGGTCTCACCGACCTGGATCTGCGCCCGAGTCACTAACGCTTCCCAAACCGTTCCCCCGACAAGCGTCAGGCTCGCCGCTTCCTCGTGACTCAGGTTTTTCGGTTTGCGCGCGATGAGGTCCACATTGGCGACATGCTTCTCCGCATACGATCCCTGAGTGCCAAAGATTTGCGGGGTGTAGTAGACCTCGTCTCCGACTGCGAACTCCATCACGTCGCCGCCGATCTCTTCGATCACGCCCGAGACGTCGTGCCCTATGATGGCGGGCAGCGGCACATGGTCGAAATAGTCACCGCGTCTGATCTTGTAGTCGAGCGGATTGATGGACGTCGCGTGGACGCGAACGCGGGCTTCTCGCGGACCGACCGCTGGCACAGGCACGTCCCTAATCTCGAACATGTCGGCACCGCCGAACTGTGGGAGCACCGCGGCCTTCATCGTTTGAGTCATCTGCTGTCCTCCAGGATATTTGTCTATCGAGGTATGCGCTCCGCCTCGGCAAACCGGCGAATGCCGTCCTCGTCAGGCTTGCCGTAGGTTCACACGCCTCTCCACGTGGTGGTGACGAGCCCGGCTCTCAGCAGGAGATCGAGGTGGCTCCCCGTTCGTCCATCGCCGCGACGAGACTGTGGCGAAGGTGGCCGGTCGCGGCGTCAAGAAGGGGACGGGCCTTGTTGAAAGCGCTCGCGAGGCCGGGCCCGTTGCCCGGCCGGGCGTGCCGTATCGCGAGTTCCATGACCATACTGGCCCCCGGGAGGGGAAGGGCCTGGGCCAGCCTTGGGCCGTCCGAAGAGATCAGGCTGCGGCGACGAGCGGCGGCTCAATCGTCTCCGCGTCGCCCGAAATATCGATCGCGACCTTCCCTCGTAACCCGCGGCGCGAGCCCGTTTCCAGAACTTCGTGCCCCTCCGCGAGGCGTTCGAGGGGGAGGACGGCGCCGATCACCGGCCGCACGAGTCCTCGTTCAACGAGGTTCGTCAGCTCGTTTAGCTTGCCGCGGTTCTGGCGGGTGAAGACGAAGTGATAGGAAGCGTTCCGCCCCCAGGCCTCGATGAGGTTCTGCGGCGTCGCGATATCGACGAGCGAGACGACGCGCCCGAGTGGCGCAAGCACGAGCGGGCTCCTCGTCAGCGTGTCGCCGCCGATCGTGTCGAAGACCACGTCGACGCCGCGCCCGCCGGTGAGCGAGTCCACGGCGTCGACGTAATCGGTGGAGGTGTAGTCGACCGCATCGTCCGCGCCGAGCGCACGGACGAAATCACGGTCCTTGGCGAGTGTCGTCGTAATGACCCGTGCGCCGATGGCCTTGGCGACCTGAACTGCAATTGTCCCGACGCCACCCGCACCGCCATGGATGAGGATCGTCTCGCCGACGCGCAGGCCAGCGCGGCTGACGAAGGCCTCCCAGACGGTCCCGCCCACGAGCGTCAGGCTCGCCGCTTCGACGTGGGACAGGTTGCGGGGCTTGCGGCTGACGAGATCGACGTCGGCGATATGGACCTCGGCGTAGGACCCGGCGCCGCCGAAGATCTTCGGCGTGTAGTACACCTCGTCGCCGGGGGCGAACTCGGTTACATCCGCGCCGATGGCCTCGACGACGCCGGAGACGTCGTGCCCGATCACCGCCGGCAGCGGCACGTAATCGGGGTAGTCGCCGCGACGGATCTGATAGTCGAGCGGGTTGATCGCCGTGGCGTGGACGCGAACGCGAACCTGCCGCGAGCGGACTGAAGGGACGGGAAGGGTTTGAATTTCGAACGCGTCGGGGCCGCCGAAGCGGGTCAGGACGGCGGCCTTCATTGTGTCGGACATGCTGTCCTCCTTTCGTTGTCGAAACACGTCATCGCGGAAAGTCCGGATGAGTGAATTCTAGAGAGCGTTCTTGCGGGCTGCGGCGCGAAGACTGCCGCGAAAGTGCCGATCTTGCGGCCTTTCCGATCAGCGTTGAGAGCGCAGGACCGCGGGATCGGGACCGTTCCAGTCGGGGCCCCGACCAACTGCGAGCTCTCGGGGTGCGGCCCTTGCAAGTCCGCGCTCGGCAAGGCGGTGCACTTGGCAAAGTCGACATCGCAGCAAGATCGGCACGTTTGCGGCAGGTTCTGCGCCGCGCTGCTCGGGTGTCTCCTCTACGTTCAACCCCCAGAGTTCGGCTCCTCCTCGGATGTAAAGGATGACATGATGGCTTACCGCAACGGTCTCGACTCGCTTCTTCGTCCCGAAGACTCGGTCCTCGTTCTGATCGACCATCAGCCCTATCAGCTTGCGAACCTGAACAGCCATGACCCGCAGGCGGTGGTGAACAACACGACCGCGCTCGCCAAGGTGGCCAAGGTGTTCGGCGTGCCCACGATCCTGACCACCGTCGTCGCGGCCCGGGGCGGCAACCTCTTTCCGCATGTCACCGAAGTGTTCCCCGACCAGGAGGTGATCGACCGCACGTTCATCAACACCTGGGAGGATTCAAAGGTCGTCGACGCCGTCAAGGCGACGGGCCGCAAGCAGCTGATCATCGCCGGTCTCTGGACGGAAATCTGCGTTGCGATGCCGGCGATCCAGGCCGCCGGCGAAGGCTGGGACGTGACCGTCATCACCGATGCGTCGGGCGGCACATCGGTCGAGGCCCACGAGGTCGCGATCCAGCGCATGATCGCCGCCGGCATCAACATGATGACCTGGCTGGCGCTGGCGGCCGAATGGCAGCGCGACTGGGCCCGCGCCGAGACGGCGATGCCCCTGAACGATGCCCTCAAGTACCACAACGGCGGCAGCGCCATCGCGTATCTATGGGAGCAGCAGCTGCTCAACACGCCGGTTCCGAGCAGCGCGGCCTGATCCCGGTAGGGATGGCAGGCGATCCGCACCGAACGCAAAGTGTGGATCGACCTTCGCCATCCCCCTTGCTCTGCCCCAGATCATGCTGGTGCGATGGCTGCGATGACTGCACTCGCGCAGAGTGGGCGAGCGCTCTGGCTCCAGTCATTCGGCGTGGGCATCAGCAATCCGAAGGCCGTGCTGTTCCTTGCCGCTCGGTTCTCGCAATTCTACCGGGTGGACCGTGGGCCGGCGGTTTTCGTTCTTCTCGTTTCAACCTGCGTGGTCGTGAAGTTGGTCGTTCTCGGCCGCTGCGCGCCTGTTGCCGGACATGTCGGCGCCGGCAGCCAACTCAACCGGGCTCTCGGCCAACTCGAAGGAGTAACCCGGAATGGCTATCGATGTTTTCCCGGTCGGGTTGGAATTGGACGTGTCCTATCCGAGCTTCAAGGTGTTCCTGACGCTCTTGTCGGCCGAACAATTGAAGTTCGAAATCAAAGAAGGGCCGTTCGCGCGGATCGAGACCGTCGATATCGAGGTCAATCCGCTCGGCAATAGCATCTTCGCGGTTAGCTGGCAGGAAAAGGACGGTGCGACCGTCACGAATGTTCAGGACTATGATCGGGGCGTGGTCCATTCGTTCGCCACACTGCCCGATGGCCAGTTCCTGCGAATGACCGGTTCGATTGTCGTCACGCGACCCGCTGATCGCACTTCTGATGATCGCCCTCATCGCAACAGAGCGCTCGTGCTGGATGCAATGACATCGCTCTTCCAGCGCCACGACACCTCGTCGGTCGACCGACTCTACGTCCAGGACTACATCCAGCATAATCCGCAGATTCCCCAAGGTCGGGACGCCTTGCGGAGTGTTGTCGAGACCCTGGCGCCATCCGTGCATTACGAGCCGGGTCTGATCATCGCCGAAGGAGACCTCGTCGCCATCCACGGCCGGATTCGCGGCTGGTCTGAGGAGCCCCAGGTCGTCATCGACATCTTCCGGGTCCAGGGTGGCAAACTGGCCGAACACTGGGACGTCTTGCAGACCGAGGCCCCCGCAGCGTCCGGCACTGCCGGCCTCTCGATGTTCGATCCCGACGAAAGCGCGCACCAGCCTAGATCGGAAGTCGCACTAGAGTCCGGGCGGCCGGCGGCCCGTCGCACCTAACCTTCCAGATGGGCGCCGCTTCGCTCGATAGGGTCGCAATGAAGCCTTCCATCGAACTTCTGGGCAGCGAAGTCGCGCCCATCGTCAGGGTGACGGGTTCGTGAAAAAGGCCACTAGAAGAAACGTTCTGGCGAATTACGCGGCAACGAACGTGATGGCAGCAGAGAGCCAAGTACTATCGGACAGCGGAAAGTGAGAGTGCAGACATGAAAAGGCGCAATGCCGTATTTCCGGCCAACCGACGTGCACTTTACGAGGCGCACGGTTACTCGGCCGCTATTGCGTCGAGCGGCCTGTTGTTCGTCTCGGGGCACGTGGGGAGTCGTTCCGATGGTTCACCGGAACCGGACTTCGCCGAGCAGGTTCGTTTGGCTTTCTCCAATCTCGAGACGACGCTGGTTGCGGCCGGCTGCTCGTTCGACGACATCGTTGATGTCATGACCTTCCATACCGATCCGGAAAACCAGATTGAAACGGTTATGGCCGCAAAGAGTCGGATCTTCTCGAAGCCACCCTATCCTAACTGGACGGCGGTCGGCGTTAACTGGCTCGCCGGATTCGACTTCGAAATCAAGGTGATCGCCCAGACGCCCGATTGGTGATCCGGAGCCGAGTGCCGCCGAAACGCATCGTGCCAGCGAGACGCTTGGCGGCTTGGACGTGCCGAGCAGGGGGGGCCGCGGGCAAGCGGCCTATCGGGTGTCGCTGCAGTACAATAGAGCGCGCCGGGTCGCGAACGGCCCGACGATAGTCGGACGGAGTCAGGCGCATGTGCTTGAGGAAAACCCGGGCGAGGACCTGGTTCGACGAGTAGCCGACCTCCAGGGCAATCTCCGTGATCGGAAGATCCGTCATCTCGAGGAGCTCGCAGGCTTTCTCGACCCTCAGTCGCGTGAGGTAGACGCGTGGCGGGACCCCCAGGCTCTGCTTGAACATGCGGGCGAAATGGAACGGCGACAGCTGCGCCTCGGCCGCCAGCTCGTCGAGGCTTATGTCTTCCGAAAGCCGCGCCTGCATCAACTCCAGACAGCGCCGCTCCGCCCAGGCGGCAAGACCGCCCTTTGCCGGCGCGAGCGGTGCGCCGCCCAAGCGGCACAACTC
>Ga0182745_1004928_pt1 | contig 11018 bp, 9 predicted proteins | sample eDN3rd30CKraftBY_FD_128523 | JGI IMG/M metagenome (GOLD analysis project Ga0182745, IMG submission 128523) | Enriched backyard soil microbial communities from Emeryville, California, USA - eDNA 3rd pass 30_C Kraft BY (version 2) (version 2) | ecosystem: Environmental > Terrestrial > Soil >... | reverse complement strand
GATGTGGTGGTGGGAGCAGCGGACTGGGACATGGCGGGAATACTCAGGGTGAGAGAGAGGATGGCGACCGACGCAAGAACGGTACGGCGGGAGAGGACGGACATTCAGCGACTCCGTGGGTGACGTGATATCTTAGCCCAGCGCGATCAGGCTGTCTCCACCGCCCGCTTCGTAACCCGCCCCGTCTCACACCAAAGCTGAAACGGCGAGACGCCAGATTGCGGAAGATAATTAGATCCAGCCGGACAGTACCCTCCGCCCCGTTCAAGACCGTATCGATCGTCGAACTGGGCTTCAAAACGACCAAGTCCTCACCATCGCTACCGACAGTATGGCCAAATAGAACCGATCGCTTCTACCATTGAAATTTCAAACGGCCCGCGCTGGCGCTGGCTGCTTTCTGGGTTTTGCAGAGCCGGCTCATTACGCGGGCGAGCTAACGTGCTTTTACTCCGATTATATCGAAACGCTTGTCGCACAGCTACCACACACCGTATAACTGCATGATATTTTCGTGAGCTTAGAGGCGCATTTCAAATCGATAATTTGGATAAGCGGAGGAAGATTTTGGTAATCGCACAATATTCACTTCGTCTGCGACAAGACCAACCTCAAGAAATCGAAATTGCGTCTTCAATAAGGGAAAATGCGATATCTCTAAGAGAGAAAGTCAGCACAGGATCCTACGGCGATGAAGAGCTAAAGAAATTTTGGTCAATCATCGAGCGAACACAAAGCGGGTTAATGGTATCCAACCCCCAACTTGCAGAACGAGCCGGACTAGGATCCCAATTCTTTTCAAGCGTGGCGCGCGAACGTCGTCGTCCCAAGTTGTCTAATTTTCTAAAGGCATTAACTGCTATTATTGATGTTGCAACAGAACGTCTTTCCGACATCGAACGCGCAAATCCAGACGCCCGGCCCGTTTTTGTTACGAAAGCACCAGAATTAGCCCTTCTAGCAAATTCCTTGGCGCAGATTGCGAAAAAAGAAATCGAAAGACTCGACCTAGAAAAGCCTAATCAGCCTCAACTTCTTGAATTGCACTATAAACAACGTTCGTTAATGGCTTTATTTGCCGACGGATTTCAGAAGATCGCAGATGCTTTATCGGCACTTCATCAGAAGCCCACAGAACCCATTCTTTTGGGGAACGCTAGCGAAGTTCTGAACCAGCTTGCTATTGGAATCACGACTTGGTGGAATAAGCATTCTAGTGAGCTAATCGATTCTGGAGTGCGCATCCCCTTAATGGGCGCAGGCATTGCATTATTAAACCTAGCAGGTGCCAATATGTTGATTGGCACCACCGCGATTGCGGCAATCGTCGGCGGAGAAAAAGTACTCAAAGCAATTAAATCCGCCTAATCACACCGGCAAATTATCGTGCTTCCGTCGCGGCATCTCGACCTGTTTGTTCTTCAGCATGGCGAGCGCGCGGGCGATGCGGCGGCGCGTCGAGTGCGGCATGATCACATCGTCGATATAGCCACGTTCGGCTGCAACGAATGGCGACAAAAACCGGTCCTCGTATTCCTTGGTGCGCGCCGCGATCTTCTCCGCATCGCCGATATCGGCACGGAAGATGATCTCCACCGCGCCCTTGGCACCCATCACCGCGATCTGCGCCGTCGGCCAGGCGTAGTTGACGTCGGCACCGACATGCTTCGAGGCCATCACGTCATAGGCGCCGCCAAACGCCTTGCGGCTGATAACGGTGACGAGCGGCACGCTCGCCTGCGAATAGGCGAACAAGAGCTTGGCGCCGTGCTTGATCAGGCCGTTATATTCCTGCGCGGTGCCCGGCAGGAAACCCGGCACATCGACGAAAGTGACGATCGGAATATTGAACGCGTCGCAGAAGCGCACGAAGCGCGCGGCCTTGCGTGACGCATCGCTGTCGAGCACGCCGGCCAGCACCAGCGGCTGGTTGGCGACAAAGCCGACCGTGCTGCCGGCGATGCGGCCGAAGCCGGTGACGATGTTGCCGGCGTAAGCGCCGGCGATCTCGAAAAAGTCGCCCTCGTCCACGACTTTCTGGATCAGTTCCTTGATGTCGTAGGGCTTGTTCGGGTTGTCCGGCACCAGACTGTCGAGTGAGGCGTCGGTCTCGTCGAGGCTCTGCAGGCATGGCCATTCCGGCACACCGCTGTCGTTGCTCGCCGGCAGGAAGTCGATCAGCCGCCGCATCTGCAGCAGGCATTCGACATCGTTTTCGAACGCGCCGTCGGCGACGCCGGAGCGCGTCGAATGCACCGAAGCGCCGCCGAGTTCTTCCGCCGTCACCACCTCGTTGGTGACGGTCTTCACCACGTCGGGGCCGGTGACGAACATGTAGCTCGTGTCCTTCACCATGAAGATGAAGTCGGTCATCGCCGGCGAATAGACGTCGCCGCCGGCGCACGGCCCCATGATGACGCTGATCTGCGGGATCACGCCGGAGGCGAGCACGTTGCGGCGGAACACCTCGCCATAGCCGCCGAGCGCCGCGACGCCTTCCTGGATGCGCGCTCCGCCGGCGTCGAACAGGCCGATGATCGGCGCGCGTGCCTTCATCGCCATGTCCTGCACCTTCATGATTTTCAGCGCATGCGTCTCCGACAGCGAGCCGCCGAACACGGTGAAGTCTTTCGAGAACAGGAAGACGGCGCGGCCGTTGACCGTGCCCCAGCCGGTGACGACGCCGTCGCCGGGAATCCGCGTCTTCTCCATGCCGAAATCGATCGAGCGGTGTTCGACGAACATGTCGAACTCCTCGAACGAGCCCTTGTCGAGCAGCAGTTCGATGCGCTCGCGCGCCGTCAGCTTGCCGCGCTTGTGCTGCGCCGCGATGCGCTTGTCGCCGCCGCCGGCGCGCGCCTCCGCCCGCCGCTGTTCGAGCCGTTCGAGAATGTCTTTCATGCGATCTTCGCCTCCGCGCGGCGGTTGAAGGTCCACAGGCCGAAGCCGAAACCCAGCATCAGCAGCCCACCAAGCAGCACCGATCCGGCATTGGCGCCGAGCCGCTCGAACCATTGCGTATAGAAATGGATCGCGCCGAACACCGCCGCGATATTGACCACCCAGCGGCGGTTGACGCGCGCTCCCCAGACGGCGACGGCAAGCAGCGCCAGCGCCCAGACGATCGAGAAGGCGAACGCCGGGATAACGGGTTCGCCGCCGATCCGCTGGTCGAGAATGGACAGATCGCCGGACGCCAGCGCACGCGGCACCCGCAGCGGATCGCCCCAGAGCGAGCCGATCCAGAAACCGAAATTCACCAGCAGCACGGCAGTGCGCGCAGCGGTGATCGCGATCCGCTCATAGCCTGCCGCGACCCGCCTGGAGACCTGATAGGCGGCGAGCGCCAGTGCTGCAAAGACGACGACGGTGACGGTCGGCTCGTAGACCACAAGCATATACGTCGCGTGGGAGTAGCCGGTGCGCGCGCCGAAGCATGCGGCAAGCGACAGCACCGCGCCCGCCATCAGCAGGCTGGAGCGGGCCGCCACGGCGCCGCAAAACAGCGCCACGGTGACGATCAGCAGCGAGGCAAGCGACCCCTCGCCCAGCGCGACGACGCCGCCGGTGAACATCAGGGCGCCGACGATCAGACAAATCTGGCCGAGCAGCGACCACTGCACCGAGCGCCCCAGCGTGATCAGCAGACCGCCGACGAAAATTGCAGCACCGAGCGCAGCCGCGGTCGACGGCAGCGGCGCAAGCGCCACGGCGCCGGCGGCCACCGCGACGACACCGAACCCGATCAGGATGTTGATGCCGAGCGCCGATGTGCCCGGCGCGGCCAGCGCCTGCAGGCGCTCAGCCTCGGCGGAGCTGATCTTGCCCTGTTCCAGCAGTTCGGACAGATCGAGAGTAACCTTCATTGCGCCCCCTGCCCGCCCGCCGACGGCCCGGCGAGCAATACCACGTTTTTGAGCTCTCGACGGCTATCCGCCCCTAGGCAAATGGGCGAGGACGGCGGCCGCCGCCTGCATCTCGGCGAAGCGATAGGCGCGGCGTTTGAGCGCCAGTTCGTCGCGCCCCCATTGCCGCATCTGAAAGTCTTCGTCGGCGTGTGCCGCCGCCCATGCGTTTTCGAGGGTGAGCGCACCATGCGCATAAGCGAGCGCGATCAACGCCGAGCCGGTCAGCGTCGTCATCGACGACAGCGCGCCGAGGCGCCACGGATCGAACGGAATGGCGCGGCGCGCCGCCACCAGCGCCTCCGCCGGCTGCTGCTGGAACACCACGCCCTGCGCCAGCACGAAGCGCGCGTCGAGCGCCTGGCGCGCGAATTCCAGCACCGGGTCCCAGTGCTGCGCCTGCCAGGCGACCAGACTGTCCGGCTCGCCGGCGCGGTAGCACACCAGATCGCTGCCGAGATATCCGGCGATCTCCTCGGCCACCGGCTGCGGGTGGTCGACGACCGCATCGATGATGGAGTTGGCGAGGCGCGTCATCGGCATGGTCGCGGGATCGATGTCCTCGCCCTGGGCGCGCCATTCGTCGACGACCATCTGCGCGATGGCTGCATCCGGCGCGATCAGCGGCCGCCGCGCCGGCGTGCGGACCGGCCGGCCATCGAGCAGCACGGCATGATCCGGCCCCACCGTCGCGTCGGTATAGAAGCGCTTGCGCAGCGGCCGCATGTTGCGGCGCGCCGATTCCATCGGATCGAGCGGCTGGCTGGCGAAGATATCCTCGAAAATATCACGCATCGGCGTCGGCCATCCATCGCGCCTCGAGCAGCGCCAGCAACTGCGTGAAATCCTCGATCACCACGTCGGCTCCGGCGGCCCGCAATTCGTCCGCCGGGTGATAGCCCCAGCTCACCCCGATCGATGCGACGCCCGCGGCGCGCGCCATTTCGATATCGAAGACCGTATCGCCGATCATTACCGCATCGCGCGGTGCAACGCCGGTCTCCCGCACCGCCGCGTGGATCATGTCCGGGTGCGGCTTCGACGGGGCCGTGTCCGCCGTCTGCACCGTGACAAAATGCTCGTAGAGACCATGGTGTCCCAGCACCATCCTCACGCCACGCACAGACTTGCCGGTCGCGATGCCCAGAACGGTATCGGCGCGGCCCGCCAATGCCTGCACCGTTTCGCGAGCGCCGGGGTAAAGGGGTTCCATGTCGATGCCGGTAGCGCGCAGCGCCTGGAATGCGCTTTTGTATTGTTCCACCAGTCCACCGATCGGCTGCGCGACGCCATCCGACAGCCGCTGGAACGCCTCCGGCAGCGACAGTCCGACAATCGACAAAAGCCGCTCCCGCGGAGGACAGGCGAGCCCCAGCCCCGAATAGGCCTGCTGCATTGCAGCACAGATCATGTGCTGGCTGTCCACCAGCGTTCCATCGCAATCGAAGATAACGAGCTTCATCGCCTCGACGCACCCACCGCCATTTCAATCCACAGTCCTCATAACGCCGGTTTCAGCGGACGAAAAGCACAGGCCTCACCGATAGTTGTTCACCCGTGCGGTAATTAACCGGGTGGTATTTGGAAGTGGACTAAACTAAACTGGGCAGCGGAGTCGGCGGCTTAAAGACCGACCCAAAGAGGAAAGTGAGCGTCTCCAGGGAAGCGGCTGTTCTTTGCCGTTACTGTCCTGCGGGGGCGCGTGCCGGGGACTGAATTGAAGAACACCGATATTTCGGCGCCTGCCTACTTCCACAAAGTCGTCGACTGCCAATGGGCCTGCCCGGCTCATACGCCCGTCCCGGAATATATCCGTCTGATCGCCGCGGGCCGCTACGACGACGCCTATATGATCAACTGGAAGTCGAACGTGTTTCCGGGAATTCTCGGACGCACCTGCGACCGCCCATGCGAGCCGGCCTGCCGCCGCGTGCGCGTGGAGGACGAGCCGGTCGCTATCTGCCGGCTCAAGCGCGTCGCCGCCGATTACAAAAGCGATATCGCCGCTCGGCTGCCGAAACCGGCGCAGCGAAGGAACGGCAAGCGCATCGCACTCGTCGGCGGCGGTCCGGCTTCCCTCACCGTCGCCCGCGACCTCGCGCCGCTCGGCTATGACTGCACGGTGTTCGACGGCGACCCTAAAGCCGGCGGCATGATCCGCACGCAAATCCCGAAATTCCGCCTGCCCGACAGCGTCATCGACGAGGAGACCGGCTACGTCCTCGGGCTCGGTGTCACCTTCCGCGGCGGCACTCGCATCGACAGTCTGAAGGCGCTGCTGGCGGAAGGCTACGACGCCGTCTTCGTCGGATCCGGCGCGCCGCGCGGACGCGACCTCGACCTTCCCGGGCGCAAGGACGCTGCCGCCAATATCCATATCGGCATCGACTGGCTGTCGTCGGTCTCGTTCGGTCATATCAGCAAGATCGGCAAACGCGTCATCGTGCTCGGCGGCGGCAACACCGCGATGGACTGCTGCCGCTCCGCGCGCCGTCTCGGCGGCGAGGATGTGAAAGTGATCGTCCGCTCCGGCTTCGAGGAAATGAAAGCCTCGCCGTGGGAGAAAGAGGACGCGATGCACGAAGGCATCCCGATCCTCAATTACATGGTGCCGAAGGCGTTCACGCATGAGAACGGCAAGCTCACCGGCGTTGTCTTCGAAAAGGTGAAAGCCGAGAAGGACGCCAAGGGACGCCGCAAGCTGGTATCGACCGGTGAACCGGACGAGCATGTGCCCTGCGACGATGTGCTGGTCGCCGTCGGCCAGGAGAATGCATTCCCGTGGATCGAGCGCGATCTCGGCATCGCATTCGACGAGTGGGGCATGCCGAAGGTCGATCCGGTGACGTTCTGCTCGACCCACCCCAAGGTGTTCTTCGGCGGCGACGCTGCATTCGGTCCGAAAAACATCATCTGGGCGGTGGCGCACGGACACGAAGCCGCCGTGTCGATCGACAAGCTGCTCAACGGCGAGGATATCGCCGATCGGCCGCAGCCGGCCGTGACGCTCGTCAGCCAGAAGATGGGCATCCACGAATGGTCGTACGACAACGAGGTGATGCTCGACCAGCGCTACAAGGTGCCGATGCGCGACAAGGCAGTGGCGCTGCGCGACATCAAGGCGGAAGTGGAACTCGGCTTCGACGTCGAACTGGCGCTGTCGGAGGCCGGCCGCTGCCTGAACTGCGACGTGCAGACGGTGTTCACGCCCTCGCTCTGCATCGAATGCGATGCCTGCGTCGACATCTGCCCGATGAACTGCATCACCTTCACCGAGAACGGCGATGAGGCGGATCTGCGAACCCGCCTCAATGCGCCCGCACCAACCCTCTCGCAAGACCTCTATGTCGCCGGCGGGCTGAAGACCGGCCGCGTCATGGTCAAGGATGAGGATGTGTGCCTGCATTGCAGCCTGTGCGCCGAACGGTGTCCGACCGGCGCCTGGGACATGCAGAAGTTCTTCCTGGAAATGACTCACGCGGGTCCGTCATGCCGTCACCACGCCCGATCAGCAGCGTAAACGACTTCGTCATCCGTTTCGCCAACGTCAACGGCTCCGGCTCGGCCAGCGCCAATGAGATGTTCGCGCGCGCCATCATGCGCATGGGCGTCCCCGTCTCGCCTCGCAACATCTTCCCGTCGAATATCCAGGGACTGCCGACCTGGTACGAGGTGCGGGTCACCGAAGCCGGACATCTCGGCGCACGCGGCGGCGTCGACATGATGGTGGCGATGAACCCGCAGACCTGGGACAAGGACGTCGCTTCGATCGAGCCGGGCGGCTATCTGTTCTACGATTCGACCAAGCCGATGCCGCCGTCGAAGTTCCGCGATGACATCACCGTCATCGGCGTGCCGCTGACCGCGATCTGCAACGCGGAATATACCGATCCGCGCCAGCGGCAACTGTTCAAGAACATCATCTATCTCGGCGTGCTGTCCGCCCTGCTCGACATGGAGCCGGCGGTGCTCGAACAACTGATCGGCGAGCAGTACAAATCGAAAGAGAAACTGATCCAGCCGAATATCCATGCACTGCATCTCGGCCGCGACTACGCGCTGAAGCAGCTCAAATGCCCGATCGGCCTCACGGTGAAGCGAGCCGACAAGATCGGCGACCGCATCTTCGTCGAAGGCAATGCCGCGGCGGCGCTCGGTGCCGTCTATGGCGGCGCCACCGTCTGCGCCTGGTATCCGATCACGCCGTCCTCATCGCTCGCCGACGCGTTCACGCGCTATTGCGGCAAACTGCGCGTCGATCCCCAAAGCAAGAAGGCAAAATACGCCATCGTCCAGGCGGAGGACGAACTGTCTTCCATCGGCATGGTGATCGGCGCCGGCTGGAACGGCGCGCGCGCCTTCACCGCGACTCCAGGCCCTGGCATCTCGCTGATGCAGGAGTTCATCGGCCTGTCCTATTTCGCTGAAATCCCGGCGGTGATCTTCGACGTGCAGCGCGCCGGCCCCTCGACCGGCATGCCGACCCGCACGCAGCAATGTGACGTGCTCTCCTGCGCCTATGCCTCGCACGGCGACACCAAGCACGTCCTGTTGTTTCCGGAAGACCCGCACGAAGCCTTCGAGTTCGGCGCCCAGGCCTTCGATCTCGCCGACCGGCTGCAGACGACGATCTTCGTCATGCTCGATCTCGACATCGGCATGAACCACCGCCTCTGCAAGCCGTTCGTCTGGGACAGCAAGCGCCGCTATGACCGCGGCAAGGTGATGACCGCCGCCGATCTCGATTCCGGCCGGGAGTTCGGCCGCTATCTTGATGTCGACGGCGACGGAATCCCCTACCGCACCTATCCCGGCACGCATCCGACCAAGGGCTCGTTTTTCACCCGGGGGACGTCGCGCGACCGTTACGCGAAATACACGGAGGAAGGCGCTCCCTACGTCGACAATATGCAGCGGCTGCTGCGCAAGTTCGAGACCGCAAAAGACCTCGTACCGCGCCCGCTCACGGCCAATGCCGGCAAACCGACCAGGTTCGGCATCATCTATTATGGCTCGACCGCCCCGGCGATGGACGAAGCAACGGAGATGCTGGAAGCGCAGGGACATCACGTCGACCGGATGCGTGTCCGCGCCTTTCCGTTCCATTCCAGCGTGCCAAGTTTCCTCGCCAGTCACGATTTCGTATTCGTCGTCGAACAGAACCGCGACGCACAGCTGCGCTCGCTGATCGTCAACGAATGCAATGTCGACCCGGTTCGGCTGGTGCCGGTGCTGCACTACGACGGCACGCCGATCACCGCCCGCTTCATCGCCAAATCGATCGGCGACAAGCTCGATACACTGACGATCAATCCGCGCCGGCGTGTCGGGGTTTAAAACAGGCTCGATCCAGAAAGGCACGAGCCACGGATTGCACAGGGGCGTCACATGAGAAATCTGGTTCTGCAGTTTTCGACTGGAGCCTTTTCAGCGGTACTCCTCACCCTGTCGGGTGATTCCGCCGCTGCCCAGCAAAAGAAAACCTCCGGCGACATGACCACCAAATGCCGCGCCGAGGTGCGACGAGTGCTTCCCAACTACAACGACATTTCACAGAAAGCGCAGGCGCAGCGACTGTTCCGCACCTGCATGAACAACGGCGGCAAACTCTAGCGCGCGCCAAGGGCGCCGGTATCGTGACATGACCTATCTGATCAAACCGAAATTCCACCATCCGCAACTGCCGAAGAACGCGCTCGGCTTCACGCACCGTGATTACGAAGGCTCGGTCTCGACGCTGTGCGCGGGGTGTGGACATGACTCGATCACCGGCGCTCTTGTCCAGGCGTTCTTCGAACTATCGATCGAGCCGCATCGCGTGGCGAAAATTTCCGGGATCGGCTGCTCGTCGAAGACGCCGACCTATTTTCTCGGCAATTCGCACGGCTTCAACTCGGTGCATGGCCGCATGCCGTCGGTGCTGACCGGCGCCAACCTCGCCAACCGCGACCTGATCTATCTCGGCGTCTCCGGCGACGGCGACTCCGCCTCGATCGGCTTCGGCCAGTTCGCGCATGCGATCCGGCGCGGCGTGAACATGACCTATATCGTCGAGAACAACGGCGTATACGGCCTGACCAAAGGCCAGTTCTCGGCAACGGCGGATCGCGGTTCAAAGTCGAAGCGCGGCGTCACCAACACCGACAATTCGATCGATCTCGTCGCCATCGCACTGCAGCTCGGCGCGACCTATGTCGCCCGTTCCTTCTCCGGCGACAAGACGCAGCTCATCCCGATCCTGAAGGGCGCCATCGAGCATCGCGGCGCTGCCTTCATCGACGTGATCTCGCCCTGCGTCGCCTTCAACAACCATGTCGGCTCGACCCGCAGCTTCGACTATGTCCGCGAGCACAACGAGGCGGTGAACCGGCTGGACTTCATCTCCAGCCGCCGCCCGATCGAGATCAACTACGATCCGGGCACGGTCGAGGTCGTCGAACAGCACGACGGCTCGAAGCTGGCCTTGCGCAAGATCAACGCGGATTACGACGTCAACGACCGCACCGCGGCGCTCGGCTTCCTGCAGAAGCACGCGGCGAGCGGCCAGATCGTCACCGGTCTGCTGTACGTCGAGGGCGACGCCGACGATCTGCACAGGCATCTGTCGACGGTCGACCGGCCGCTCAACCAGCTCGGCGAACAGGACCTCTGCCCGGGCCCGGCCGCGCTCGAGCAGATCAACGCCGGGCTGCGCTAGGCGCAGGCTGCGAACCGTTGCGCAACCGCACCGCCCGAGAAAACCGCTGTGCCACGAACCACCGTGCCTAACGGTTGTTGGCGCAGGCGCGCGTATAGCCAGACAGATCGGTCGACCCGTAGCCGATGCTGGCGCCGTCCTGCAGGCATTGCGTCACGCGATCGCTGAACGACGGCCCGGGAGACGCCGGCATTGGCGTCACCGGCATCTGGGGTACGCCGGGCGACAGCAGCGGCGACGCCGCGGGCGGCGGATTGGTCACTGGATTGGGCGGAAACGGCCCGTAAGTCTGTGCGCTGGCGGCGACAACACTCGCGGCGAAGAACACAGCGGCCGCAATTCCACGCTCGATAATTTCACGCCTGATCATGACGGCCTCACACTGGGATGAGCCGCCCCTGCCATAGACAAGAACG
>Ga0182745_1004927_pt1 | contig 11019 bp, 8 predicted proteins | sample eDN3rd30CKraftBY_FD_128523 | JGI IMG/M metagenome (GOLD analysis project Ga0182745, IMG submission 128523) | Enriched backyard soil microbial communities from Emeryville, California, USA - eDNA 3rd pass 30_C Kraft BY (version 2) (version 2) | ecosystem: Environmental > Terrestrial > Soil >... | reverse complement strand
TTTTCTCCGGATATTCCCATTGTAGATTATGTTTCACCTTCGGTCTGGGCATGGCGGCCCTGGCGGGCGAAGGCCATGCGCAGCTATGTCGATCATGTGCTGGCGCTGCTGCCGTTCGAGGTCGATGTGCACCGGCGGCTCGGCGGGCCGCCATGCAGCTATGTCGGCCATCCGCTGAGCGAGCAGGTCGATACCTTGCGGCCGTCCGCTCCGGAGCAGGCGCGGCGGCAGGCCGAGCCGCCGGTGGTGCTCCTGCTGCCGGGAAGCCGCTCCAGCGAGATCGCCGCCCTCGGCCCAGTGTTCGGGGAGACCGTCGCGCGCCTCGCCGGGCGCGGGGTAACTTCACCGGATTTCGTTTTGCCGACCCTGCCGCATCTCGCGGACAGGATCGGGGCACTCGTCGCCAACTGGCCGGTGCGGCCGCGGATCGCCATCGGCGAGGATGAGAAGCGGGCCGCCTTCCGGGTCGCGCGAGCCGCGCTGGCGGCGTCGGGCACCGTTACGCTGGAACTGGCGCTGGCCGGAATCCCGACCGTCGCCGCCTACCGGGTGTCCGCGCTTGAAGCCTTCGTCGCCCGGCGGCTGGTGAAGAGCCCCTCGGTGATTCTCGCCAATCTCGTCATCGGCGAGAATGTCGTGCCGGAATTCCTCCAGGAGGACTGCACCGCCGCCAGTCTCGCCGCCGCGCTCGCGCCCCTGCTGGCCGATACGCCGGAACGCACCCGGCAGCTCGCCGCCTTCGCGCGGCTGGACGGCATCATGAAGATCGGGGAATTCCGGCCGAGCGATGAGGCTGCCCGGATCGTGCTGTCCTATGCCCGGAACGGCAGACGAACGGCCGTCACTCCGGCGTGAGCCGGTTCGGCGGCGAGGGCGTGGCGGACGTTTCCGGCCGCGAGAGCATCCCTCACATGGCTTCGCTGAAGGACAAACGAAAAGAGCGCGGAAACCGCGCCCTTTCAATTCCAAGAATATCCGGCCGGCTTACTTGCGGCGGGAGATCGGCTGATAGTCGCGCTGGGGCGAGCCGATGAAGAGCTGGCGCGGACGGCCGATCTTCTGCTTCGGGTCCTCGATCATTTCCTTCCACTGGGCGATCCAGCCGACGGTGCGGGCCAGCGCGAACAGCACAGTGAACATCGTGGTCGGGAAGCCCATCGCCTTGAGCGTGATACCCGAATAGAAGTCCACATTCGGGTAGAGCTTCTTCTCGATGAAATACTCGTCGTGCAGCGCGATGCGCTCCAGCTCCATGGCGACCTCGAGCAGCGGATCGTCCTTGACGCCGACTTCCTTCAGCACCTCGTGGCAGGTCTGCTGCATGATCCGGGCGCGCGGATCGTAATTCTTGTAGACGCGATGGCCGAAGCCCATGAGGCGGAACGGATCGTCCCGGTCCTTCGCGCGCTTGATGTATTCGGGAATGCGATCGACCGAGCCGATCTCCTCCAGCATCTTCAGTGCGGCTTCGTTGGCGCCGCCATGGGCTGGGCCCCAGAGGCAGGCGATGCCGGCCGCGATGCAGGCGAAGGGATTCGCACCGGAGGAGCCGGCGAGGCGCACCGTGGAGGTCGAGGCGTTCTGCTCATGGTCGGCATGGAGGATGAAGATGCGGTCCATGGCGCGCGCCAGCACCGGGTTCACCTTGTAATCCTCCGCCGGCACGGCGAAGCACATGTTCAGGAAGTTGGAGGCGTAGTCGAGATCGTTCTTCGGATAAACGAAGGGCTGGCCGATGGTGTATTTATAGGCCATCGCCGCCAGTGTCGGCATCTTCGCGATCATGCGGATCGAGGCGACCATGCGCTGATGCGGATCGGAGATGTCGGTCGAGTCGTGATAGAATGCGGCAAGCGCACCGACGCAGCCGGTCATCACCGCCATGGGATGCGCGTCGCGGCGGAAGCCCTGGAAGAACCGGTTCATCTGCTCGTGCACCATCGTGTGGCGCGTCACGCGGTAGTCGAAATCGGACTTCTGCGTGGGGGTCGGCAGTTCGCCGTAAAGCAGCAGATAGCAGGTTTCGAGGAAGTCGCCGTGCTCCGCGACCTGCTCGATGGGATAGCCGCGATAGAGCAGGATGCCTTCGTCGCCGTCGATATAGGTGATCTCGGATTCGCAGCTCGCCGTGGAGGTGAAGCCCGGATCGTAGGTGAACATGCCGCTCTGGGCATAGAGCTTGCCGATGTCGATGACCGACGGCCCGACGCTTCCATCCAGAATGGGCAGAGACCACGTATTGTCGCCGACGGTGAGCTGGGCAGTTCTTGTTTGCGCGCCTGTCTTGGCATCCATGGCGGGGCCCTCGCTGGTTCCTGAAACACACTACGGCCGCCGACCGGCAGAGCCGGTGGGCCGTACTTTCACTGGTGGCGTAACCCATCCAAGTGTGCGCCGCAAGATAAACGGAGTCCGGCCATCGGGGGAAAAGTTCCGGCCGCAATGTCCGGAACTCGGCTTATCCCGCGGCTGTCGCCGTTGCTGCCTGATCGCGCAGGCGGGCAATGCTTTCGTCCCGTCCCAGCACCGCGAGAACATCGAAAATCGGCGGGGAGGTGATCCGGCCGGTCAGGGCGGCGCGCAGTGGCTGGGCGACCGTGCCGAGCTTGACGCCGCGCTGTTCCGCAAACTGGCGGACAGCATTTTCCGTCGCAGCGGCGCTCCATTCGGTCACGGTCTGGAAGGATTCCAACAGATCGCCAAGCGTTGCGCGGGCCTCGGGCGTCAGCAGGGCCGCCGCCTTGTCCTGGACGGAAATCGGGCGCGGCTCCAGCAGGAAGGCGGCGCCGTCGATCAGTTCCAGCAGGGTCTTGGCGCGGGCCTTCAGTCCCGGCATCGCGGTGACGATGCGTTGCCGGACATCCGGAGTGAGACGCCTCGCGATGTCGGCTCCCTCCGGAATGTAGGGCAGCAAAGCCTCGATCTCGGCCATCAAATCCTCGTCGGACATCTGGCGGATGTAGAGGCCGTTGAGATGCTCCAGCTTGGCGAAGTCGAACCGGGCGGGCGAACGGCCGATCTGCGGCATGTCGAAGGCGCGGATCATCTCCTCGGTGCTGAACACCTCCTGGTCGCCGTGGCTCCAGCCGAGCCGCACCAGATAGTTCCGCAAGGCGGCGGGCAGATAGCCCATTGACCGATAGGCATCGACGCCCAGCGCACCATGGCGCTTGGACAGCTTGGAGCCGTCCGGGCCGTGGATCAGCGGGATATGCGCCATGACCGGAACGGCCCAGCCCATCGCATCGTAGATCTGCCGCTGGCGGGCCGCGTTGGTCAGGTGGTCGTCGCCGCGGATGATATGGGTGATGCCCATGTCATGGTCGTCCACCACAACCGCCAGCATGTAGGTCGGCGTGCCGTCCGAGCGCAGCAGCACGAGATCGTCGAGCTGATCGTTGCGCCAGGTCACGCGACCTTGAACCTGATCGTCGATGATCGTCTCGCCATCGAGGGGCGCCCTGAAGCGGATGACCGGTTTCACGCCGGCGGGCGCGTCGGCCGGTTCGCGGTCGCGCCAGCGCCCGTCATAGAGGCGGCCACGGCCTTCCTGCCGTGCCGCCGCACGCATGATCTCCAGTTCCTCCGGCGTCGCATAGCAGCGGTAGGCATGGCCCGAGGTCAGAAGCTGCTCCGCGACCTCGCGATGGCGGGCGGCGCGGGCGAACTGGTAGACAGGCTCCTCGTCCCAGTCCACGCCGAGCCAGCGCAGCCCGTCCAGAATCGCGGCAATGGCGGGGTCCGTCGAGCGCTGGCGGTCGGTATCCTCGATCCGCAGAAGCATTTTGCCGCCACGGCCCCGGGCATAGAGCCAGTTGAACAGGGCGGTGCGCGCGCCACCGATATGCAGGAAGCCGGTGGGGGATGGAGCAAAGCGGGTGACGACGGAGTCGGTCATCTCTGGGAACTCGGTTGCGCGGGATCTTGCCGTGTTCGCGGCGGCCGGAATCAGGAAGCGGATGGCTTGAGGCCGGTCGCCGGCATTCTGCGCAGACGGCTTGCGCTCGGGTCCGGATTTGGCGGATAGGTCTTTAGCAATACCGACCGGGCTTGACGACCCCTGTTTCTGGAATGGACCTGAACGGATGACAGATGGCGAAACGATGACGGCGGAGGCGGGGCGCGATTTCATTCGCGACGTCGTCCACGACGATCTGGCGGCCGGGCGGCACGAAAGCGTGGTGACCCGCTTTCCCCCGGAGCCGAACGGCTATCTCCATCTCGGCCATGCGAAGTCCATCTGCCTGAATTTCGGCGTGGCGGAGGAATTCGGCGGCCGCTGCCACCTGCGTTTCGACGACACCAACCCGACCCGCGAGGAGCAGGAATTCATCGATGCGATCCAGCAGGATGTCCGCTGGCTCGGTTTCGACTGGGGCGAGCATCTGCATTACGCCTCCGATTATTTCGAGCAGCTCTACGCCTGGGCGCAATACCTGATCCGGGCCGGCAAGGCTTATGTGGACGACCAGTCCCAGGAGGATATCCGGGCGACCCGCGGCACGCTGACCGAGCCCGGCACGGACAGCCCGTTCCGCAACCGCGGCATCGACGAGAATCTCGACCTGTTCGCGCGGATGCGGGCCGGCGAGTTTCCGAACGGCGCGCGGGTGCTGCGCGCGAAGATCGACATGACCTCCGGCAACATCAACCTGCGTGATCCGGTGATGTATCGCATCCTGCACGCGGCTCATCCGCGCACGGGCGAGGCATGGTGCATCTACCCCAGTTACGATTTCGCCCATGGCCAGTCCGATGCCATCGAGAAGATCACCCATTCGATCTGCACGCTGGAATTCGCCGATCACCGGCCGCTCTATGATTGGTTCATCCAGAGCCTGCCGGTGCCTTCGCAGCCGAAGCAGTATGAATTCGCGCGGCTGAACCTCAGCTACACTTTGCTGTCCAAGCGGGTGCTGACGGGACTGGTCCGCGAGGGGCATGTCGCGGGCTGGGACGATCCGCGCATGCCGACGCTGGCGGGCCTGCGCCGGCGCGGCGTGCCGCCCGAGGCGCTGCGGGATTTCGTCAAGCGCATCGGCGTCGCCAAGGCGAACAGCCTGGTCGATGTCGCCATGCTGGATCACGCGATCCGGGAAGTGCTGAACCGGACCGCCCAGCGCCGCATGGCCGTGCTCCGCCCGCTCAAGGTTGTCATCGAGAACTATCCGGAAGGACAGACGGAAGAGCTGGAGGCAGTGAACCATCCGGACGATCCGGCGGCCGGCACGCGCCGCATCCGCTTCGGCCGCGAGATCTATATCGAGCAGGATGACTTCATGGAGAATCCGCCGAAGAAATTCTTCCGGCTCTCTCCCGGCAGCGAGGTGCGCCTGCGCTACGCCTATTTCATCACCTGCCGCGAGGTCGTGAAGAATGCCGCCGGCGAAGTCATCGAATTGCGCTGCACTTACGATCCGGCTACGCGCGGCGGCAACGCGCCGGACGGGCGCAAGGTGAAGGCAACGATCCACTGGGTTTCGGCGGCGGATGCCGTGCCCGTGGAGTTGCGGCTCTACGAGCAGTTGTTCAAGGACCCGGTGCCGGACCCTGCCGACTTCGCCGGCGCACTCAATCCCCATTCGATGGAGGTGCTGAGCGGCGCGCTGGTCGAGCCGGCCGTCGTCGAGAGCAACAGCGCTGCGCCCTTGCAGTTCGAGCGGCAGGGCTATTTCTCCCGTGATCCGGACTCCGCGCCCGGCAGGCCCGTGTTCAACCGCACGGTCGGCCTGCGGGACACCTGGGCCAAGGTGAAGTCGAACTGAGCCGGGTGTCCGCCACATATGCGCGGCTGTTGAACGAAGTCCGTGCGTCCGGTTGCACCCGCCTGTAGGCTGTCCCGGCAGGCCGCCAAGAGCCTGCGGCGGTGGGGCCACGCCGAAACGGGGCAGGGGGCAGGAACGGGCGGAAGAGCGTGTCGATGTCCTGCGGCCGCGGGGTGTCGCATGGCCGCCGGTCGCCGGCGACTGGCTGCGCCCCGGGCGAGTCGCGGCGGAACTCCTGCTTGCACGGGGCTCTGGCTGGCTCGAAGCTGAACGAACCTCCTTCCAGTTCCTGCCCTGGCTGGCGATCGGATTCGGCTTCGGCATCGTGCTCTATTTCGCCGCCGGGACGGAGCCCGCGCCGGCAGCGGCTCTCGGGCTGGTCGCGGTCTGCGCCGTGTTCGCGGTCGCGATGCGCAACCGGCCGCCGGCGCTGATTCTTTCCATGGTCGCTCTGGCCATCGCCGCAGGCTTTGCGGTCGCCTGCGTGAAGCGCGTCGTGATCGAACACGAGATGCTGCGGTCCGCCGTGTGGAACGCTGCCGTTTCCGGCTTTGTCGAAGCGCGCGAGCAGCGCGAACGGACCGACCGGATCGTCGTGAAAGTGGTCTCCGTCGATGGCCTCCGCCTGCGCGAGAAGCCGGCGCGGGTCCGGGTTTCACTGAAGAAGGGGACGGCGCCGCCTGTCGGCGCTTTCGTCGAGTTCCGCGCCCGGCTGACGCCGCCGCTCGAACCGCTGCGCGCCGGCGGCTACGATTATGCGCGGGATCTCTATTTCAAGGGCATCGGTGCGTCGGGCTTCGTTCTCGGTGCAATCCGCATCAGGGAGCCGCCGCCGCTTGTGCAGCCCGGCCTGAATCTCGCCGTGACCGCCTATGTTCAGGGGCTGCGCGAGGCGATCGACGCCCGTATCCGCGCCGTGCTCGAGGGAGACCATGCGGCCATCGCATCGGCGCTGATCACCGGCAAGCGCGACGCCATCTCCGCCAGCGCCAACGAAGCGATGTATGTTTCAAGCCTGGCGCATGTCTTGTCGATCTCCGGCTATCACATGGCGGTGGTCGCGGGACTGGCGTTCTTCGTGCTGCGTGCGATCCTGGCGCTGTCGCCGACGCTGGCCAGCAACTATCCGATCAAGAAGTGGTCTGCCTTCGGTGCGTTTCTTGTCGCGGCTTTCTATCTGCTGCTCTCGGGCGCCGAAGTGGCGACACAACGCTCCTTCATCATGGTGGCGATCGTGCTGTGCGGCGTCATGCTGGACCGGCCGGCGCTGACGCTGCGCACACTCGCGATCGCCGCTTTCGCGGTGCTCGCGGTGATGCCGGAAGCGGTGGTGCATCCCAGCTTTCAGATGTCCTTCGCCGCCACGCTGATCCTGATTGCCGGCTATCGCGCCGGTCTCGACTGGACGCGCGCTTCCGCCGAAAATTCATTCGCGGCGAGAATGGCTCTGTGGGGCATACGCGAGGTCGCGATGCTGGTGATCGCCTCGCTGCTGGCGGGCCTCGCGACCGCGCTGTTCGCGGCCTATCACTTTCACCGGTTCTCGTCTTACGGCGTTCTGTCGAACCTCCTTGCGATGCCCGTCGTCTCGGCCTGGGTCATGCCGGCCGGCATTCTCGGGGTCGTCTCCATCCCGTTCGGCTTCGACGGAATATGGTGGCGGATCATGGGCGAAGGCATCGACTGGATGGTCGCCATCGCCCAATGGGTGTCGGACCTGCCTGGCGCGCTGGTGCATCTCCGGGCTTTCGGCGTCGGTCCGCTGCTGCTGGCGACCGGCGGCCTCGTCGTCTTCTGCCTGATGCGATCGCCGCTGCGCTCGGCCGGGCTCATCGTGATGATCGCGGCCGGCGGCTGGGCGATGCGGACCCCGCCCCCCGATATCCTGATCGCACCGGGGGGCGCGAGCGTCGCGGTCCGCACCGCCGAGGGGCGACTGGCCATTCTGCGCGGCGGCTCCGATGCGTTCGTGGTGCGGAACTGGCTGGCCGCGGATGGCGACAGCCGGGACGCCAGCGACAAGGCATTGGCGGCGGCTTTCACCTGCGATGACCTGGGATGTGTCGCGCGCCTTGCCGATGGCAGGCTGCTGGCGGCGGCCAGGCATCCCGCCGCGCTGGACGACGACTGCGCTCATGCGGCGCTGGTCGTTGCCGCCTTCGACGTTCGGCGCAACTGCGAGGCAGCCCTGGTGATCGATCGGCAAAGCAGCCTGGACAGCGGCGGACGGGAAATCCGGCTGACCGACTCCGGGCTGGTCGAGAGCCGCATCAGGCCAAAAGGGATCGATCGGCCGTGGCGGCCGGCGCGCAGCGAGGCCAGTGAAGGCGCGGCCGCATCGGCTAGCCGGGCCGGAAGCGCTGAAGGCACCCCGCAGGACGCAACGCCGAGAGCGGAAGATCTCGATCCCGACGATTGATGCGTTACGCCGCCCTGACGATTGGTTTGGTATGCCGCGCGGGGCGGCATCGTATGGCGAAAAACACGAGCGCCCCACAGGGCCTCTGCGGTGCAGGGGGCTGCATAGCAGCCGTCGAGGGCGCAGAGGCAGCACGACCACCTCACAGGGCTCCCCGCACCGGAGGGCTCCCACAGTCCGTCAGTAGCGGCGGAACAGGCCGATCAGCTTGCCCTGAATCCGCACCCGGTTGGGCGGAAGAATCCGCACCTCATAGGAGGCATTGGCCGGCTCCAGCGCGATGGAGGCGCCGCGCCGGCGGAAACGCTTGAGCGTGGCTTCCTCGTCGTCGATCAGGGCGACGACGATATCGCCGGTGTCGGCAGCGTCGGATTTCTTGATGACCGCCATGTCGCCGTCGAGAATGCCGGCCTCGATCATGGAATCGCCGCGGACTTCCAGCGCGTAATGGTCGCCGGAGCCGATCATGTCCGGCGGCATGCTGATCATGGAATTGCGGTTCTGGATCGCCTCGATGGGCGTGCCGGCGGCGATCCGTCCCATGACGGGGATTGAGACGGCGCGGCTCGCGGCGACATCCTCCACCGCCGCCTCGACGGCAGCGGCGGCCCGGTTGCGGCCGAGATTGCCTTCGATCACGCTGGGCGTGAAGCCCCGCGCGCGCGCCGGGGTTGCGGATTCCGGAAGCTTGATAACCTCGATGGCACGGGCGCGGTTCGGCAGGCGGCGGATGAAGCCGCGCTCTTCCAGCGCCGTGATGAGCCGGTGGATGCCGGATTTGGAACGCAGGTCCAGCGCGTCCTTCATCTCGTCGAACGAGGGCGGAACGCCGGCCTCTTTCAGCCGCTCGTGGATGAAGCGCAGAAGTTCGGCCTGCTTGCGCGTGAGCATGTCGCAATCCTCAAGGTCACGGTCACGAACGAATCCGTCCGAAACAAATCATGAACGAACACTATCTGTTCGATAGATGTTCCGCAACCTCTTAATGGATCGTCAAAGCGCCCGAAGTGGCTTCAAACCGCCAGGCGCAGCATCCGGCAGGGCTCGCCCGCCCTGGCCGGCTGCGCGAGCGGCCCGCGAATCACCAGCGCGCCCCCTTGAGCGAGCGGGGCCAGCATGGAACTGTCCTGGGTCTGGAATGGCGTTGCGATCCAGCGGCCCGCCTCATCCTGTTCCAGACGGGCGCGGAGATAATCCTCACGCTCGTCATTCCCCGGCAGGTCGCAGCCGAGCCGGGCCTGCTCCTCCGGCAGCGTCAGGTCGGTCCGTCCCGACAGCCGGCGCAGCAGCGGAATCAGAAACAGCACGGCACAGACATAGGCCGAGACCGGGTTCCCGGGCAGGCCCAGCACATGCATGTCGCCGATCCGGCCATGCATCATCGGCCGGCCGGGCCGCATCGCGATCTTCCAGAAGGAGAGGGCGATGCCTTCTTCCTTCAGGGCGTCCTGCACGAGGTCATAATCGCCAACGGACGCGCCGCCGGACGTGACGAGAACGTCCGTGCCGGCCTCACGCGCGCGGCGGATGGCGGCGACGGTTTCCGGCACGCGGTCCGGCGCAACGCCAAGGTCGAGCGTGTCCGCGCCCTCGCTGCGGGCGAGGCCGAGAATGGCGAAGCCGTTGGAATAGACGATCTGGCCGGGTCGGGGCTCGGTGCCCGGCGCGACAAGTTCATCGCCGGTTGCGAGCATGGCGACCTTCGGGCGACGATGCACCGGCAGCGTGGGATGGTTCATGGCGGCGGCCAGCGCGAGGTCGCGGGCCGTCAGACGATGGCTGGCCGGCAGCAGCACGTCGCCGGTGCGGAAGTCGAGGCCGGCGCGGCGGACATTCTTGGCCGGCGGAGCGGAGGCATTGATGACCACCACATTGCCGTCGCGGGTCGTGTTTTCCTGAATGACGACGGTGTCGGCTCCATCAGGCAGAAAGCCGCCGGTGAAGATGCGGGCGGCTTCGCCGGGCTTGATAGGCCGGGCGAAAGGATGGCCGGCCGGGACCTCACCAATGACCTTCAGGCTGGCCGGAACGGTGGCGACATCGGCCGCGCGAACCGCATAGCCGTCCATGGCGGACACATCCGCCGGAGGCTGGCTGCGCCGGGCGGCGATGCCGTCCGTCAGCACCCGGCCCATCGCGTCGAGGAGCGGCACGCTCTCGGCAGGCAGAGGTCTTGCATGTTCGAGCACGCGGGCCAGCGCATCGGCGACGGAAAGCAGCGCCATGATCAATCCTCCGCCTGGTAGAGGCCGGACCGCCCGCCGCTCTTTTCCAGCACGCGGATACCTTCGATCCGCATGCCGCGCTCCACCGCTTTCACCATGTCATAGATCGTGAGGCAGGCGACCGACACGGCGGTGAGTGCCTCCATCTCAACGCCGGTCTGCCCGGCGAGGCTGACCGTGGCGCGCACGACGAGACCCGGCAGGGTCAGGTCCGGCTCGATATCCACGGCCACTTTCGAGATCAGCAGCGGGTGGCAGAGCGGGATCAGCTCATGGGTCTTCTTTGCCGCCATGATGCCGGCGATACGCGCAGCCCCCAGCACGTCGCCCTTCTTCGCATTGCCGGAGAGCACGAGGTCGAGCGTCTCCGCCCGCATCACGACGCGGCCCTCGGCGGTCGCGCTGCGGCTCGTCACCGCCTTGTCCGCGACATCCACCATCTGCGCCTCGCCGCTGGCGGCGAGATGGGTGAGGCGGTCCTGCGGAGGTGCCGGAGGTTTCGCCATGTCAGGCGCGCCCGGCGTTGCGGCGATCCAGCAGGCTGCGGGTGGCAGTAGCGACATCGCTCGCGCGCATCAGGCTCTCGCCGATGAGGAAGGTCGCGATCCCG
>Ga0182745_1004925_pt1 | contig 11023 bp, 4 predicted proteins | sample eDN3rd30CKraftBY_FD_128523 | JGI IMG/M metagenome (GOLD analysis project Ga0182745, IMG submission 128523) | Enriched backyard soil microbial communities from Emeryville, California, USA - eDNA 3rd pass 30_C Kraft BY (version 2) (version 2) | ecosystem: Environmental > Terrestrial > Soil >... | reverse complement strand
GGTCAATTCCGCGCTGATGATGACCGCGACGCTCGCCGGTCAGCTGATGCCGGATGGCACCACGCCGGCGACGCCGGACGAGGTCGGCAGCGGGATGGTCAACCTGCGCGGCGCGGCGCTCGCCGGCCTCGTGCTCAACGAGACCTTCGCGAACTTCGTCGCGGCCAATCCGAACAGCGGCGGCCAGCCGCACACGCTGAACATCGCCAGCCTGCGCAACGTCGGCTGCACCGGCAACTGCCAGTGGACGCGCACGTTCCGCAACACGCTGTCGACGCCGACCAACTGGACCGTCACGGCCGTCAACGTGCCGGCCGGTCTGAACCTCAACGTCTCGCCGACCAGCTTCAGCTTCACCGGCGAGGGCGTGCTCGATCCGGACGTGATCTTCGTCGGCACGTTCGAGGACGCGACGCCGGCCGCGCCGGAGACGCAGGCGATCACCGTCACCGCGACGCCGACGACGACGCTCGCCAACGTCGTGTTCGCGCAGATCGTGCTGACCGAGACCGGCGGCCAGTCGCCGCCGCTGCGCCTGACCGTCGCGGTACGCGGCGCACCCTGATCGGAACGTCCTACGCGATAAGCTGCATCGAAAAGGCCCGCTTCGGCGGGCCTTTTCTTTGGACATATGGTGCGTAGTTGACTAGGAGCCTGACTTGTAGCTGAATGGGCTTGAAAGCTGAGGCGCCGGTGAGTGAGTTTTTCGGTCGAACAGAACTTCACGCCGAAATGGCACATGGTCCGTCCGTATGTCGCTCAGGCGAGCACCGTGTACGAAGTGTCTTGAGACGTGGCTGAGCAATTTTTAATCAGGAGGAAGAAAGTGAGCGAGCGCGCGGATAGCGGGAGGATTCAGCGAGGAATTTGGGGGCTGCGTCATTACGTTCTTTTTGTGGCTGGCGTGCTCGCTCTAAATTCTGTTATCGCGCAAAGCAACATCTACGGATATGTCTTTAACTCGACTACGTACTCAAGCTTGGAAGAAGCTGAACAGGCGGTGCGAAACCAAGCGGGTACTAATCGAGCCAGTGCTCAGTACTCATTCCCGATTGCGGGAAACTCCGTTACGCAAGGGTGGTCGATGGACTACCGACCTATAGGAGCGCTGACGACCACTGTTCAGACAGCTCCCCAAAGCATTTCGGAGCCGTATTTTCAAATACAAGCCGCTTCCTGGCCTCCTAACCCTCCTGCGTTCGCATGCACAAGCGCCAATAATGCGTGCAGCATGGGAGGCTGGTGTTCGTCACCAGAACTCGAGCTCGCTCGGGTAGCGTGTCAGATCAACGCTACGTGGACATGCCCCAGCTATCCAGGCTTTCCAGTTCTGGCAGGGGCCTATCCTGCTCCTGTAGCGCCCAATCAGTTGTCAACAGACGCCTTTCCAGTGACTGATCCATCTGGACTTGGGAGAAATGGAGGGGCTTTCACCTATCTGGATCCTGATTGTAGTAATGGGTCTTGCACCTCAAGACATATCCACAATCGATGGATGCTGTGTAGCTCATTGAGCGGGAGTCCGCTGCCCTTCTCGCCGGGTACCGAGCCTGCTGGTGCGGGTACCGAGCAGAATACTCGATGGCCGTTGAAGCGCCGTCAAACCGTGTGGTGTTCACCAGGACTATCGTTCTCAACTGCTGGATCTACGTCAGATTCTTGCAGGGGCGGCAACTTTAAGTACGTAATTAGTCCAAAAAAGCCGAAACAACACGATCAGTGCAATGAGGGGAATCCCTGTTCTCCGGGAAACGGAAACAAAGAGCAAGAGGAGTTTGATTTTGAAGTTGGGCATATCTCTTTTAGTAGATATTACAATTCTTTGAGAGAGCTTAAGCCTTACGGCTTCTTTGATGCGAATTGGTCACACTCTTTTGGGCAGCGAATATTGGCTGGTCCAATTACGGACAATCATGCCGTATTAAGTCCGGGCGTTTCTCACATCATCGTTCAAAACGAGCGAGCTCACGCAGAGAGTTTCGTGAGGACGGCGACTGGGACATTTCGATCGGTAGTGAAAAGGGATAAAGTTCTTGCCTATGTGCAAGCCGATACACTTCCGTGGGTAATATATTATCCAGAGGGTAAAATAGAGCGCTATGATGCATACGGAAGGATTAAGAAAATTGAGTATGTAAATTCATATCAAGAAAATCTATCTATACTGTATCTCATAGAGGAGCCGAATCCAGCAAATCCTGCTGAGGATCTCCAGGATTGGAGGTTCTACGCGGTTTCCCATGTTAAAGATCAGATGGGGCGCGGTATATTATTTATTTATACTCCAGATGAATTGGCAGATCTTCGGGTCACCCATATTGTCTCATTGTCCGATAATAGTGTGCTGGCCAGCTATCAGTACCATAGCCATGGTGGCTTGTGGAAAGCGACTACTCCAAGCGGGACTCGTGAGTACTTGTACGCAGAGTCTGGATTGGTGACTTCTCCTCTGCATATTAATTTGCTGACCGGTATAAAAAACGAGCAAGGCCAGCGTTTTTCCACCTACAAATATGATTCCTATGGGCGTGTTATCAGCAGCGCTCGCGCTGGAGACGCTGGGGCGATAAATATCGTCTATAAGTCCGATCAAATGGTAGAGGTGACTCGTCCGACGGGCGAGATTCACACATTTAACTATCGAGCTTCTGATGCTTTTCGTAGATCGAGTGTTTCTACGGACGGTAGTGGTGCCGCACAAAGCGTAGTGCTTAACTCAGAAGCTGCTTGTTCGATCAATGATGAGCGCATATGCCGCGTAATTGATCGAAATGGGAGTATAGTCGAGTATTCTTATAATAATCTTTTCGTCACACGGACTACAGAGGGAAAGGGTACGCCGCAGCAGCGCACAATTGAAGATGACCGATACGGAATTGAGGGTGCGTATGGCCTAAAAGAGCGAAGGATTAAAAACGCTGCTGGAAATGTAGAGAGTATCTCGCGCTTCTCTCGAAACATTCGGGGCCAGCTCTTGGCCGAATGTGAGATTGATCCGTCCGATTCAGCGGCACTTGGATACTCGTGCAGCGTGCTTACTTCTCCTCCCGTGGGCGCCAAAGTTCGGCGAACAGTTCGTTCGTATTGTGAGCTGGATGGTGTCAATGCAGGTACGTGTCCGTTTGTAGGCTTTCTCCTGACTGTCAACGGGCCACGTTCAGTGAGTGACGCCGGAATGGCTGGTCTTGATGATAAGACGACGTATGTCTACAGACTTAATGACGACCCTACTTGCGTAAACGGTGGGGCATGCGCTTACCGAAAAGGTGATCTTTGGAAATCGATTAATGCGTTGGGTCAGGTGTCGGAGATCGTCAGTTTCAACAAGAATGGAAAAGTTGAAAGGACAAAGGACGCTAATGGTACGGTTACAGATTCAACCTATCACGCCCGAGGCTGGTTGCTGAGCCGAGCTGTGCGTGCCAATGAGGGGGGAGGAGCGGCGTCGGAAGATGCCGTTACAGCGTTCTCTTATGACGGCATGGGAAATACCGCTAGCGTAACGCAGCCGGATGGTAGCTATGTTACGTATCAGTACGACGACGCGAATCGTCTCTTAAAGATCACGGATAACCATGGCAACTCGATTGATTATTGTCCGGGTGGGGCGGGTTCATCAGACTGCCTAGACAAAGCTGGCAACAGGCGGATCGAGACGATTAAAGACCCTGCGGGATTTATTAAGCGAAGTAGTCGTAAAACTTATAACCAGCTTGGGCAGCTCGCTTCCGTCCAGAACGCGTTTGGCCAGGTTACGGAAAGTTGGCCCGCTGCGGGTGGCTATGATGGCAATGGAAATCCTGCCAGGATCGTGGATGGTCTGGGCGTAGAGACTTATCAGACGTATGACTCGCTCAATCGTATAAACCAAATCACGCTAGACTATTTGGGGCCGGATTCGGCGACCAGAGATACTTTAACGAGCTACTCGTATGATACTCGCGGAAATGTCCGCTCAATTACCGATCCGGATGGTTTTTCGACTAGTTATGTATACGATGGTCTGAACAATTTGACCGGCCTGCATAGTCCGGATACAGGCTCAACTGCTCTTACTTATGACGTGGCTGGCAATCGACTAACTGTAAGTGACGCTCGAGGAGTAGTTTCTACTCGCACATACGATGCCGTCTCGCGACTTTTGAGCGTGGCATACCCCACTTCGTCGCTCAACGTTTCGCTTTACTATGATCAGCCAAATTCTGAGACCGGATGTGAGAAATCATTTCCTGTGGGCCGGCTGACTCGTTTTCAGGATGATAGCGGTAGCACCACATATTGTTATGATCGGCGCGGCAATGTAGTCAAGAAAGTGCAGGTGAACGGAACGCTCAGTCAAACAGTGAGTTACACTTGGTCTGCATCGAATAAGTTGATGTCTATTACCTATCCGGGAGGTGCGGTAGCGATTTATGGGCGCGATACGCTGGGTCGAATAACTAGTATTGCATGGAAATCGGGTGAGTCCGCGCCTCCAGTCACAATTGTGAGTGGCGTTACTTACTATCCGTTTGGGCCGCTGAAGGCGATCTTTTACGGGAACGGACGTGTTTTGTCGAAGTATTACGATCTTGATTATGCAATTGATTATATAGAAAGTAGCGAGGCATCGGGATTGAGGTTGGACTTTACTTTGGACGTCATGAAAAACGTTTCGTCAGTTACAGATGTGATTGGCGGGCCGACGAAAAGAACTTATGTATACGATAGGCTTTATCGAACCAAAAGGTCTGTGAACAATCTATCAATATTGGAGAGTTATACATATAGCAAGGCAGGCGACCGGCTTAGTAAAGCAACTGCCTGGCAACCTGGTCAGGGCTATTTGTATTCCTCCGGTACTCATAGAATTGCATCGATAGGCGGCGTTGCGCGTACGCATGATCAGGTTGGTAATTTAACAAGCGCTCCTTATGCGTCATCTCTGACATACGACGACCGCAATCGTCTTTCTCAGGTATCGGCCTCTGGTGGCGCCACCACATACAAGTACAATGGAGTTGGAGAGCGTGTTTTAAAGCAGCGTTTGGCCAGCAGGGAATATGCACTTTACGACGAGGCCGGACGACGGATACACAACTATTTGACGCCACAGGGTCCCGATGGTGGGGTGTCCAGCGTTACGGGCGATCATGAGAATGGTCTAGAGCTACCCGGATACGAAACTCAGAGCATCGTCTACATAGAGGATGTTCCAGTCGCCGTCATCGCGAATGGGGTGGTCGCATACATTGAGACTGATCATTTGGGTACGCCAAGGCTTGCGGCAAATCCAATTGGAAATGATTGGCGTTGGCGATGGGACTTTATTGAAAGTGCATTCGGAGAGAATTCCCCAGTCGTATCTGCCGTCAACGGGCTTAGTATGAATTTACGTTATCCTGGGCAACATTTTGATGCAGAAACGGGAGTGAACTATAACTATAATAGATACTACGAGCCGGGTACGGGTCGATATATTCAGAGTGATCCTATAGGTTTGAATGGCGGGGTGAATACTTATTCTTATGTAAATGGGCATAGTTTCTTATTGTTCGATATGCTTGGGCTTGCTCCCGAGTGTGGGAGTAAGGATTGTTGCGGCTCTGTAAAATTTGAGAGTCGCGGCATGAAGGTGGTTGGGGCGATTATTAGGTGTTGTAAACAACAAGCGGTCATCTGCGCTAACCCGAACCCATGTGATGGCTTGGCATCTGATACATGCGAGATTAGAAAGTCTTGCATTATGGATCATGAAAGGAAGCATCTCAGTCCTGAGCATAGCGATTGTACTAACAGAGATAACGAAGATGCCCCTCCAATAAATAAAAATAGAAATGAGTGCGAGGGCTATCGAGCGGAGATTGCGTGCTTGAACAACGCGAGATGCAGAAGTCCGCGATGCAGGGCAGAAAGTGCGGTATTGAGAAAGGATACCGGAGAAAGTGTTCGCCGCTATTGCTTAGCTGCCGAGATGTAATTATGCGTAGTTCATTCTTGCTTTCATGCCTGATTGTTTCGGGCTGTTCAGTAGCGACTCGGGAATGCAGGCTCCCCCCTTTGGCTGAGGTGGAGATCGCCTCGATTGCGTCAGAGTACTTAATAAGGAACGGAACCGATCCTGATTTTAGGAAAGATCATCAAGTTCAGATAGTCGAGTTTGATTGCAGGTATCGTTTTGAGGTCGCGCGGAATTTTAATTCGTACGGACCGATCTTCTACGTCACGATAGATAGGGGCGGCAGAGTTGTGGGTTCTGGTGCGGCCCATTAGGACACCCTAAAACAGTTCTTCGCAGATCACCTTGGATTCAGCGGTGTAGCTTCGCGAACGTCGTCGACCCGAGCGATGAGGTGCTGGTCGAGTACTCTTTACGGAAGGTGCGATTGAAGCGAACGCGTTCTGGTTCGGCTGCCCGGCTGGATGCAACCGGATCGCGACGCCGTTCGCTTGGGGCCAGCTCGTGAACGCTTAACCAAATTCCCGGTCTGTTGTGCCACGAGGGCAGGTTTTGCGCTCGGAGCGAGCGACTTGCGGCAAGCCGTGATCGCGTTTGATTGCTCGAACACCCGTACCAGGCGATGGGAATTGATCGAAGTGTCGACCGATGTGCAGCCCCGGGTGGTGGAGGTCGTTGACCACGTTGAACGTACGGAAGCGCCGGCCGCAGACCATAGCGCTCATGGCCAGCCGGGACGCGCCTGCGCAGCACATCGCTGCAGATTCAGAACCTCGGCTGGGTCGATCTTCGACGACACGGGCGATGGCCGCGATCGGCTCGGCGTCGTGCACCATTCACTGGGGCGGTGGTGCGTACCACGCTGCGCGCGCAAGCCCGACGCGCGCCCAGGACCGACGCAGCGGACGTGCGTGCGCTCGAACCACGCTGGACGCGGGTTGACGCCGCACTGGCCGACTCACCGCTGCGACTGTCGATACCTGGGAGAGGCCACACAAACGAAAACCCCCGAAACGCCGGAGGCGCTTCAGGGGCATCGGTTTTCCTCGAGGTGGTGGGCGGTGCAGGGATCGAACCTGCGACACCTGCCGTGTGAAGGCAGTGCTCTACCGCTGAGCTAACCGCCCAATGGTGCCGGAGAAGGGAATCGAACCCCCGACCCACGCATTACGAATGCGTTGCTCTACCAACTGAGCTACTCCGGCTCGAGGGGCCGCGAAGTATAGTCACTCCGCTTGCGGCGGACAACAGGTTTTGTGCGCGGGCGGCACGGTCCCCGGCACGCTGCCGGGGAGCCGCAACGGCGCGCTCAGAACCAGTGGCGCGACTCGCCTTCGCCCTCGATGTTGTCGACGCAGCGTCCGCACAGTTCGGGGTCGTCGGCGAACGTGCCGACCTCCGGCCGGTAGTGCCAGCAGCGCACGCATTTGGCGGCCTCGCTCGCGCCTGCGGCGATCCAGACCTCGATGCCGTCGAGGTCGGCGCGGACCGCGTCCGCCGGGCGCGCATCGAGATCGGCCAGCGTCAGCGACGAGGTGATGAAGAAGAAGCGCAGCTCGGCGGCCATGTCGGCGTAGCGCGCGCGCGCGTCCGCGTCCAGGTACAGCGTGACCTCGGCCTGCAGCGAGGCGCCGATCGTGCCGGCCGCGCGCATGCCCTCGAGCACCTTCGAGACCGCCGCGCGGATCGCGAGCAGATCGCTCCAGTACGCGCGGCGCCCGGCCGAGCCCTGCGTCGCAGCGAGACCCTCGTACCAGGTCTCCAGCAGCACCGACTCGCCGCGCGCGGCGCCGTCGGCGCGCGCCGGCAGGTACTGCCAGATCTCCTCGGCGGTGAAGCTGGTCAGCGGCGCCAGCCAGCGCACCAGCGCCTCGAGGATGTGGAACATCGCGCTCTGCGCGCTGCGCCGGCCGAGGCTGTCGGTCGGCATCGTGTAGAGCCGGTCCTTGGTGATGTCCAGATACAGCGAGCCCATCTCGTTCGTGCAGAAGTTCTGCACGCGCTGCACGATCTCCGGGAAGTCGTAGCGCTCGTAGGCGGCCACGACCGCGTTCTGCACGTCGTGCGCCTGCTGCACGGCCCACTGGTCGAGCAGCAGGCAGCGCTCGACCGGCAGCAGATGCCGCGCCGGATCGAAGCCGTCGAGGTTGCCGAGCAGGAAGCGCGCGGTGTTGCGGATGCGCCGGTACGCGTCGGAGACGCGCTTGAGGATCTCGTCGGACACCGCGATCTCGTTGCGGTAGTCGGTCGAGGCGACCCACAGCCGCAGCACGTCGGCGCCGAGCGTGTCGACGACCTTCTGCGGCGCGATGACGTTGCCGAGCGACTTGGACATCTTGCGGCCGTGCTGGTCGACCGTGAAGCCGTGCGTCAGCACCTCGTGATACGGCGCGCGGCCGTGCATCGCCGAGGCGGTCAGCAGCGAGGAATGGAACCAGCCGCGATGCTGGTCCGAACCCTCCAGATAGATGATGCGGTCGTCCGGACCGTGCGCGAGTTCGGGTCGCTGGTCGAGCACGGCGTAATGCGTCACGCCCGAGTCGAACCAGACGTCGAGCACGTCGGAGACCTTCTCATAGCGCTCGGCGTCGGTGCCGATCAGCTCGCTCGGATCGAGCGCGGCCCAGGCGTCGATGCCGTCGCGCTCGACGCGCTGCGCGACCTGCTCGAACAGCTCGACGCTGCGCGGATGCGGCAGCTGGGTCGTCCTGTCGACGAACAGCGCGATCGGCACGCCCCAGGTGCGCTGGCGCGAGATGCACCAGTCGGGACGACCGGCGATCATGCCGGTGATGCGTTCCTCGCCCCAGGACGGGATCCAGCGCACCGCCTTGATCGCGTCCAGCGCGGTCGCGCGCAGGCCTTCCTTCTCCATGCTGATGAACCACTGCGGCGTCGCGCGGAATGCGATCGGCGTCTTGTGGCGCCAGCAGTGCGGATAGCTGTGCTCGAACTTCGCGAACGCGAGCAGATGGCCGTTGCCGCGCAGCAGGTCGACGATCGCGTCGTTCGCCTTCCAGATGAACTGACCCTCGAACAGCGGCGTGCCGGGCAGATAGACGCCGTTGCCGCCGACCGGATTGAGTTCCGAGGCGGTGTAGCGCTCGATCAGGCCGTAGGCCTGCGCGACCGTGAAGTCCTCGACGCCGTGGCCGGGCGCGGTGTGGACCGCACCGGTGCCGTCCTCGGCGCTGACGTGGGCGCCGACCAGGATCGGCACGCGCCGCTCGTAGAACGGGTGCTGCAGCTCGACGCGCTCGAGCGCGGCGCCGGGCGCCAGCCGGCTGCCGGCGAGCGGCGCGGTGTGCCCGATCCCGTAGCGCGCCAGCGCCTGGTCGGCGAGCGCCGCGGCGATCACCAGCAGCACGCGCCTGCCGTCGCGCGGGGGACCTTCGACCAGCACGTACTCGAGCTCGGGACCGAGCGAGACGGCCAGGCTCGCCGGCAGCGTCCACGGTGTGGTCGTCCAGATCGGCACCGCGACGATCGTGTCGTCGTCGAGCGTCACGCCGAACGTCGCGGCCAGCGCATGCGGATCGATCGCGTCGTAGGCGACGTCGATCGCCGGCGAGACCTTGTCGGCGTACTCGATCTCGGCCTCGGCCAGCGCCGAGCCGCAGTCGAAGCACCAGTGCACCGGCTTGAAGCCGCGCGTCACGTGGCCGTTGGCGTAGATGCGCGCCAGCGCGCGCAGCATGTCGGCCTCGAAGCGCGCGTCCATCGTGCGATACGGGTGATCCCAGTCGCCGAGCACGCCCAGACGCTTGAAGTCGGCGCGCTGCAGGTCGATCTGTTTGGCCGCGTACTCGCGGCATTTCTGGCGGAACGTCGCCGCGTCGACCTTCTGGCCGACCTTGCCGACCTCCTTCTCGACCGCGATCTCGATCGGCAGGCCGTGGCAGTCCCAGCCCGGCACGTACGGCGAGCGGAAGCCGGCCATCAGCTTGGACTTGACGACGATGTCCTTGAGCACCTTGTTGACCGCGTGGCCGATGTGGATCGCGCCGTTCGCGTAAGGCGGGCCGTCGTGCAGGATGAACGCGTGCGCGCGGCCGGCGGTATGGCGCTGGATCGTCTGGTAGCGCTCCCTGGCGTACCAGTCGGCCAGCATCGCCGGCTCGCGCCTGGCCAGATCGGCCTTCATCGCGAAGTCGGTCTTGGGCAGGTTGATGGTGTTCTTGTAATCCTTGCTCACGCAGTCGCTCCGGCCTTCGCGGCCTGTGGCATGCCCAGAATCGTGCGCGCCTCGGCCGCGTCCCGGTCCATCTGCCGGACCAGCGCGTCGAGATCGGCGAATTTTTCCTCGTCGCGCAGCTTGGCGACGAACTCCACGTCGAGGCGGCGGCCGTAGAGGTCGCCGTCGAAGTCGAACAGATGCGCCTCGAGCAGCGGTGCGCCGCCGCCGTCGACTGTCGGCCGCACGCCGAGGCTGGCGACGCCCGGATGCGGGCCGCCGTCGAGGCCGTGCACGCGCACCGCGAAGATGCCGCCGACCGGCGAGGCGCGCGAGCCGAGTGCGATGTTCGCGGTCGGATAGCCCAGGCGCCGGCCGAGCTGCTGGCCATGGATCACCTCGCCGCCGATGCGGAAGCGGCGGCCGAGCAGATGCGCCGCGCCGTCGAAGTCGCCGGCGGCCAGCTTCTCGCGGATGCGGCTGGAGCGCACGCGCTCGCCCTCCAGCGCGAACTCCGGAAATACCTCGACCGAGAAGCCGGCGCGCTCGCCGGCCTCGCGCAGCACGGCGACGTCGCCCTGGCGGTCGCGGCCGAAGCGGAAGTCGGCGCCGACGAACACCTCGCGCGCCTCGAGCCGCGCGATCAGGATGCGGTCGATGAAGGTCTGCGCGTCCCAGCCGGCCAGCTCGGCGTCGAAGCCGAGCAGCAGCACCCGGTCGATGCCGGCCGCCTCGAACTGCTCGATCTTGTCGTGCCGGTCCGACAGCCGCAGCAGCGGTGCGCCGCGTGCGAAGAACTCGCGCGGGATCGGCTCGAAGCTGACCACGACGGCCGGCAGGCCGCGCGCGTCGGCGCGGGCGCGCACGCGGTCGAGCAGGGCGCGATGCCCGCGATGGACGCCGTCGAAGTT
>Ga0182745_1004924_pt1 | contig 11028 bp, 10 predicted proteins | sample eDN3rd30CKraftBY_FD_128523 | JGI IMG/M metagenome (GOLD analysis project Ga0182745, IMG submission 128523) | Enriched backyard soil microbial communities from Emeryville, California, USA - eDNA 3rd pass 30_C Kraft BY (version 2) (version 2) | ecosystem: Environmental > Terrestrial > Soil >... | reverse complement strand
GCGCGGCGGGGTCCACGGCGTCGGCGGGGTCGGCGCTGTCGCGAGGGGCGGCGAACGCGACATTGCGCAGGTCGCGCGGGAGGCCGTACGTCGTGATCTGGCCCGTCGCCGCCTCGATGCTGACGACGCTCGTCGAATCGGGGCGGAGGCCCTCGCGGTCCTCGCCCGAGTCGGCGCCGATCATGAGGATGTTGTAGTAGCCGTCGACGGGGGGCCGCACTTCGGTGCCCGCGAGGACCTCGAGTCCCGTGTTGAGCGACGCCGTCCGGCTCACCGCGAACGCCCCGCCCCCGCCGAAGAGCGCGACGAGGACCACGACGACCGCCGCGACACCGGCGCGCGCACCCCCGCCGAGGCGCACGAGGCGCGTCAGCCGGAGCGTGTCGAGCGTCAGCACGATCCACAGCACGACGTAGCCGACGACGAGCGCCTGGACCGCGATGAGCGCCGCCGGGTGCGTGATGAAGCCGATGAACGCCGTGCGGTTGGCGAAGAAGAACACGACCGTCACGACCGCGATGACCCAGCCGACGATCGTCATCCCGAGACCGAAGCGGCCGAGGCGGCGGTTGCCCGCGAGCACCTGCGCGGAGCCGGGGACCAGGAAGTTCATGCCGACGAGCCACCACGCGCGCCGGTTCATCGTGCGCTCGGAGTCGACATCCGGATAGCGCACGGGCAGCGAGCCGCGCTCGGCGAGTGGGGCGCTCCCCGCGCCAGGGGTCGGTCGGGAGCTCACAGGGACTCCGTCAGCGCCCGATTCTTCTCCTCCACGAGCGCCGCGAGCGAGGCGGCATGCTCGGCGAGCTTCGACGTCAAGTCCGCGTCGTGGGTCGCGAGGATCCGCGCGGCGAGGAGCCCGGCGTTGTACGCACCGCCGATCGCGACCGTCGCGACGGGGATGCCGGCCGGCATCTGCACGATCGACAGCAGCGAGTCGAGGCCGTCGAGCGTCTTCAGCGCGACGGGCACGCCGATGACGGGCAGTGTCGTGACGGACGCGAGCATGCCGGGCAGGTGGGCGGCGCCGCCGGCGCCCGCGATGATGACGCGGAACCCGGCCGCCGCGGCCCCCTTGCCGAACGCGATCATCTTCTCCGGCGTGCGATGCGCGGACACCACTTCGACGTGATGCGGGATGCCGAACTCGGTCAGCGCCTCCGCCGCGCGCTGCATCGTCGTCCAGTCGGAGTCGGACCCCATGACGACGGCGACGATCGCGTTCTCAGCCACGCGGTCACGCTACCCGCGCGACCCTTGGAACGCGCCGCGGCACTCCGCGCCACTCGCGTTTTTCGAAGGGCGGAGAGGTCAGGAGAAGGCGGTCGCGGCGGCTCGGGCGACGAACGCGACCTCGTCGAGGTCGGCGCCGGACGCCGTCACGTGGCCGACCTTGCGGCCAGGGCGCGGGGTCTTGCCGTACAGGTGCACGGCGGCCGTCGGCTGGTCCGCGAAGGCACGCCGACGCGGCCGGTCGAGATCACCGTCGGCCGGACCCCCGAGCAGATTCACCATGACCGTCCACGGCGCCCGGATGTCCGTCGCACCGAGCGGCAGGTCGAGGACCGCGCGCAGGTGCTGCTCGAACTGGTCCGTCACGGCTCCCTCGATCGACCAGTGCCCCGAGTTGTGCGGGCGCATCGCGAGCTCGTTGACGAGAACGCGACCGTCCCCCGTCTCGAAGAGCTCGACGGCGAGCATGCCGGACACGTCGAGCCCGTCGGCGATCGCGACAGCGACCCGCGCCGCCGCCTGCGCCACCCGGCCGGCATGCGGCGCCGGTGCGATGACCTCCGCGCACACCCCGTCGCGCTGCTCCGACTCGACCAGCGGATACACGACGTGCTCGCCGGACGGCCGCCTCGCCACCTGCTGCGCGAGCTCCCGCAGGAACCCGACACGCTCCTCCGCGAGCAGCGGCTCCCCCGCCGCAAGCCAATCCGCGACGTCGGCGGCCGAGCGCACCACCCGGACACCCTTGCCGTCGTAGCCGCCCCGCGGTGTCTTGACGACCGCGACGCCGCCATGATCGGCGATGAAGAGCTCGAGATCCTCGGCGGTCGAAACGGCCGCCCAATCCGGCTGCGGCGCACCGAGCTCCGCGAGGCGCGCGCGCATCTGCAGCTTGTCCTGCGCGTAGCGCAGCGCCTCAGGCTCCGGCCGCACGGCGACGCCCGCGGCCACGAGCGCCGCGAGCACCTCCTGCGGCACGTGCTCGTGGTCGAACGTCACGACGTCGACATCGCGGGCGAACGCCAGCACCGTCGCCGCATCCCGGTAGTCGCCGACCGCGGTCGCGGCGAGCGCCGCCGACGAGCCCTCGCTCTCGGCGAGCACGCGGATCTCGACGCCGAGCCGCACGGCCGCGGGGATCATCATCCTGGCCAGCTGACCGCCGCCGATGACTCCGACCCGCAGGACCACGGCACCCACCCTACGACGTCCAGGAAGCCTCCACCCGCGTCGATAGAATCGGCGCACCGCAGAGAGAGTCCCCGGGGGAAGAGTGCGCGCATTCCTCGACCGCATGGCCGCCGCGGTGAACGCCATCCTCGGGCGACTCCCGGGGCGGTTGCGCACCATCGCGCGACAGTTCACCCAGGTCGGCATCGTCGGCCTGGTCGGCCTCGTCATCGACGTCGGGGTCTTCAACCTGCTGCGCTGGTGGTACCCCGAGTGGGGACCGATCTGGCCGAAGGTCATCTCGACGGCGCTCGCGATCATCGCGAACTGGATCGGCAACCGCTACTGGACGTTCCGCGACGAGCGCCGCCGGGAGCTCGTGCGCGAGGGCGCGGAGTTCGTGCTCGTCAGCGCACTCGGCGCCCTCATCCCGCTCGGCTGCCTCTGGGTGTCCCACTACCTGCTCGGCCACACCTCGCAATTCGCCGACAACATTTCGGCGAACGTCATCGGCCTCATCCTCGGGACCCTGTTCCGCTTCACGTTCTACCGGCTGTGGGTGTTCCACCCGGGACGCGGGACGCCACTGACCGCCTCCGGGGAGCCGGCCGAGGTCGTCACAGCTGGGGCTGCTCGCCCGAGTTCGCCCGCCGGTACTCCCGATCGGCTCGCTGCTCCTCGACCAGATCGCTGATCGCCGCCTGGACGAGCGCCGGCGTTCTCACCGAGTGGAGGACCGCCGAATGCCGGCCGCCGAGCTCGAGCACGACGTCGCCGCTGCCCGCCACCGCCTGACCCGGTCCCCGGCGCATCGCCACCTCGATGACCCGGGCGTGCAGGATCTCGCGCCGGCGCCGCACGATCATGCCGTCGCGCAGGATCGTCCGCCGCGTCGTCACCGTGTAGCGCCGCGACGCCCAGAACCACAGCGGCACGACGAACCCGAACGCGACGACGAGTGCCGCCCCACCGGCGACCGCCCACTGCTGCCAGGGCTCGGCGAGGCGCGGCCCGAAGTAGGCGAGGGCCGACACGGCGGCGATGAGCAGGATCGTCGGCAGTATGAGTGCGGCGACACTGGGCCGCAGATCGGCTACGACCGCTTCGGGGTCACGCTCGGACGGCGTCACCCTTCATTGATAGCGCAGGTGCGTGACATCGCCCGCCAGGATCGCGGTGGACCCGTCGGAACCATCCATTCGGACAATGAGCGCGCCATCGGGCCCGATGCCGAGCGCGAGGCCCGTCGTCGTCACGCCGCCGGGCTGCTCGACCGCGACGCGCTCGCCGAGCGTGCCGCAGGCCGCCTCGAGCTCCTCCCGGATGCGGGCGGCGTCGAGGTCGCCACCGGCCGCCTCGAAGCGGTCGACGAGACCGGTCAGGCGGGCGAGGAACGCGGTGACGACGCGTTCCGCGAGCGCGCGCGGTTCGGTGGTCGCGTCGGACTCCGCGTCCGATTCGATCGCGATGGAGGTCGCGGTGGGCACGGGCAGCTGCGCGGGCGTCATCGCGGTGTTGACGCCGACGCCGAGGATGACGGCTCCCGTGCTCGGCTCGACCTCGGCGAGCACGCCGGCGACCTTGCGCCCGTCGATGAGCACGTCGTTCGGCCACTTCACGCTGACGTCGCGCGTCGGCAGCAGCGACGCGACGGCGTCCCGCGCGGCGAGCCCGGCGAGGAGGGTGAGGAGACCGAGCCGGTCGGGCGGGATCGAGCCCGGCCGGATGACGACCGAGAGGGCGACGGCCGAGCCGGGGGGCGCGGTCCAGGTGCGGCCGAGGCGGCCGCGACCGTGCGTCTGATCGAGGGTCGCGAGGGCGTGCAGGTGCGGCTGCGCGGCCACGCGTTCGCGGCGGACCAGCTCGGCATTGGTCGACTCGGTGCGCCCCACCCACTCCACGGCCATCACGCGCCGAGCGTACTGGGTCGCGCGGGGCAAGGACGCACTGGCGAAACTAGGAGGAATCCTCCCAATCCGGCCTTGGTTCATGCATTCCTCCTTCCAACGCGCGCGCCGACGGGATCGCTATCGTGGAGGACATGACCCCCGGCCAGGCTCAGGGCGACGCGCCCGGCGCGACCCCCGACCTTTCGACGACGGCGGGCCGCATCGCGGACCTCAAGGCGCGCTACCACGACGCCGTCACCGCCCCCGGCGAGGCGGCCATCGCCAAGCAGCACGCGAAGGGCAAGCAGACCGCGCGCGAGCGCATCGCCGGACTCCTCGACCACGGCTCCTTCGTCGAGCTCGACGAGTTCGTGCGCCACCGCACGACCGCGTTCGGGATGGAGAAGTCGCGCCCCTACGGGGACGCTGTCGTCACGGGCGTGGGCACGATCCACGGCCGTCAGGTCGCTGTCTACAGCCAGGACTTCACGATCTTCGGCGGCTCCCTCGGGGAAGTCGCCGGCGAGAAGATCGTCAAGGTCATGGACCACGCGCTCAAGACCGGCGTGCCCATCATCGGCCTGCTCGACTCGGGCGGCGCGCGCATCCAGGAGGGCGTCGTCGCGCTCGGCAAGTACGGCGAGATCTTCCGTCGGAACACGGCCGCCTCGGGCGTCATCCCGCAGATCTCCGTCATCATGGGCCCGGCGGCGGGCGGCGCCGTCTACTCTCCCGCGCTGACCGACTTCGTCGTCATGGTTGACAAGACCTCGCAGATGTTCGTGACCGGCCCCGACGTCATCAAGACGGTCACGGGTGAGGACGTCTCCATGGAGGACCTCGGCGGTGCGCTGACGCACAACAAGACGTCGGGCGTCGCGCACTACCTCGCCGCCGACGAGGACGACGCGCTCGACTACGTGCGCGCGCTCATCGCGTTCCTCCCCGACAACAACTTCACCGACCCGCCCGTCTACGACGCCGCCGTCGACCTCGAGATCACCGACGCGGACCGTCGGGTCAACACGCTCATCCCCGACTCGCCCAACCAGCCGTACGACATCCTCGCCGTCATCGAGCACGTCGTCGACGACGGCGACTTCCTCGAGATCCAGCCGCTCTTCGCCCCGAACGTCATCATCGGATTCGGCCGTGTCGAAGGCCGCACGGTCGGTGTCATCGCGAACCAGCCGAACGTCATGGCCGGCACGCTCAACATCGCGGCCGGGGAGAAGGCGGCGCGCTTCCTGCGGTTCTGCGACGCGTTCTCGATCCCCATCCTCACCCTCGTCGACACCCCCGGCTTCCTGCCCGGCACCGACCAGGAGTGGACCGGCATCATCCGGCGCGGCGCGAAGCTGCTCTACGCCTACGCCGAGGCGACCGTCCCGCTCGTCACCATCATCACCCGCAAGGCATATGGCGGCGCCTACATCGTCATGGGCTCCAAGCAGATGGGCGCCGACCTCAACTACGCGTGGCCGACCGCGGAGATCGCCGTCATGGGCGGCCAGGGCGCGGTCAACATCCTCTACCGCGGCGAGCTGAAGCGGGCCGAGGAGACGGGCGAGGACGTCGGCGCCGTGCGGACGAAGCTCGCGAACGAATACACCTATGAGGTCGCCTCGCCCTTCCTCGCGGCAGAACGCGGTGAGCTCGACGGCGTCATCGAGCCGGCCGCCACCCGCGTCGTCGTGACGAAGGCGTTCCGCGCGCTGCGCACCAAGCGCGCGGCCGAGCCACCGAAGAAGCACGGGAATATTCCGCTGTGAGCATCGAACCGGAGCCGGAATCAGCGGGTGCGGCGGCCGAGGCGACGGTCGACCTCCGTGTCCTGACGCCGGGACTCACCCCGGAGGAGATCGCCGCCGTCACGAGTGTCGTGACGGCCCTCGTCGAGGAGCAGCGGGGCGCGGCAGCGCGCGACACGGCGCCGCGGGAGCCCCGCTGGCGGCATGCCGTCGAGCCGTTCGGCGACCGCTCGCGCGGCCCACGGGCGTGGCGCTGGGCGGGTCGCTGACCCTGTTCAACGCCGAGGGCCTTGGTCTAGCATGATCTGGCGCGCATGCGTTGCACGCAGTGGACATCCATCGCCCGACTCGCGGTCATCGCGAGCTTGCGGCATGGGGGCGGATCAGGCCGATATTCGGGTTGTCGTACTGGTCCGGAAGTGGGATGGCCGGGCGGCTCTCGCTCGGCCATCTCCGCCTCCGAGACAGCGTTCAGGCCTGGACGAACGTCGCGATCGCCTCGAGGTGGTGCGTGTGCGGGAACAGGTCGAACGCGGTGAGCCGCGTGAGTCGGTACCCGCTCGCCTCGAGCGTCTTCGTGTCGCGGGCCAGCGCGACCGGGTCGCAGGCGACGTAGATGAGCTGCGCCGCCCCGAGGCCCGCGATCGCGGCCGTGACCTCGTTGCCCGCGCCCGAGCGCGGCGGGTCGAGCACGATCGTCGCGCCCGCGTACTCGGTCCCTGCCCCGGTCCCTGAGCGAGCGGAGCGAGACGAAGGGCCCGCCGCCTCGCGCACCCAGCGGTCGACCCGCGCGACCGTCGCGACCGCGTTCTCGAACTCGGCGAGATTCTCCGCCGCGTGCGCCGACGCTCGAGCATCGGATTCGACCGTCTCGATGCGCGTCGCCGGGCCGCCGAGATCGCCGAGCGCGGAGGCGAGGAGTCCGACGCCGCCGTACAGGTCGACGTTCGCCGCTGACGGGTCGAAGCGCTCGAGGTCGATCGCGTCGCGGACCGCCGCGACGAGCACCTCGGGCGCCGCCCGGTGGACCTGCCAGAAGCCCTGGTCGTCGACGCGGAACGTCCGCGCCCCGACCCGCTCCTCGATGACGGTCGGCTTCTGCTCGCCGATCACGAGCCGCAGCTCGCCGCCGTGCGCGATGGCGTCGACCTTGTCGATGCCGGCGAACTCCTGCTCGAGCACCCCCGAGATGACCGGTACGGCGAGCGGCAGGGTCGCGACCGGGATCACCCGGTGCGAGCGCACCGCGTACTGGCCGGCCCGACCGTCGGGGCCGACGCGCAGGCGCACCCGGGTCCGCCAGCCGAGGCCGCCCACCGCGTCATCGCCCGGAACGGCGGCGACGAGCGTGCTCGGGTCGAGGCCGGGGAACCGGCTCTCGAGGTCGACGCCGCCGAAACGACGCATCGCGTCGAGGAGCACCTCGGCCTTGAGGGCGCGCTGGCGCGGGAGCGCGATGTGCCCGAACTCGGCGCCGCCGACGCGGTCGTCCGGGGCGCGGTCGATCGACGCCTCCGGCCAGACGTGGGGGACGCGGTCGGGCGAGGCGAGGAGGACCTTCGTGGCGGTCGCGCGGGCGAAGGTCTTCTTCGACTCCGTCACCTGGGCGCGGACCCGCTCGCCGGGGATCGCGTCGGCGACGAAGACGACGCGGCCGTCGGCGTCACGGGCGACCCCGACGCCGCCGTGCGCGATGCCGGTGACGTCGAGTTCGAGTTCGGGTTCGAGTTCCACGTGCTCAGCGTAGGGACCCCGGGCTGAGCTTTCGGGTGAGGGCTGATCCCTCGGGTGCCATTCCTCAGCCCGGGACGCGTTTCTCAGCCCGGCCGACCTCGCGCGAGGATGGGCGCATGCGCCTGACGCTCGCCTCCACCTCCCCCTCCCGGCTCGGCCTGCTGCGCATGGCCGGGATCGAGCCGGTCGTCGTCGCGCCGGAGGTCGACGAGGTCGCCGCTGCCGCCGGGATCGACGATCCCCGCACGATCGTCGAGGTCCTCGCGGTCGCCAAGGCCGAGGCGGTGCTCCGGATGGCGGGCGCGGGTCGGGGCGACGCGGGCCTCATCCTCGGCTGCGACTCCGTCTTCGAGCTCGACGGCAGCATCTACGGCAAGCCGCACCACGCGGTCGTCGCGACCGCGCGCTGGCGGCAGATGCGCGGGCGCACCGGCGTGCTGCACACGGGCCACTGCCTCGTGGACGCGGCGACCGGCGCCCGCGCGACCGCCGTGGTGTCGACCGGCGTCGAGTTCGCCGACGTCTCCGACGAGGAGATCGACTGGTACGTCGCGACGGGTGAGCCGCTGCCGGTCGCCGGCGCCTTCACGCTCGAGGGCCTCGCGGCGCCGTTCATCACCCGCATCGACGGCGACCCGCACTCGGTCGTCGGCCTGTCGCTCGCCGCCCTGCGCACCCTCGCGCTGCGCCTCGGCACCCCCTGGCCCACCCTCACCACCGGGGCCTGACCGCGTTCTCCGCAACCAGGGATTGTGGGGGTGGTACAGGGAAAGAGAGGGAGGCTTGTGGCGCGGTTCCAAGGCCCGAGTCCCTGCGCTCAATAGGCTGGACCAACCATGGCTCGGATCACAAAGGTGCTCATCGCGAACCGCGGAGAGATCGCCGTACGCATCAGTCGCGCAGCGAAAGACGCCGGCATCACCACCGTCGCCGTCTACGCCGACCAGGACCGCGACGCCCGACACGTCAAGCTCGCCGACGAGGCGTACGCCCTCGACGGCACCACGAGCGCCGAGACCTACCTCGTCATCGACAAGCTGCTCGGCGTCGCCCGCCGCTCCGGCGCGAACGCCGTCCACCCCGGCTACGGGTTTCTCGCCGAGAACGCGGCGTTCGCGGAAGCCGTCATCGACGCCGGCCTCATCTGGATCGGTCCATCCCCCGACGCCATCCGCTCGCTCGGCGACAAGGTGTCGGCCCGCCACATCGCCGAACGCGTCGGCGCACCGCTCGCCCCCGGCACGCTCAACCCGGTCACGACCGCGGAGGAAGTCATCGCGTTCGCCGACGAGTTCGGTCTGCCCGTCGCGATCAAGGCGGCGTTCGGCGGCGGCGGCCGCGGCCTCAAGGTCGCGCGCACCCGCGAGGAGATCGCGGAGCGCTACGAGTCTGCGGTGCGCGAGGCGACCGCGGCGTTCGGCCGTGGCGAGTGCTTCGTCGAGAAGTACCTCGACAAGCCGCGCCACGTCGAGACCCAGTGCCTCGCCGACGCGCACGGCAACGTCGTCGTCGTCTCCACCCGCGACTGCTCGCTGCAGCGCCGCCACCAGAAGCTCGTCGAGGAGGCGCCGGCGCCCTTCCTCACCCCCGAGCAGGAGCGGCTCCTCGTCGACAGCTCGAAGGCGATCCTCAAGCAGGCCGACTACCTCGGCGCCGGCACCTGCGAGTTCCTGATCGGCGCCGACGGCACGGTGTCGTTCCTCGAGGTCAACACCCGCCTCCAGGTCGAGCACCCGGTCTCGGAGGAGGTCACGGGCATCGACCTCGTCCGCGAGCAGTTCCGCATCGCGGAGGGCGGCATCCTCGACTACCCGGACCCGACCCCGCAGGGCCACTCGATCGAGTTCCGCATCAACGGGGAGGACCCCGCACTCGGCTTCCTCCCCTCCCCCGGCCCGGTGCACTCACTGCGCTTCCCCGGCGGCCCCGGCATCCGCATCGACTCCGGCGTCACGACCGGCGACGTCATCTCCGGCGCGTTCGACTCGCTCCTCGCGAAGGTCATCGTCACGGGCGCGACCCGCGCGGACGCGCTCGAGCGGGCCCGGCGCGCCCTCGACGAGTTCGAGATCACGGGCCTCCCGACCGTCCTGCCCTTCCACCGGAACGTCGTGCGGGATCCCGCGTTCACCTCCGAGCCGTTCTCCGTCTACACGTCGTGGATCGAGAACGAATGGGCCGGCGAGCTCGAGCCGTGGTCGGGAGAACTCCAGGAGCCCAGGTCCCCCGCGGCCCGCACGACGGTCGTCGTCGAGGTCGGCGGCAAGCGGGTCGAGGTGAGCCTGCCGGCCAAGCTCGTGGGGACCACGGCCGACACCGGCGCAACGCCGCCGAAGCGCAAGGTCCACGGCGCCGTCGACACCGCGACGGGCGACGCCATCAAGGCGCCCATGCAGGCGACGATCGTGAAGGTCGCCGTGGAGGAGGGCCAGCGCGTCGTCAAGGGCGAGACGGTGCTGGTGCTCGAGGCGATGAAGATGGAGCAGCCGCTCGCCGCGCACAAGGACGGCGTCATCGCCGGGCTCGACGCGCCCGTCGGCCAGACGGTCGCCAGCGGGCACCTGCTCCTGACGATCACGGACTAGAACGCCGGCGCTCGCTCAGGAACCGGTCCCTGAGCGAAGAGCGCAGCGACGAGTCGAAGGGCGCCCGGCGCCTTCGGCCCAAGCGACGGGTCAGCGCACGATGTGCATCGCGCGCGCCGCGTCCGTGATGGAGCTCGCGAGCGAGGGATAGACGGAGAACGCCCGCGCGAGGTCGTCGACCGTGAGCCGATGCTCGACGGCGATCGAGATCGGCAGGATGAGCTCCGACGCCTTCGGCGCGACGACGACACCGCCGAGGATCTGCCGGGTCGTCGTCGTCGCGAACAGCTTCACGAAGCCGTGCTCGATGCCGAGCATCTTCGCGCGAGGGTTCGGCTCGAGCGGGAGCTTGAAGATGACGCCGCGGACGGTCCCGTCCTCGACCTGCGGCTGCTGCCAGCCGACGGTCGCGATCTCCGGCTGCGTGAAGATGTTCGACGTGACGTTGCGCAGCTCCGCGGGCTGCACGACGTCGCCCATCGCGTGGAAGACCGCCGTGCGGCCCTGCATCGAGGCGACCGAGGCGAGCGGCAGGAAGTCGGAGCAGTCGCCGGCCGCATAGATCGAAGGGACGCTCGTGCCGGCGACGCGGTTCACCCGGATGTGGCCCGAGTCCGCGAGCAGCACGCCGGCCTCCTCGAGCCCGATGTCGTGGGTGTTCGGAAT
>Ga0182745_1004923_pt1 | contig 11029 bp, 4 predicted proteins | sample eDN3rd30CKraftBY_FD_128523 | JGI IMG/M metagenome (GOLD analysis project Ga0182745, IMG submission 128523) | Enriched backyard soil microbial communities from Emeryville, California, USA - eDNA 3rd pass 30_C Kraft BY (version 2) (version 2) | ecosystem: Environmental > Terrestrial > Soil >... | reverse complement strand
AGAAAGATAAAGAAACAACTAAAACAAAAGAAAGATAAAGAAACAACTAAAACAAAAGAAAGATAAAGAAACAACTAAAACAAAAGAAAGATAAAGAAACAACTAAAACAAAAGAAAGATAAATAGGCCCGGAAGGATTCGAACCTTCATTACGACCATTATGAGCGGTGTGTTTTACCATTAAACTACAGGCCTTTATAAACATATATATATATACTCACTATCGGACTTGAACCGATACTCTAAAAAAGAAATAGATTTTAAGTCTATCGTGTCTACCATTCCACCAAGCGAGCATAAGACGGCAGTGGAATCGAACCACTATCCACAGATTTGCAATCTACTGCATTACCTTTATGCTAGCCGCCCAAAAAAATGTCCAGAGGTAGACTCGAACTACCGACCTAAGGTTTTTCAGACCTTCGCTCTACCCCTGAGCTACCTGGACATCATACAATGGAGCCAACAGGACTCGAACCTGCAACCTTCTACATGCAAAACAGACGCTCTCCCAATTGAGCTATAGCCCCAAAAAATAAAAAATAAACAAGGGAGATGGGATTCGAACCCATGTATCTTAGAGATAATGCTTTAGCAAAGCACCGCTTTAAACCACTCAGCCACTCCCTCTGCACAAACGGAAGAGACGGGATTCGAACCCATATCACGTGGCGCGACAAACCAGTATTTTACCAATTAAACCACTCCTCCTAAAATACGGGTAGTGGGACTTGAACCCACACAAGCGTTCTGCTCATCGAAATCTAAACCCGACATGTCTACCATTCCATCATACCCGTTTGGCGAATGACGGGACTCGAACCCGCAACACATGCATTCACAGTGCAACGCTCTACCTATTAAGCTACACCCGCCTTTACATTATAGATAAGTGCCCTAAGGGACTCGAACCCTTATGCTCACCTTGAAAGGGTGATATCCTACCGATTAGATGAAGGGCACTTTATAATTTTTATTAAAATCGGGGTGGAAGGATTCGAACCTTCAGCTTCCCACACCCAAAGCGGACACGATACCTATTTCGTCACACCCCGATTATTATAATAAATATTCTCTAGGGTATACAGGGAATTGAACCCTGAACCTTTGGTTTACAAAACCAACGCTCTACCTATTGAGCTATATACCCCAAAAAAGTTCGTCCTGAGTTGGAATCGAACCAACAACCCCACGGTTAACAGCCGTACGCTCTACCAATTGAGCTATCAGGACATCTGATACAACACAAGATATACACGCTTGAAAGGATTCGAACCTTTAACCTTTGCAGCCGCAATACAACGCTCTATCCAATTGAGCTACAAGCGTATAAATTTTTCATAAATACAGTTACCCATTACAGGACTTGAACCTGTACTTTAAAATAAAAATAAATTTTGAGTCTATCGCGTCTACCAATTCCGCCAAATGGGCTTAGGGAGGGCAGGATTCGAACCTACGTCTGGATTACCAAACAGATTTACAGTCTGTCGCTTTAAACCACTCAGCCACCTCCCCTATTTTATTTATTTAGTATAATATATGCCCTACAGGATTCGAACCTGTATCTGAAGGCTTAGGAAACCACCACTCTATCCAATTAAGCTAAGGGCACATTACCTTGATAAAGAAAAAATTGAGTGTACCAGGACTCGAACCTAGAACCATTGGCTTAAAAGGCCACTGCTCTACCAATTGAGCTATACACCCTTTGAAAAAATTAATTAAAAATTTATAGAGGGAGACGGGATTCGAACCCGTGAAGAACAGACATTCTTTTCGATTTTCAAGACCGACACCTTAAACCACTCAGCCACTCCCCCATTTTAGTAAAATAATATAAATACAACGGAGGAGGCAGGACTTGAACCCACATCAAAGATTTTGGAGACCCCTATTTTGCCTATTAAACTACTCCTCCTATCATCTATACATTAGTGGGGGTTGGATTCGAACCAACGATCTCCAAATTATGAGCCTGGCGAACTGACCACTATTCCACCCCACTTTACACCTACTAGGATTCGAACCTAGAACCGTTGGTACCGAAGACCAACGCTCTATCCAATTGAGCTATAGGTGTTAAAAAAAAGGAGATTTAAAAGTAAATATTATCTCGCATATAAATATACTACTTCTTATGAAGAACATTTTCACATATATATACAATAAAGGTTTAATGTGGTTCTTGTTTTTCTTAAAACTAAAAATCCATCCTTTCTTGATTAGCACCAAACAATTATTAACACATAACTAAAATACAAATAAAATATTAGTACAACAAAGCTCAACATTTTACAATATGTACACACGTTGCCTATCTACGTAATAATCTATTACATTTTTTATAGAATTATTTTTAAGGATTCTTTCCTGCCTTTGATGTCTTCAGCAGTTAAATTTTTATATACGTAGCTACCCAGCTATGCTATTTGCTAAACAACTGGTTCACCATTGGTATATCCTCCTTTCCGCCTATTAATATTAAACTAATTTTAAAATTAACTGGCACCAGTCCTCTCGTACTAGGTGAAGCTCCTTTCAATTCTAAACATTTACGGCAGATAGGGACCAAACTGTCTCACGACGTTCTAAACCCAGCTCACGTACCACTTTAATTGGCGAACAGCCAAACCCTTGGAACCACCTGCAGCTCCAGGATGTGATGAGCCGACATCGAGGTGCCAAACGATTCCATCGATAAGGTCTCTTAGGAATCATTAGCCTGTTATCCCCGGCGTACCTTTTATCCGTTGAGCGATAGCCTTTCCACACAGCACTATCGGATCACTATGACCGACATTTATCTCTGTTTAACATGTACGTTTTACAGTCAGATAAGCTTATACCATTGCGCTCTAACATAAAGAGATCTTTATGCGAACTTATCTTTGTACTCCTCCGTTACTTTTTAGGAGGAGACCGCCCCAGTCAAACTACCCCTCATTCACAGTCCATTATAAGTTAGATATAAATTATAAAATAAAAGGTATTTCACTGACTCCTCTACTATCAACTGGCGTTGAGGTATCCTAGGATATCTTTTATGCTACATATTTTATGTTTTATATCAATAAATGATTGCAGTAAAGGTGCACGGGGTCTATCCGTCTAACCGCAAAAACTCCGCATCTTCACGGAAAATTCAATTTCACTGAGTCAATATTGGAGACAGTAGGGAAGTCGTTACACCATTCATGCAGGCCATCAATTAAATGGCAAGGAATTTCGCTACCTTAGGACCGTTATAGTTACAGCCGCCGTTTACTGGAACTTCAATTCAAAGCTTTTAAAACTTATCCTCTTCATTTTACAGCACTGGGCAGGTGTCAGACCCTATACATCATTTTACAATTTAGCAGAGTCCTGTGTTTTTAATAAACAGTCGCTACCCTCACTTCTGTGCCACCTCATTTTAGTATTTCTAATTCTAATATAATCAAAAACTATATTATAACTAATATAAGGTACTCTTTCTCCCGAAGTTACAGAGTCAATTTGCCGAGTTCCTTCAATATTGTTCTCCCACACGCCTTAGTATACTCTACCTAATCACCTGTGTTGGTTTACAGTACGGTATACATCGATAGATATACTATAGTTTTTTCTAGAATGATTTTCTCAAGCTACATTATGCAGAAAAAAAATACAATTATTTTTTAGATAACAAAAAAAAATCACTGTCACTAAAAGCATCTAAACACGATATATGTACATTAATATAAAAATGTAAGCCCATCAGCAAAGCTATCGCTTTAACCTTAGGGTCCGACTAACTCTTTGCGGTCAAACCTACCAAAGAAAACCTTGATTTTACGGCGATAATGTTTATGATAAAGAAAAAATACAAAAATTTAATCTCAATCACATTATTTAATGCTACTCATATCAGCATAGTTACCTTCGATTTCTCCAATTTATTTTTCAACAAATCTTCTCAAAAATACGAAGCATTCTGCTACCAAAAAAAATTCTATAGCTTCGGTATTTAGTTGACAGTCCCGGTACATTCGCGGTCAATATATATATGTATATATCAGTGAGCTTTTACGCTTTCTTTAAAGGATGACTGCCTTTAAGTCAACCTCCTGATCATTTTAATGACCTTGTCCACACTTAACTAAAATTTTGGGACCTTAGCTTATAATCAAGGCTGTTGCCTTTTCGACTTTAGATCTTAGCACCTAAAGTCTGAGTGCTTTTCTATTAATTATTTAACATTCGAAGTTAGGATAAATTCAGTAAGTCTTAAGACCCCCTAGCTCATCTTGTACTCTACCTTTAAAAATAAACAAAAAACCCTCTACTAAAATAGATTTCGCAGAAAACCAGCTATCTCTAAGTTTGATTAGCCTTTCACCCCTAGCCACAAGTCATCCCAATCTTTTTCCACAGACACGGGTTCGGTCCTCCTTCAGATTACTAATCATCATTCAACCTGCTCATGGCTAGATCACTTAGTTTCGGGTCTAATTCGTATAACTAAAAGTATTTTAACCCTTGCTTTCACTACGCCTACAATAAAATTAAGCTTGCTATACAAATTAACTCGCTGACCCATTATGCAAAAGGTACGCTGTCACTTTAAAAAAAAGCTCCAACTGCTTATTTGCTATATATTTCAATGTCTTTTCAAAACCTATTTAAATAGGCACTATTTCATCGTTCCCTCACGGTACTTGTTCACTATCGATTATGTAAAAATATTTAGGTTTAATAGGTGGTTCTATTATATTCAAACAAGTTAAACAAAACCCGTTCTACTCAAAAAGATAATTAATTATTATTTACAGGGCTAAAACCTTCTATGGCAAAATCATCTTATTAAAATAAGATGATTTTTTAATAAAAAAAACAAATAAATCTTATAGACCTAATCCATGTTCGCTCACCACTACTTACAGAATCTCGATTGATTTATTTTCCAGAGGCTACTTAGATGTTTCAGTTCACCTCGTATTTACATTTACTTTTTTGTAATGTTTCCTTTAGGAAATTTGTAGATCAAAAGCCTATTCTTGACTCCCTACAACTTTTCGTTAAAAATAAAACGTCCTGTTTTACATATCAAGATATCCATATATAGCATTAAATATATATATATAAAAAAAAAATTTATTATAAAAATATAAACATTTTAAACTAAAATAAAGTTTAGGTTATCTCCAGCAACAGGTTCCCCTACCACTACCTTGTTACGACTTCGCAGCAGTCCTCAACGACAGGGTTACAAGCAGTAACAATAGTAAAAAGAATTACGCTCTAAAAACAAAGAACAATAACCTATAATAATAAAAACCAAAGTCCCCCACTTATGTCTGCTGGCGCCAAATTCCACCGCGTGACGGGCGGTGTGTACAAGAGCCTGTAAGTATTCACCGCTCCATGATGATAAGCGATTACTAGCGATTCCTACTTCATGTTTTCGTATTGCAGAAAACAATCCGAACTTCGATTATTTTTATAAGATTTGCTCAGATTCACATCTTTGCCTCTCATTGTAATAACCATTGTAGCACGTATGTAGCCCAGTCCATTTAGGCCATAACGACCAGACGTCCTCCCCACCTTCCTCCTATATCACATAGGCAGTCTAATATGAAATAATCAACATATCATAGGGGTTGCGCCCGTTAAGGAAGTTAATCTGACGTCTCAAAACACGAGCTGACGACGGCCATGCAGCACCTGCACAAATCTGCTCATACGCAACACATATATTGTATATCTGCTAAATTAAAATTAAATAATTATCTAGATTTGTTGTCCAAAAACTGGTAAGATTCTATGCGGATCATCAGATTAAACCACATGCTCCACCGCTGGAATAACTCTCCGCCAATTCCTTTAGGTTTAAACCTTGCGATTGTAATTCCTAGGCGGAGTGTTTACGCGTTAGCTTAAAGACAAATATAAAAAAATGCCTTTAATACTCATCGGTCACGGCATGGACTACCAGGGTATCTAATCCTGTTCGCTCCCCATGCTTTTGCACTTTAGCGTCAGTTAATATTTGCAAAACCGCCTTCGCCCGTTGGTGGTCCACATAATTTCTACAAATTTCACCTTTACACTATGTGTACCGTTTTGCTCAAATAAACTCAAGTTTATTTGTTTAAAAAGTCTTTCTTGGGTTGAGCCCAAGGATTTTACTGAAAACATAATAAACAGCCTACATGCCCTTTACGCCCAGTTAGGATGAATAACACTAGTCCCCCCCGTTTTACCGCGGCTGCTGGCACGAAGTTAGCCGGGACTTCTTCTTTAGATACCGTCATAATCATTTCTAACGAAAGAATTTTACAATTAAAACCGTCTTCATTCACGCAACATTGCTGGATCAAGCATTAGCTCATTGTCCAATATTCCTCACTGCAGCCTGCTAAAGTTCGGGCCGTTTTCATTCCCATTGTGGCTGTACATCCTCTCAGACCAGCTAAACATTATAGGCTCAATAGAGTATTTACCTCTATCAACTACCTAATTGTACTAAAGCTCCTTCAATTGCGCTAATATCTTTATACATAATTTACAAATACAAGTTAATTATGTATTATACAACATTTCTTTGTACAATCTAAAGATTCTTAAGCATTACGCACCAGTACGCCATTCATAAAAAAAAGTTACATGAATAAAACTAGCATGTGTTAAGCATATTGCAAGCATTCACTCAGAGCCAGGATCAAACTCTTACTTACATGTAACTATATATCCTTTAAAAGAAATATAAATATAGTCAATATCCTCTCTAAAAAATCTTAGTCTTTATATTAAATTAATATAAAGACTAAGATTTTGGACCTAATCCTCGTTTAAATGATTGAAAACTATTAACAATAAAATCATCAAAACCTGTTTTGATGATTTTATATTGAGCATCTTCTAAAAGAAAACAAAGTATATTTGATGTATCAAATATACTTTGTTTAATCTCATCAGAAGTAGAAATGGATGGATTTAATATATTGAAATAAAATTTATATTGTTTTGCAACTTTATATAAATTTACATCAATTTCTTCTTTTGTTATAAGATTATATTCAGCTTCTGATAAAGGAAGATCTAATCCTGTTGATAGGAATTCAATAGTAGATGAAATTTCATCTTTACCTAAAATACCATCTACATAGCTAACAACTCCACTTCATTTTTTATATTCTTCAATATCTATAGCTAAACTAGGTGTATTTAAAATCATAGGTTCTATTGTACCGTGAAATTGTAAAGCATCTAATTCCAATAACAAATCTAGATCAACAGTTTCTTCTAAACGCATAGTCAAATCACTTATTTTCTTATCAGTTCTTGAGTCTATTCAATTAGACTCAAGAACTGATAAATTATTATTATCGGCAATTTGTTGTATTTTAAAAAAATTAAAAGAATCTTCTTTTTTTAAAAGAACAGTAGAAAACCAAGAGTAACTTGTTGTAAAAAAATTATTTATTTCAAGATCAACAGAAACAGGATGATACAAACGATATCTATTGTATAATAGATGTAATTCTGAGAAAAAAGGAATAATTAATAATAAATAGCCAAAATAACTAAAAGTACTTATTTGTCCTATTAATAAATAAGGTGATTCTATAGGTTTTGCACCTGTTCACATTAACAACATGCAGACAAAAACAAACCATCAAAAAAAAACCTTAGATATAGGTTTAAAAAAAAAACTACGAACACTAGCTCTATCATAAAAAGGTAAAAACAAAAGTACGATTAATGACAAACCTAAAGCACATACACCTAATAATTTATCAGGTAGAGCTCTTAAAATAGCATAAAAAGGTAAAAAATATCATTCAGGTACAATATGTTCTGGTGTTACTAATGGATTTGCTGGAATGTAATTATCAGGATGTCCTAAAACATTAGGCATAAAAAAAATAAAATAACCTGCAAAAATAGCAAAAAAAAAGAAGTATGAGAAATCTTTGACAAAAAAGTAAGGAGTAAATCTTCGATTATCTAATTTTGCACCAATGCCTAAAGGGCTGTTAGATCCTCAATGATGTAATAAAGTAATATGCAATAAAGCCAAAGCCAAAATAATAAAAGGCATCAAAAAATGAATAGTATAAAACCGTTTTAAGGTTGGATTATCTACAGAATATCCACCTCAAATTCATTCGACCAAATCTGTACCTATATAAGGTATAGCAGAACATAGATTAGTTATAACTGTAGCTGCTCAGAAACTCATTTGACCTCAAGGCAGTACATAACCTGTAAATGCTGTTAATATCATTAAAATAAAAATAATAACTCCTGTGACTCATAATCATCTTCGTGGGTACATAAATGATCCGTAATATAAATTTTTAAACATATGAATATATACAACAAAAAAGAACATAGATGCTCCATTTGCATGTAAATACCTTACAAAACAACCATAATTAACATCACGCATTATATGCTCAACACTTGCAAATGCATATTCTCAATCAGCAACATAGTGCATTGACAATATAAGTCCTGTTATTATCTGCATAATTAAACAAACTAACGAAAGAAAACCAAAATTAAAAAAATAATTAAAATTACCAGGAGTCCTATATAAATAGGCGAATTCATATAAAGAATTTAATAAAGAGTCATTTCGTACTAAATTGTGAAAAGCAAATTTTACCATATTAAATAATAAATTTATTCTATACTATACTAATCTAATAATTTATGATTATTTTTTTGCAAAAAAATAATTGTTTAAAATAAAATCACTTATTGAATAGTTTTAGCTTTAGAAAGAAAAAAAAAACCGTCTCAAATTCAGCACACGAGTAAATAAGAACACATGAACTGGGGAATAAAAGCAAATAAATAATTTTGAAATATCTGTTAAAAAATATAACGAATATCCTTTAGACAATAAATAATTATATGCATCAGTAATAGATAGATCATATTCAGCAAAACGATAAAATAACGAAGACATATTTACAACAAAAAAAGAAGAACTCAAGCTTATATAAATAATAACAAAAAACAAAATTAAACCAGCACCTGTTAACAAAGAACCTCATGTAGCAACACTATTTCATAAATAATAACTATCAGGATAATCTGGAATCCGTCGAGGCATACCAGCCAAACCTAAAAAATGCATTGGAAAGAAAGTGATATTTACACCAATGAAAGTCAATCAAAAATGTAACTGACTTAGATATTCAGGTATAGCTTTTCCAGTAATAAAAAAGAATCAGAAATAAAAACCAGCAAATAATGCAAACACAGCTCCCATAGACAACACATAATGAAAATGCGCTACAACATAATAAGTATCATGTAACGCGATATCAAGGCCACCATTTGCTAACACAACTCCAGTCAAACCACCTATAACAAAAAGAAAAATAAATCCCAATGATCATAACATAGACACACGATATTCTATTAATCCACCTATTATTGTAGCTAATCAACTAAAAACTTTTATACCTGTAGGTACTGCAATAATTAAAGTAGCTGAGGTAAAATAAGCCCTCGTATCTACATCTAATCCTACAGTAAACATATGATGTGCTCATACAATAAAACCTAATGTACCTATAGCCATAATAGCATAACACATACCAAATTTACCAAAAATAGGTCTATATGACATATCAGAAACAATATGACTAATAATACCAAAACCCGGCAAAATCATAATATACACTTCTGGATGTCCAAAAAATCAAAATAAATGTTGATATAAAATAGGATCACCACCACCTAATGGATTAAAAAAAGAAGTATTCAAATTGCGATCTGTTAATAACATAGTAATACCACCTGCTAATACAGGTAATGACAACAACAATAAAAAAGCTGTTACAAAAACAGCTCAAACATATAAAGGCATTGAATGAATACCCATACCAGGTAATCTTAAATTTGACGCTGTAGTAATAAAATTAATAGCACCTAATAAAGAAGAAACACCAGCTAAATGTAAACTAAAAATAGAAAGATCCACAGCAGCTCCTGAATGAAATCCTAAAGAACTCAAGGGAGGGTATAATGTTCAACCTGTACCTGGTCCAAATTCAATAAAAGAGCTTAAAACTAATAAAAAAATACAAGGTACTAATAGTCAAAAGCTTATATTATTTAAACGAGGAAAAGCCATATCCATGGCACCTATAAACAAAGGATAAAGCAAATTACCAAAACCACCTATAATAGCAGGCATAACAACAAAAAAAATCATAACAAGTCCATGAGAAGTAATTATAACATTATATAATTGATAATTACCATCTAACAAACCAAAACCTGGAGAAGCTAGTTCAATACGAATAATAAGGGAAAGTAATGTACCTACTATACCCATTAAAATACCAAAACATAAATATAAAACACCTATATCTTTATGATTAGTAGAATAAAATCATCTTTTTTTAAAATATTGAAAATTTGTTCAATATTGAATTAATCTAAATTGAAAAAACAGTACAAAATGAAACCAGTTAATAGTACTAAAGCGTCAAGATTTTTTAGCTCAGACTACAACACATTCGTTATAAAATTGTTGTCAACTACTCCATCGAATTATTTTAACATTCTTTCAAAGCAAAGGAAATAACATTATATATTATTATAGTTGTTTAAAAATATTTTTTAAATAAAGGGTCATTTAAAACCTCATAATCTTCAGGGGTCCTTTCATCATCATCTTCATCTCAATGAAAATCTTCCATAATTTCTTCTAAGGAATCCTTACCTTCAAGGACATCATCAATCATTTTTTCTGTTAAAAAGCCATGTTCAAACAAATCAAGCTCTTCAAATAACTCATCCAAATCTTTTTCAGTAAGTCTATTAACTTTATTTACCATTTAAATGAAGTTAATGTATTAAAAACAGAGGAAACCTTCGAAGGTATTTTAATTTGTTTATTCTTAAATAATAACTCCAAGTTATTTTTTAAGAATGAAAAATTAAAATTTATTTTTTTAAAAATAAGATTATATCAAAATAAGTTATCAATAAAATTTAAGAAAAAAGTAAAAAATTGTCTTTTAAATATAACTTCTGT
>Ga0182745_1004922_pt1 | contig 11031 bp, 5 predicted proteins | sample eDN3rd30CKraftBY_FD_128523 | JGI IMG/M metagenome (GOLD analysis project Ga0182745, IMG submission 128523) | Enriched backyard soil microbial communities from Emeryville, California, USA - eDNA 3rd pass 30_C Kraft BY (version 2) (version 2) | ecosystem: Environmental > Terrestrial > Soil >... | reverse complement strand
GGCACCTCGAAACCGGCCTCCGGGCGGCCTATGAAGCGATGGCGCAGACGGGGCCTTACAGCCCCGACGCCGCGAGCGCGGGGCGTAGATCGCTCCGCAACGCCGCGCTGGACCTGCTGATGGCGGCTGGCAACGCCGACGCCGGCGGCTGGGCGCAGAGGCAATACGAAGCCGCCGACAACATGACCGACCGCATCGCGGCGCTGAACACGCTGGCCCTGCGGGCGACGCCGGAGCGCGAGGCCGCCCTCGCCGACTTCTATGAGCGCTACGCCGGCGATCCGCTCATCATCGACAAGTGGTTCATGCTTCAAGCCGCGATCCCGGAAGCGGGAACGCTCGACCGGGTCCGGGCGCTGACGCAGCACCCGGCCTTCTCGATGACGAACCCGAACCGCGTGCGCGCCCTGTTCGGCGCATTCGCCCAGAGCAACCAGACCCAGTTCAACCGGCCCGATGGAGAAGGCTATGCCTTCGTCGCCGACGCCGTGCTGGCGCTGGACCCGCGCAATCCGCAGGTCGCGGCGCGGCTGCTCTCGGCCTTCCGGAGCTGGCGCTCGCTCGAAAGCGTCCGGCGCGAACAGGCCCGCGCGGTGCTGCAACGCGTTGCGGCAACGCAAGGTCTTTCGCGCGACGTAGCCGACATCGCCGAGCGGGCGCTCGCGGAGCCGTGACAGCCGGCGCACAGCGCGATTTCGGGGCTCGTCGCCCCGCAATCGTTAACGCATGGCCTGAAAGTCCCTGAAAATCGGAGCGGGAAAAGTAAATTTCCCGCTCTTGACTCTCGACAAGACGAGTCCGGTCGATTCAAATCGAATTGATTCGGAGAGATGCGGCACATCCTTCCGGTCGGATGTTGGGGACGATCTGAACGGAGGCCAGAGATGGCGAGCGCCGAGGCTGCGCGCGCGTCCATACGCTCGGATTCAATCAAGGGGCTGGCGCAATCCATCGCCAAGCCGGCCTATCGCCGGCTGCTGACGGCCGAGCCGCTGCTGCGGCGCGCCGTGCCCCTGCTGATCGTGGCATTCCTGGTGACGATCTGTTCGGGCGCGGCGATCCAGTTGCTCGACCACCAGCGCGTCACGCTCAGCCATACCGCGCAGGAGATGCAGGCGACGGCGGACATCCTTGCCGAGCGGCTGGTCTCGAACAGCAAGGACTATCCGAACCTCCAGGCGCAACTGACCGCCGTGGTGCCGGGCTGGTCCATCGCACCCGGCCGCACCATCGTCGTCGCCGGCACGGACGGCATGATCCTCGCCGCCTTTCCGCCGGAGCAGGACGGCGCCCCGCGCGATCTTCTCGACATACTCGGCCCCGAGCAGCCGCTCACCACCTTTGGCGCCGCCGCCGGCGTGATGGAAATCGCGTCGGGGAGCGGAGATATCCTGCTCGCCACCGTCCGATCCATCCGTCACATGCCCGGACAGGTGGCTGTCACCCAGTCACGCAACGATATTCTCGGCTTCTGGCGCTCCGACACGACCCTCGCCATCACGCTGTCCGCCACGACCGGCTTTGTCGTGCTCATCCTCGGCTTTGCGTTCCACTGGCAGGCGACGCGCGCCCGCGAGGCCGATGTCATCTACGAAACCGTCCGGACCCGCATCGACACCGCGCTGAACCGCGGGCGCTGCGGCTTGTGGGACTGGGACCTCGCACGCGGCCGCATTTTCTGGTCCAGTTCCATGTTCGACATTCTGGGTCATCCGCCGAAGGATGGCCTGCTGTCTTTCGGCGAAGTGTCCGCGCTGGTTCATCCGGACGACGTGAGGCTCTACGAACTCGCGATCCAGCTCGCCGACGCGACCACGACCGCGATCGACCACGACTTCCGCATGCGCCATAGCGATGGCCACTGGGTCTGGCTGCGGGCGCGCTGCGAAATCGGCAGCCAGCCGGGAGATCATGGCGCCCACCTGATCGGCATCGCCGTCGATATCACGGAACAGAAAAACCTCGTGGAGCGCACCGTCGCGGCGGATGCCCGCCTGTGGGATGCGATCGAGGCGATTTCCGCCGCTTTCGTGCTCTGGGATGCCGATAACCGGCTGGTGCTGTGCAACTCCAACTTCCAGATGCTCTACAAGCTGCCCGACACCGCCACGCGGCCGAGCACGCCCTATGAGACGGTGATGAGCGCGGGCCGCAAGCCCATCGTCCGCACCAAGACGACGGCGGAAGACGGGCAGATGCCAGGCGCGCGGACCTTCGAGGTCCAGCTCGACGACGGGCGCTGGCTTCACATCAGCGAACGCCGCACCAAGGACGGCGGCTATGTGTCCGTCGGAACCGACATCACGCCGCTCAAGCAACATGAAGAAAAGCTCGTCGAAAGCGAAAGGCGGCTCATCGGCACCGTGGGCGATCTGCGAAAGTCACAGCTCAAGCTCTCCGAACTCAACGTGAAATATGCGGAAGAGAAAGACCGCGCGGAGGAAGCAAACCAGGCGAAATCGAAATTCCTCGCCAACATGAGTCACGAGCTGCGCACGCCGCTGAATGCGGTGATCGGATTTTCGGAGATCATGGAATCCGGCATGTTCGGCCCGCTGGGTGCGGACAAATATCGTGAATATTGCGCCGATATCCGCAAGAGCGGCGAATATCTGCTCGATGTCATCAACGATATTCTGGATATGTCGCGGATCGAAGCCGGACGCCTGAAGCTCGATCCGGAAGACATCGAGATCAACGAACTGCTTGCCGAATCCATCCGGGTCGTCTCGGCCCGCGCGGAGGAAAAGCGCCTCACCGTCACCTCGGAAATCGCCTGCAACACGCATCTGCGGGCGGACCGCCGCTCGATCAAGCAGATCGCGCTGAACCTGTTGTCCAATGCCGTGAAATTCACGCCGGAGGGCGGGTGCATCGCGGTGCGCGCCAGCGCGCGAGACGGTTATGTCCGCATCTGCATCGCGGATTCCGGCATCGGCATTCCGCACAGTTCGCTGGCGAAACTCGGCCGCCCCTTCGAGCAGGTACAGGGCCAGTTCACGAAGACTCACGAAGGCTCGGGTCTCGGCCTCGCCATCGCCCGCTCCCTCACGGAATCCCACGGCGGCACGATGCACATCCGGTCCAAGGTGGGCGCGGGCACCACGGTGCTGCTGCGGCTGCCGGTCTCGGGTCCGCCTTCGCTGCATCAGTCCTTTGTGGATGCGGCCTGATTCATCCGGTGAGAGCGGCAGACTCTAGCCGGCGTCGCCGGTCAGGATCCGGCTGAAGCTCGCCCGCACCTGTACCTGCATGTCATGGATCGTGGCGTCGAGCGCGGCAAAATCGGGCACATCGGCCGCGCGGGAGAGCAGCTTGAGCAGGTCCTTGCGCGCGGTTTTCGGATCGAAATTCTCGGCAAGACACAGCCGCAGCACCTGCGTCAGGTCCTGATAGAGCCGCACGGCCGGCCGCAGCACGTCAGCCTCCGAAATCGGGATCAGGCCGGCGCGCCATGCCTTGTCCAGCGCCCGAGCGGTCGAGGTATCCAGAATTTCCGGATGGCTCTGCGCGTAAACCAGTTGCAGATACTGAACGATGAATTCGATATCGACCAGGCCACCCGCGGCATATTTCAGATTCCAGCGGTCGCTGTCGCCCTTCTCCTGAGCGATCGCCTGGCGCATATCCACGACCTCGGCAGCGATTGCCGCGATGTCCCGCGGCTGGCGCAGCACGCCGGAGATGGCGTCTTTCACGCGCGCGGTGAATGCGGGCGAAGCAGCAACGACGCGGGCGCGCGTCAGGGCCAGATGCTCCCAGACCCACGCTTCGTCCTGCTGATAGCGCGCGAAGCTTTCCAGCCGCGTCGCCAGCGGCCCGGCGCGGCCCGAGGGACGCAGCCGCATATCGACCTGATACAGCACGCCGTAGTTGGTTTGCGCCGTCAGCGCGCCGATGAGACGCTGGATCAGGCGCGCGACATACTGGCTCGCATACAGCGGCCGCTCCCCGTCGGACTGCGGCTGATCGCCGTCGTAATCGTAGACCACGATGAGGTCGAGATCGGAAGTCGCCGTCATCTCGCGGCCACCGAGCTTGCCGCAGGCGATGATCGCCACCTCCTGGCCGGGCAGATAGCCATGCTGTTCCGCGAAATTCTTCTGCACGGCATCGAACAGCGCGCGGACAAGGACATCTGCAAGGCGCGCGAAAGCGTCGCCCGCCTGCTCCGCCGAAATCGTTCCGGACAGGATCCGCGAGCCGATCAGGAACATATGTTCCTGCGCGAACATGCGGATGCGGTCGAGAAAGTCCTCATAGGCGCTGGCCTGATCCAGCGAGAGCGACAGTCGCCGCAGCAGTTCCGCCTCATCGGGCAACGGTCCGAAAAAGCTGGGCTCGATCACCGCATCCATGACCTGTGGATAGCGCGCAAGCGTGTCGGCCAGCCGCGGCGCCATGCCGAGCACGAGGGCCAGCAACGACATCAGATCGGTATTCTGGCGCAGCAGCGACAGCAGGCGCCCCGAGCCATGAAGCCCGAAAAGGAACTGGTCCACCATCTTCAACGCAAGATCGGGATTCTCCGACCGCGCCGCATGATCGACGATGAGCGGCACCAACTCCGACAACGCGGTGCGCGCGACTTCCGGCCGGGTCGAGCGGTAACGTCCAGCGAGCCAGTCGCGGATATGAGCGGACGCCTCCAGCGGAGCGCGAAATCCCATGGAGGCCAGAATGTCCAGCGTCTGGCGGTCGTCGGCATCCGGTGGAAACGTCATGCCGTGATCGTCGATCTCGGCCGGCGCGGACTCGAACAACGTGCCGTAGCGCGCCTGCACGGTGCGCATATGTCCCAGAAGAACACCCGCGAACTCGTCGCGCCCGGAATAGCCGAGGAACCGCGCGAATGCATCCACCCCGTCCTGGTCGGCCGGCAAGGTATGGGTCTGTTCGTCGGCCACCATCTGCAACCGATGCTCCACCTCCCGGAGGAAGAGATAGGCAGCGCCCAGGTCGTCGCGCGACGCCTCGTCGATCCAGCCGCCCTGCACGAGATCGTCGAGCGTCACCAGCGTCTCGCGGCCGCGCAATTCGGGATGCCGGCCACCGGCGATGAGCTGCTGGGTCTGGACGAAAAACTCGATCTCCCGGATGCCGCCGCGGCCGAGCTTGACGTTATGCCCTTCCACCGCAAGCTCGCTATGGCCGCGATAGGCGTTGATCTGCCGCTTCATGGCATGCACATCGGCCACCGCGGCGAAGTCGAGATATTTGCGCCAGATGAAGGGCGCGATGGCTGCGAGGAATTCCCCGCCCGCGGCAAGATCGCCGGCGCAGGGCCGCGCCTTGATCATCGCGGCGCGTTCCCAGTTCTGGCCGATGCTTTCGTAATAGTTCAGCGCGGCGGGCATCGAGACTGCGATCTGTGTCGAGGCGGGGTCGGGCCGCAGCCGGAGGTCGGTGCGGAAGACATAGCCGTCGCCGTCGCGCTCGTTCAGCAGCTTGACCAGCCCCCGCGTCAGACGGACGAAGAAGGACGCGGGCTCGATGCCGTCGGCAAGCCTTGTCCGCTCCGGATCGTAGAACACGATCAGATCGATATCGCTGGAGTAGTTCAACTCGCCGGCGCCCATCTTGCCCATGGCGAGCACGATGTAGCCGCTGTCCTGCTCCGGCTGCGCCGGATCGGCAGACAGGCACCGGCCCTGCTCCACGGCTTGCAGGAAGAGATACCGCACGGCGGCGGCCACCGCGATGTCGGCGAGGTCCGTCAGCGCCCGCGTTACGCGCATCACCGGCCAGACGCCGCCCAGATCACACAGCGCAATCAGCAATGCCGCATCCGCCTTGGTGCGGCGCAGAAGCCGCATGAAGGCCGCATCGTCGCCGCCGCTGGCCGCTCCCGCCGCCGCGCGCGCGAGAAGACCGGACAGTTCGGCTTCCGGATCGCTCTCGATGAACCGCAGCACGCGGCGGGAATCGGCCCGCACGAGGTCCCACAGGAACGGCGAGGCTTCGGCGATGGATGCGATCAGCCGCGACAACAATTCGTTCTGGTCGAAATGCCGGCGCAACGCGGCGGCATCGGCGGAATCTTCCGCGTCGTCGAGCCAGCGCGACAGGCGGGCCTGCGCGGCAGCCGCATCGGACAGCGCCGGCGCGCGGACCAGAAGCCTGGCGAAGGTGTCGTCAGGCATCGACGGAGAGTGCTCTGCTGTCGTGTCCGGCATCGACAACGGGTTTAGCCAGACTTACCGCAAAGGGAAAGGTCACAGCGAAGAATCTGCGCCCGCGGCCGCGCCCGCCACGGCTCGTGGCAGGACCAGCGAGGCGTTCAGGCCCGGCCCATTGTCGGCCAGCATCAGTTCTCCGCCATGAAGGCGGGCCACCGCCGCGGCAAGGCTGAGACCCAGCCCCGAGCCCGGCGCGGACCGGCTTTCCTCAAGCCGGACGAACCGCTCCACGGCGCGGCTGCGGTCCTCCGGCGGAATGCCCGGCCCGCGATCGCCGACCGAGAGCACCACACGCTCGCCTTCCACCGCGGCCTTCACCAGAATGTCCGGCAGCACGCGATCGTCCCCCGCGAGCGGCGGCGGCACCGTGTATTTGATGGCGTTGTCGAGCAGATTGGCCAGCGCCTGGCTGAGCAATTCGCGGTTGCCATGCACCAGCGCCTCCGCTCCCGCCTCGACCCGCAGCGTCAGGCCCTGGTCCTCCGCGAGCGGTTCATAAAGCTCGGCAATATCCCGGACGGAATCCGCGGCATCGAAGTCGCTCATGTTGGCGCGGGCCTGCCCCGATTCCGCGCGGGCGATCATCAGCAGCGCATTGAATGTCCGGATCAGGCCATCGGACTCTTCAATGGTGCTCTCCAGCGCCGCGCGATATTCGGGTTCGCTGCGCGCGCTGCGCAGCGCTTCCTCGCTGCGGTTGCGCAGCCGCGTCAGCGGCGTGCGCAGATCATGGGCGATATTGTCGCTGACCTCCTTGAGCCCATGCATCAGCGCCTCGATGCGCTCCAGCATGGAGTTGAGGTTTTCCGCCAGGCGATCGAGCTCATCTCCCGTGCCGGACACCGGCAGCCGGCCGGAGAGATCGCCCGTCATGATGGTGCGCGTCGTATCCGTCATCGCATCGACGCGCTTGAGCACCCTTCGGGTGAGGAAGAAGCCGCCGGCAAGGCCCAGCACCACCACGATGGCCGCCGACCAGCGGCCGGCCGACCAGATCACCTGATTGAGGCGCGCACGCTCCTCCAGATCCCGGCCGACCATCAGCCGGAATCCGCCCGGAAGCTGGAACACGCGGGCCAGCGCGAAATGCGCGCCGGTGTCCTGTTCGTCAAGGCGATTGTAGGCGGTCTCGACCCAGCCCGTATTGGCCATCGTCCCGCTCGGCAGGGAGCCGATATTGCCGGACAGAACCTGCCCGTTGAATGTCGTGAGCAGATAGATGTTCGAGCCGGCGCGCCGGGAGCGATTGTCGACGGCGATCACCAGCCGACGAATGCCGCCCTGCCGATATTGTTCGGCAAGGCCCGTGATCTCGGCATCGACCGTCGCCACGATCTGGTCCGTGATGAGGCGCTGGGTCGTCCATGCGAAATAGCCGAGCAGCAGCACGGCGAACAATGCGAAGACGGTGAGATAGACCAGCGTCAGCTTGAAGACCGTCGTGCGCGCGAGCTTGCCGATGCTGGAGAGCGCGCTGCGCCACCGGCCGGGCTGTTCCGCACCGGCCGCCATGGCAGCCGGCCCGCGGCGGCGCGGGCCTTCCGGCAGCAAAGCCGGCGCCGCCCCCAGGCTCGTCCGAACAATGGCGGTGCTATCGCTCATCGCGGATCATATACCCCGCGCCGCGCACGGTGTGCAGCAGCGCCTGCTCGAAGCCCTTGTCGATCTTGGAACGCAGTCGCGACACATGCACGTCGATCACGTTGGTCTGCGGATCGAAGTGATAATCCCAGACGTTTTCCAGCAGCATGGTGCGGGTGACGACCTGTCCCGCATGTTTCATGAGATATTCCAGCAGACGGAATTCGCGCGGCTGGAGGATCACCTCCTCGCCGCCGCGGGTCACGCGGTGGGACAGGCGGTCGAGTTCGAGATCGCCGACACGATAGACCATCTCCTCGTTGCGGCCGCCGCCGCCGTTCTGGCTTCGCCGCGCCAGCACCTCCACCCGCGCCAGCAGTTCGGCGAAAGCGTAGGGCTTGGCGAGATAGTCGTCCCCGCCGGCGCGCAGTCCCTTCACGCGATCATCGACCTGCCCGAGCGCCGACAGAATCAGCGCCGGCGTCTGGATGCCCTGCTCGCGCAGGCGGCCGATCATGGTCAGCCCGTCCATCCGCGGCAGCATGCGATCCACGATCAGGATGTCATAGGCGCCGCTTTCCGCCTGCGCCAGCCCGTCCTCGCCGTCGCCGGCGAGATCCGCGATATGCCCGACCTCCTTGAAAGCCTTGGCCAGATAGTCCGCCGCCGTGCGGTCGTCTTCGATGATGAGCAGACGCATGGCCCGGTCGGAACTCCGCAGATCGTCGCCGGCAAGGCTCGCGGCCGTACCGGCTCCGGCGTGACGATCCTCAGGTTTAGGCCGCCCTGCGTCATCCGCAAAGCCCCGTTCCGGCTCGGGCGGGTCGGCCCGCGCTGCATCGGGCCGCGTGGCCGGAGAGATATCGGAACGGGTGCGGGCGAAACGGGACATCCGGACTCTCCAGACGGGCGGCACGCCGGGCTATCATCCACGGCCATTCCGCAAGGCTGCGCGGACTCGCGGAGCGCATGGGCAACCCCCGGCCTGCAACGACAAGGAAGGGCGGCAGGCTTTCGCCCGCCGCCCCCCGTCTCCGTTCCGGCGGGGGCGACTCTGCCGGTCGGGAGACAGCCGACGACCCGATGCCGGGCCGCGATTCCCGAAAACCGCGAAAAGGTTTCGGAGGGACGGGTCTTGGACCCGCCCCTCCTGGAAGCGGAGCGCCAAACGTCGGGGGGCGACGATACGCCGGCAGCTCCACCCCCTGTTCGATCAGCCGCGCCCGACCGGAAGCGCGACGAAGCGGGTCGCGTCACCATCGGACTTCACGCGGACGAGGACGGATTTGCGGCCATCCTTCCGCGCCGCCTGCATCGCGGCGCGAACATCCGCAGGGCTGTTGACGGTGCGTCCATTGGCCTCGACGATCACATCGCCGACGCGCAGCTTGTCGGCTGCGGCGCCCGAGGGATCGACCTCCGTCACCACCGCGCCCTGCTCGCCACGGCCCGCCGGGGTCAGCGTGAGGCCGAGCCGGCCGATGCTGCCGCCGGAGGTGTCGCGATCCTCGGAATCGGCCCGCGCGGTCTGCTGGTTCGGCATCTCGCCGATCGTGAGATCCACGGTCTTTTCCGCGCCCTTGCTCCACAGCGTGAGCTTGGTGGTGGCGTTGGGCGCCAGCATGCCGACCTGGCGGGCAAGGTCGCGCGCATCCTTCACCGGATTGCCGTTCAGCGCGGTGATGACATCACCAGCCTGGACGCCGGCCTTGGCGGCAGGACCATTGGCCTGCGGATCGGCCACCAGCGCACCCTGGGCGGATTTCAGCCCGAGACTGTCGGCGATGTCCTGCGTCACCGGCTGAATCTGCACGCCGATCCAGCCGCGGGTCACAGAGCCTTTGGCCTGCAACTGATCCACCACCGATTTCACCGTGCTCGCGGGGATTGCGAAGGCAATGCCGACGGAACCGCCTGACGGCGAGTAGATCGCGGTATTCACACCGATCACGTTGCCATCGACATCGAAGGTCGGACCGCCGGAATTACCCTTGTTCACCGGCGCATCGATCTGGATGAAGTCGTCATAGGGGCCGGCCCCGATATCGCGGCCGCGCGCCGAGACGATGCCGGCCGTCACCGTGCCACCGAGGCCGAAGGGATTGCCGACAGCCAGCACCCAGTCACCGATACGCGGCACTGCCTCGCCCAGTTTGGCGAAGGGGAAGTCCGAACGGCCCTCGACCTTGATGAGCGCGACATCGGTGCGCGGGTCGGTGCCGATCACCTTGGCCGGATAGGTCTTGCCGTCATCGGTCTGGATCTCGACCTCGTCGGCCTTCTCCACGACGTGGTTGTTGGTCACCGCATAGCCATCAGCGGAAATGAAGAAGCCGGAACCCTGCCCGCTGATCCGCTGCGGGCCGCGACGGCCGCGCGGACCCTGCTGCGGGCCCATGCCGTCCGGCATGCCGAACTGGCGGAAGAAACGCTCCATCGGCGAACCGGGGGGAAACGGCAGATCGCCACGCCCCATGCCGCTCTCTTCCGCCGAACCACGGACACGAACGGAGATCACGGCCGGCTTCACCTGGTCGACGATGTCGGCAAAGCCGGTCGGCCGCGCGACATTCTGGGCCTTCTGCGTGACGTTCTGCGCGATGGCGGTATAGGTATTCGGGGGCGAGACGGCCGGCGCGATCACCATCGCCGCGGCACCCAGACCGAATACGGTGGTCGCGAGCAGGGCAAAGCGGCGCGCGGACAGCAGGCGGGTGCCTTTCACAGGCTTGGCGTCGGGGCCGGACGTGTTCATGGAAGCAGTCATTGGAAGATCTCCGTCTTCAGAATCAGTATCGAGCCGGACGCCGCCGCAATGCGCTTCGCGACTGGGGATACATGGCGTCTTTCAACGCAGAAGATAGGGATCGTTCCATTACGAAACGCTGGCCGGCCCATTAAAAATTCGTAATTTTCACGCGCCGGGAATGATTGGTTTTTCTTTTTGTTTCAACGGGTTGCGCACCGGAAGGGGCTGTAGGAGCGGTCAGGACTCCCGATCCCCCAAGGCGCGGGCGAGCCTCGCGCGTTCGTCATCGCTGAGCGGAGCCTCGACCGCTTCGGCGGGCGCCGCCCGGCGCCGGCGCAGATAGAACACCAGACCCGCAAGTCCGCCGAGAAGGAACAGCGGCGGCGTCCCCCAGAGCAGCGCCGTGCGCCAACTGAACGGCGGCCTCAGCAGCACGAATTCGCCATAGCGCGCCACAAGGAACGTCTTCACCTCGCCATCGCTGTCGCCTGCCGCGAGACGCTCGCGGACCAGCACCCGCAG
>Ga0182745_1004921_pt1 | contig 11031 bp, 10 predicted proteins | sample eDN3rd30CKraftBY_FD_128523 | JGI IMG/M metagenome (GOLD analysis project Ga0182745, IMG submission 128523) | Enriched backyard soil microbial communities from Emeryville, California, USA - eDNA 3rd pass 30_C Kraft BY (version 2) (version 2) | ecosystem: Environmental > Terrestrial > Soil >... | reverse complement strand
ACTAAATTTAAAAACAACAAAAAACGCCTCCTTAAACAGGCTTATAAACCGTTTAAAGGGCGTTGTGTTATACGCTATATAAAATTATCTTTAAAATCAGTTTACAGCCTATTACGCGCTAAGCTACTGTCCTTATTTAAGAAGCCACCAATTCAATGCGAATCTTGTCCGCAATCATGGCGATGAATTCGGAATTTGTTGGTTTTGATTTTAGGTGGTGGACTGTGTAGCCGAACATTTGCGAAATGGATTCGTAGTTGCCGCGGTTCCACGCTACTTCGATCGCGTGACGGATTGCACGTTCAACACGGGAAGGCGTTGTGCCGAATTTTTTCGCAATTTCAGGATATAGAATTTTCGTCACTGAGCCTAATAATTCAATATCATAGTAGACCATTTGGATTGCTTCTCTTAAATAAGAGTAGCCTTTAATATGTGCTGGGACACCAATTTCTTTAATGATTGCAGTAATTGTCGTATCTAACTGACGTTGATTCACCTTAGCTTGTCCTTCTGGTTGAAGGATGCTTTGTCGCTTTACACTCTCTGTTTTTTGTCCAGCACAGTGCAGGATTTTTTGTACAAGCTGATCGAATTCAAATGGCTTTAACATAAAGTACGAAGCACCATATGTTACGGCTTGTTTCATGACATCTTCTTGACCAAAAGCAGTCAGCATGATTACTTGTGTTTTCGCAAGCTGGTCATCGCTATACATTGCTTCAAGAACGCCAAGACCGTCTAAATGCGGCATGATAATATCTAGAAGTAAAACGTCTGGATGAAATTCTTCTAACATTTTAATACAAAGTTTACCGTTTGATGCAGTTGCTACTACTTCAATATCAGGATGATTTTCAAAAAATTGCTCCATCGTTCTGACTAAATCGCGGTTATCGTCGGCAATTGCCACTTTTACTTTCGCCAAAAAAATTCCCCCTTAGATTATAAACAACACATATTCTACTGTAATAGTATCCCATCTCAATTTATGCCACATATTTACCATACTTGACAACTCTATTTTCGACAAAACTAAGACAAAACCTTTTTTTTCATGAAAAATAATTATGTAGTATGATTGTTTCATGTTAAATCGACATTATTTTTTTAAAGGTTACGCCTTGTAGTAATAATTTCGTTACATATATGTTTTATTTTAATAAAAAAAAAGGAAAAAGACTATACTTATCAAAAAATATAGTCTTTTTACCTTATTTGCATTATTTTGGCTTCTTCTTTAGCATTTCAGATACGGTAATTGCCGCTCCTCTTGACGGTTGTTCGACAAACATATGGGTAACTGCTCCTACAAACTGTCCGTTTTGAATCACAGGACTTCCGCTCATCCCTTGTAGTATCCCACCAGTTTTTTCAAGCAGCACCTTATCCGTCACTTCAAATTGTAGAAAATTATCTTCAATTTTTACAATTTCGACTTCAAAGGCTTCCACTTCCGAACCTTCAATTGCTGTATAGATTTCTGCCTTGCCTAATGCAATTTCTTCATCCTTCATAATTTCAATCGGTTTGCGCAAATTCTCTTTTAAATCGCTTTCCCAACTACCAAATATACCGTACAAATCATTCGACTTCACATTCCCTAATCGAATATTGTTGTTTTCAATTACCGAAATTTTATATCCGGGATTGCCTGGGCTACTTTTCTTTATCTGTTCAATGGAGGCTAAAAAGATTGACCCATCTGTAAATTTAGGTGGTTCGTTTAAAACACCATCGATTATTTGATGACCCAATGCGCCATATTGTTTTGATTCTGGATCTATAAAGGTTAAGGTTCCGATGCCATCCGTTTCATCCTTTAAAAAAGGCAAAATATTATTTGCCTGCTCACTTGTCAATGCAATATCTCGTTGCTCTTGTGTTTTTTGTTTAACGGATAACGTTAGCTCCTTAGAGTCCAGTTGTTGTTTAATCTTATCAACGGATGCTACCTCTGAGCCGTTTACTTCCTTGATTACGTCACCCTTTTTTAACCACTGACCATTCGGCAGCAAAACATCATGGGCAACATAAACAAATGGCAATTGTAACTGTATCCCTATCGATTCACCCATCGGAATTAATTTCTTCGCAAAGGCTTCTGCATTTGGCGATAAAATGAACACCATGAGTAAAGTAAAAGTCAACAGATTGCGTAAATGGCACTTCATAGTCCACCTCCTTTAAGATTTGTACATTTACTATGTGTCACTTGTACATCATTAATGAGAGGTAAATATTTGTCGTGGAAACCTTAAAAAAAGTGGAATAAAGGAGTAGCTAAGTGTTTTAGCCACTCCTAGAACTACATGTGACAAATATTTTCTAATGACGGAAAAAAACGAAATTTTGCAGTTAAACGATCTTATTTTTCATTTCTTGCTTTCTTGCGTTCGCAAGCTTTAAAAGCTCTGAAGCATGCTGTAATGTGAGGTCAGTTATTTCAGAGCCACTCATCATACGACTGATTTCTTCCACTCGATTTTGAATATCGATATTCGAAACCGTTGTATACGTTCTATTTTGCTCCACCTGCTTGCGAATTAAATAATGCTGATCTGCCATTGCCGCCACCTGAGGTAAATGTGAAATACAAAGTACTTGTGAGGAAATTGAAATGGCTGCAATTTTTTCGGCAATCGCTTGTGCCACACGACCACTGACACCCGTATCGACTTCATCAAAAATGATGGAAGTAATACCGTTTGAAGAAGAGAACATCGTTTTTAGCGCTAACATAATACGGGATAATTCTCCACCTGATGCGATTTTTGGTAAAGATTTAGGTGGTTCACCAACATTTGTTGATATATAGAATGATACATAGTCTTTCCCGTTACTATCAAAACTATGTAAGGTTTCAAAATTAACAATAAATTTCGCTTTTTCCATATGTAAATCACGCAATTGTTCCATAATCGCTTCACTAAGTTTTATAGCGCTTTGCTTTCTAATTTTCGTTAAAATTAACGCAAGTTCTTCAAGCTCTTCTTCCATCTTGGTCAGCTTTTTCTCGTAATTCTGGATGGTTTCATCACGATTTTGCAGCTGGATTAATTCATCTTGAATTTTTTCAAAATAATTTAGAATTTCTTCAACTGTATTGCCGTATTTTCTTTTCATCGTTTGATATTGTGCCAATCGATGTTCTACTTCATTTAAACGCTCTGGGTCAAATTCCAAATCATCCAATACATTTTGAATTTGATACGCTGCATCCTGCAATGCATAAAAGGCAGAGCTAACCGATTCAGAAGACTCTTTAAAGTGCTCATCAAGCTCTACAATGTCCTCTAATGCATTCATGGCATCACCAATTTGGTCTAAGCCCTTTAACTCACCGGAGATGGATTCATAGGCAATATTGGCCTTCTCAAAGATTTTGTGGAAATTTGATAGTCGTCTACGTTCTTCCACAAGCTGTTCTTCCTCGCCTAATATTAGGCTCGCTTCTTCAAGCTCATTTATTTGGAACTGATATAAATCAATTCTTTGTGCAAGTCTTTGTTCATCGATATTAATGGATGCAATTTCACGCTTGAATTCTTTGTAAGCCTGGAATTTTAGTGCATATTGTTCTTTTACTTCTTCAAGTTCATGCTGAGCAAAATGATCAAGTAAATAAATATGTCTCTTCTCATCCATGAGCTCCTGGCTTTCATGCTGACCATGAATATCGATTAAAGTAGAGCCTATTTCACGAAGGATTGAAAGAGGGACTAATTTGCCGTTAACGCGACAAACACTTTTTCCATTTTCATTTATGTCTCTGCGAAGAATAATCATCCCTTCTTCACTTTCAATTCCATACTCGTGAAGCTTTTCATAAATGGGATGTTCTTCATTTACAATTGTAAATAATCCGGTTAATTCAGCTTTTTTAGCCCCATGCCGTATAAATTCAAGGGAAGCTCGTCCACCTGCAAGTAAATGCACCGCATCAATAATAATCGATTTACCTGCACCTGTCTCACCTGTTAAAACAGTCAAGCCTTCAGAAAAATCTACTGTTAAATCATCAATAATTGCGAAATTACGAATACTAAGTTCTTTTAACAAACATTTTTCACCTCTTAAAATCGATTTATACAAATCGTCAAACCTTCAATTTAAATTAAATTGATAATGCGCTCCTTAATCATTTCACGTTCTTCTTCACGACGGCAAATGATTAAAATAGTGTCATCTCCTGAAAGTGTGCCTAAGATTTCTGGCCATTCCAAATGGTCCATTAAAACTGCGATCGCGTTCCCGTTGCCAGGCAGTGATTTTAACATTAAAAAATGGGCAACTCCATCGATACTTACAAATGAATCAGCTAAAGCACGCTGCAATTTTTGTAAGGGATTAAAGCGTTGATCGGCAGGCAAACTGTATTTGTAACGCCCATCCTGAAGCGGAACCTTTACTAAATGCAATTCTTTAATATCACGAGATACAGTTGCTTGTGTCACGTTATACCCTGCTTGTTTTAAGCGATCTACTAAATCATCTTGTGTTTCAATTTCATTATTTGTTACGAGTTCTCGAATGCGCATATGGCGTTGACCTTTATTCATTCCATTCACCTCTTATGAATATTTATGTATATTTATACTAACATTTCATAGTTAAATCCACAAGAAAAAGTGGATAACCCTAATTTCCTGGGGCATCCACTCATATTTCTTCACTCTATTTTAATTCATTATGGGCTGCTTCGACTACCTCGTTAAAGTTCGTAAAGCCTTCGATTTCTTCATCGTCTTTAGGATTCACTAAATGGAATAAAAACTCGATATTCCCTTCTCCACCTGTAATCGGCGAATAGGAAGCATCCTTTACAACAAAGCCAACTTTTGTGGCCATAGTTGCTGTTTCTTCAAGTACATCCAAATGCACTTTCGGATCCCGAACAATGCCCTTTTTCCCAACATTTTCTCTCCCTGCTTCGAATTGTGGCTTCACTAAAGCCATGACATCTCCACCAGGCATTAAAATTGTCTTTAATACAGGCAAAATAAGCGATAACGAGATGAAGGATACATCAATTGTTGCAAAATCCGGTAAGCCCTCCGTGAAGTCCTCAGGCTTCGAATAGCGGAAATTAGTCTTTTCCATTACCGTAACACGTTCGTCTGAACGAATTTTCCATGCAAGCTGATTAGATCCTACGTCAAGCGCATAACAATGCTTTGCCCCATTTTGTAGCGCACAGTCTGTAAATCCTCCTGTAGAAGAACCAATATCTAACATAAGTTTGTCTGCAACCGACATATCGAAAATTTCTAAAGCTTTTTCGAGCTTAAGGCCTCCGCGACTGACATATTTCAGTTGGGAGCCTTTTACTTGAAGCGGTGCATCGACTGAAATTTTCTCTCCAGCCTTATCAATTCTTGTCTCATTTGAATAAACAAGACCAGCCATAATCGACCGTTTTGCTTTTTCTCGAGTTTCACATAATCCTCTTTCTACAAGTAAAATGTCCACTCGTTCTTTCGGTTGTTTTGTCATACTGTTTTTGTACCTATTGCCTTGTCCCTCTTAACTAATTGCTGTAAACGATCAATTGTATCCTCTTTTGTTAAATGAATTTCCTCTAATAACATGTCTACACTGCCTTGCTCGATAAATTGATCTGGAATCCCCATACGATCAATTTCAACATCCATATACTTGTTGTCGCTAGCAAATTCTAGAACTGCACTACCAAAACCACCTTGTAGAACAGCTTCTTCAATTGTTAAAATCGGCATTTTCTTTGCAAAGATTTCGTGCAGCATACCTTCATCAAGTGGTTTAATGAATCGTGCATTTACTACTTTTACGTCAATTCCTTGATCTGCTAGTTCTGCAGCTGCGTCCATTGCCATTGGGATAGTTGTACCGAAAGTTAAAATACAAGCATCTTTACCTTCTTTTAATACTTCCCAACTACCAATTGGAATGGTTTTCATTTCTTCATCCATTGGAACGCCTAACCCGTTACCACGTGGATAACGCAACGCAATTGGACCATCATTGTATTCCATAGCCGTTTTTACCATGTGCTGGCCTTCGTTTTCGTCCTTAGGCATCATAATGACCATGTTCGGCAAATGGCGCAGGAATGAGATATCAAATACACCTTGATGCGTCTCGCCGTCAGCACCGACTAATCCAGCACGGTCAATGCCGATAAAGACATTTAAGTTCGGTCGAGCAATATCATGTAGAACCTGATCGTAAGCACGTTGCAGGAAAGTCGAGTAGATTGCTAAATAAGGCTTCATGCCTTGTGTTGCAATCCCGGCTGCCATCGTTGTGGCATGTTGTTCCGCGATACCTACATCAAAGAAGCGATTCGGGAAGTCACGTTGAATTCCTTCCATTTTAGAGCCAACCGGCATCGCAGGCGTAATTGCTACAATTCTCTCTTCAGTTTCCATCAATTTTCGAACGGATTCTGAGATTAAATTGCTCCATCCAGGACCCTTCACCTTCGATTTAACAAAGTCACCTGTTTCCATTTTATAAGGACCTGTTCCGTGCCATGTACCAACTGTATCTTCTTCTGCTGGTTTATAGCCCTTCCCTTTTTTCGTGATGACGTGAACAATCACTGGTCCCTTAACTTTTTTCGCATATTCTAATGTTTTATCTAACGCTTCAAAGTCATGTCCATCAATTGGCCCTAAATATTTAAAGCCCATCTCCTCGAAAAATACGCCTGACACCACTAAGTATTTCAAGCTATCTTTCACACGTTCTGCTGTACTTGCAACTTTCCCGCCTAAAACAGGAATTTTTTTCATAAGAACTTCCAATTCTTCTTTGGCCTTCGAGTATTCTTTCGCTGTACGAAGACGGCCTAAAATGCTGTGAAGTGCACCAACGTTCGGTGCAATCGACATTTCGTTATCATTTAAAATGACAATCATATTCGTTTTTTCATGACCGATGTGGTTTAGAGCTTCAAGGGCCATACCACCTGTTAGAGCGCCATCACCGATAATTGGTACAACATAATTCTTTTCCTTTTTAATATCTCGAGCAACTGCCATTCCCATGGCAGCTGAAAGCGAAGTGGAGCTATGGCCTGTTTCCCATTCGTCATGTTCACTTTCCAAACGTTTGGGGAAGCCGCTTAGCCCTTTATATTGACGTAATGTATTAAACTGATCCGCGCGACCAGTTAATATTTTATGAACATATGCTTGATGCCCAACATCCCATAGGAATTTATCTTTTGGGCTGTTGAAAGCTTTATGCAATGCAATTGTAAGCTCAACAACACCAAGATTTGGACCTATATGCCCTCCTGTAATCGAACACTTCTCAATTAGGAAAGAGCGAATATCACTGCTTAGTGACTCCAACTCTTTATTACTCATATTCTTCAAAAAGGATGGACTAGTAATTTTAGTTAAATCCATCTCTCACACACCTTTTCATCATAATTATTCTAAGAAAAACGTAATTACTATTATAGCAGTGAAAATTCAGATTCAAAAGAACTTCCTCTTTTAGTTATTTCTTTTCACAATATAGTTAGCAAACTCTTCCAGTAAAGATGTGTTTTTCTCAATTTTTTCTAGTGCACTAATCGCTTGCTGATAGTGCTCTTCAAGCTTTTCTTTCGCCCCTTCTAATGTTAAAAGGGCTGGATATGTGCTCTTATGGCTTTCAATATCTTTTCCAGCTGTTTTTCCTAGCTCTTCACTCGTACCAACAATATCTAAAATATCATCTTGTATTTGGAATGCTAAGCCAATATGATGCGCATATTCTACTAACGCTTCTCTTTCTGCTTCTGTAGCATCTGATAGCACTGCACCTGATTCAATACTAAATCTTAGAATGGCGCCGGTTTTATTCATATGAACATGTTCAAGCTCAGCCAGATTTAGACGACGGCTTTCTCCGTCAATATCCAGTACTTGTCCACCGACCATCCCCTCTGCACCTGATGCGATACTTAGTAGATTGATGAGCTCCACTTTTTTGCTGGCTTCTACATTTTCCATTCTCGCTAGCACACCAAAACTCAAAGTATTTAATGCATCACCTGCAAGTGTCGCCAAAGCTTCTCCAAATACAACATGATTTGTTGGTTTGCCGCGTCGCATATCATCATTATCCATACTTGGTAAATCATCATGAATAAGAGAATATGTATGAATCATTTCCACTGCAGCGCCAACTGTAAAAGCTTCTTGTTGTTTATTATGAAACAATTCGCATACAGCTAATACAAAAAGTGGACGAATTCTTTTTCCGCCTGCTTTTAAAGAATAAAGCATCGACTCTTTTAGCGACTCTGGTGCTTTAATACGTTCAACTAAATCATAAAGTTCTGATTCAATTTTAGGTAACTGTTCAGCGATAAATTGCTTTAAATCATTTGTCATAACAATAACTAGTCCTCTCCGTTAGCAGCTTCAAATGGTTGTTTTTCACCTTGGTCATTGACAATCGATATTAGCTGATTTTCAGCATTTGAAAGCTTTTGATGGCAGTAATGGGATAATTCCATTCCTTTTTTATATAAGTCAATCGCTTCTTCTAAAGGTACATCACCAAGTTCAAGCTTGCGTACAATTTCTTCTAGCTCTGACATTGCATCGGCAAAAGGTTGTTGCTTTTCCACGCTACTTACCTCCTTCTTGTTCCGTATTTAAAATTTTCGCTTTTGCTTTCCCATCATGGAAATGAATCATGATTTCATCTTCTTGTGAAAGCTTTGTTATTGAATTTACTACTTGTTCATCTTTATATGCCACACTATATCCTCTGGTCATGATGGATAAAGGATTTAACGCTTCTAATGTCCGAACGTTCGATAAGTATTGATTTTTGTGTTTATCTATAAGCGAAGCGATGGAGCCTTTCAGCATTCTTGTCATTTGTTCAATCTGCTTATTATTCGATTGAATCGCATACATAGGTGAATGGAGCTTTAAGGCTGTCTCCTGTTTTGTCAGCTCATTCGTCTTTTTCATCAAATACATTTGAGAGGCTCTGCCTAATTGCATATCCAACTGTATTACTCTCTCAGTAAAAGGACGATAAAGTCGTTCCGGTGTTGCCAACGGATAGGATTTTTGCAATTTATTTAAACGATTTCTTTCATATTGTAATCGTTGAGAGGTCATCTGATGCAATTGGGACCTACTTCTTAACAAATGCTGAATAAGCTCCGCCTGATTAGGCACTGCTAGCTCTGCCGCTGCTGTTGGAGTAGGTGCACGAAGATCTGCTGCAAAGTCTGCAATCGTTGTATCTGTTTCGTGTCCAACTGCACTGATAATCGGGATTCGACTTTCGAAAATGGCCCTTGCGACAATTTCTTCGTTAAATGCCCATAAATCCTCGATTGAACCTCCACCACGCCCAACAATCAATACGTCGCACAATTGCTGTTTGTTTGCTAGCTGAATATTCTTTACGATATTTGGTGCTGCATGATCTCCTTGAACAACCGTTGGATAAATCACAATTTCTGCTAGCGGATAGCGCCTTGAAATGGTTGTACAGATATCTCGAATAGCCGCTCCAGTTGTGGCCGTAAGTACACCGACTGTATTAGGGAATTTCGGGATTGGCTGTTTAAAATTCGGGTTAAACAATCCCTCGTTTTGAAGCTGCTCTTTTAACTGATTAAATGCAACGAATAACCCACCCACTCCATCTGGCTCCATGGAATGAGCGTATAGCTGGTAATTCCCTGCTGATTCATAGACCGTTACCTCACCGCGAATGAAGACCTGCATTCCTTCTTCGGGCTTGAACTTTAATTTACTTGCTTGTGTACGGAACATGGCAGCATTTATTCTTGCCCCCTCGTCTTTTAAAGTAAAGTAAATATGGCCAGAGCTATGTATTTTCACATTCGAAAGCTCACCCTTTACATGTACTTCGCGCAAGTGTGGATCGGCATCAAATTTTCTTTTAAGGTATTTAGTTAAAGCCTTTACCGTTAAATAAGAAGACGTTGTCATTGGCACGGCTCCTTCACTTGAAAGATTGGAATTTCTCTACATTAGAAAAATACGAATTTCACCAATATAGCGAAATTCGATGTGATTTTCTTATACTGATTTTAAACCTTATTACTTTGTCGTTCGTAAAGAAAAGCTGTTTCTTTTTAGAAAACCACAATTTGTCGTCTTAAAACATCAAATTGATGTATTTTCTTTGGCGAAAAACGAAGGGTGTTGCGATTCGTTTATTTCGCGCAGAAACAGCTTCTGTTCTTATATTTTACATGTTTTTAACTGTTTTGTCCTGTGACAGTGTATTTTGTGCAGCCTGCACAGTATTAAATAGCAGCATCGTAATCGTCATCGGACCTACTCCACCAGGAACTGGCGTAATATGGGATGCTAATTGCTCAACCTCTGCAAAATGAACATCACCGATTAGTTTATTATTTTCGTCGCGATTAATGCCTACATCAATTACGACTGCACCTGGTTTCACATGTTCTTTTGTGATGAAGTTAGGACGTCCAACTGCTGCCACTAAAATATCAGCTTGTCTCGTAATTGACGGTAAGTCAGGTGTTTTTGAATGAGTATATGTAACAGTAGCATCTTTTTGAAGTAACAATTGCCCCATTGGTTTACCTACGATATGGCTTCTTCCAACGATGACGGCATGTTTTCCAGCAATGTCTACCCCAGTGTATTCTAGTAATTTCATAACGCCAAATGGAGTACATGGCAAGTATGTTTGTTGACCTAGCATCATTTTCCCAACACTTACAGGAGAAAAACCATCTACGTCTTTTTCAGGTGAAATCGTCGCAATGACTTTGTCTTCGTTAATGTGTCCGGGTAATGGCAGTTGCACTAAAATTCCATGAATACTTTCGCGATTATTTAGTGAACGAATTTGTTCAAGTAAGTCTTCTTCTGATACATCTTCAGGTAATTCAATAAGCTCTGAATAAATTCCAATTGCTTCGCAAGACTTTTGTTTATTCCGCACATAAGTTTGTGACGCAGGATTGTTACCAACTAAAATAACAGCTAAACCAGGTGTAACACCTTGTTCTTTTAAACTCGT
>Ga0182745_1004920_pt1 | contig 11034 bp, 12 predicted proteins | sample eDN3rd30CKraftBY_FD_128523 | JGI IMG/M metagenome (GOLD analysis project Ga0182745, IMG submission 128523) | Enriched backyard soil microbial communities from Emeryville, California, USA - eDNA 3rd pass 30_C Kraft BY (version 2) (version 2) | ecosystem: Environmental > Terrestrial > Soil >... | reverse complement strand
TTCGCCTCTTTCGGGGTGGTTAGCTCAGTGGTAGAGCACTGCCTTCACACGGCAGGGGTCACTGGTTCGAACCCAGTACTACCCACCAAAGACCTTCCAAGGCGCTCCAGCCTTTGAAGTGCCCCAAAAGACAATGGCCAGTTCGCAGCAGGTTTTTCGCGATGCAGGTCTTGTTCTTCGGGCAGCAAGCAAAAAGCCAACCTTCATCGGTTGGCTTTTTTGTTTTTGATTCATTACTCTTTCTCTGATCTGGCGCAACCCGGCAGTACCCCGGTTGCGCCAAGCCTGTTCCACGCCTGTCTATCATCAATAAATCGGCGATTGACTGCCAAGCAAACAGGAGAAGGCCATGAGTCCGCACACCAATACCATGCTCATCATCATTTGCACGGGCGTGGCGCTCATGTTGATCGGCTTCGGGTTTCGTGACCGTAATCTCGGCATGACCCTGATGGGCCTTGGCCTGGTCACCGCCATCGGCGCGATCATCTACAAGGCCTACATCACCTTTTCTTGACGCCGCCGCAGGCGGCTTCAGCTTTTTTGCGCCTGCTGCCGGGCCACGCGCGCAAGCAGCGTGTCCAGCTGGTTTGCAAACGCCTTGCGGTCGGACTGGCTGAAGGACGACGGGCCGCCCGTGTCCACGCCGCTGGCGCGCAGTTCCTCCATCATGTCCCGCAGCGCCAGCCGTTCGCGGATGGTCTCCGTCGAATAGCGCTCGCCGCGGGGATTGATCGCCATGGCGCCTTTCTCAAGCACCTGCGCGGCCAGCGGTATGTCGCCGGTGATGACGAGATCGCCTTGTTCCGCGCGCTCCACGATGTGCGCGTCGGCCACGTCAAAGCCGCGCGGCACCTGCACGGCACGGATCAGCGGCGATGGCGGGGTGTAGAGCGGCTGATTGGCCACCAGCGTCAGCGGCATCTGCCAGCGCTGCGCGGCGCGAAAGAGGATGTCCTTGATGATGGCGGGACAGGCGTCCGCGTCGACCCAGATATGCATCGCGCTTACGCGCCCAGCGCTTTCTCAAGCGCCTCGGCCACGAGGTCATTGGTCGACACGCCGCGTTCGGCGGCGGCGGCGCGCAGCTTGTCAGCCTGCGCCTGCGACAGCTTCAGGGGGAAGGGGACCAGGCCGGCGGCCTGATCCAGCTTGCGCTGTTCGCGGCGGTCGGGCACCTGGGAGGCGGTGCCGAAGCGGTCCGGCGTGGCCGATTGCTTGAGTTGGCCGGCCAGCTTCAGGGCCTGGTTCTTTTGGAGGTCGAATTTGTTCATCGGATTTCCTGATAGGGAGCGCCATCATAGACGCAACCCGGCTCAGCGCGGTTTGGCGTGCTCCAGTTGGGCGATGCCTTCCTCGGCGCCGTCGTGCAGCGGCACGCTCAGGCCAAGCCGGGCGGTGGCCGCAGACACCTGCGAACCCTGTGTCGAACCGGCCGCCAGCAGGTCCTGCCCGGCCTGGTAGACGGCACGCACCACGACAAGCGCTTCGTCGCGCGTGAGGTCGGTGGTGGTCAGCATCAGCGCCGCCACCCCCACCGTCGGAATGTGCTGTGCCTGATTGGGGTAGGTGCCGGCCGCGATGTCCAGCGGCATCAGCACGCTATCCCCGGAAGTGAGCGTCTTGATGGCGTCCGGGTCCAGCGGCAGCAGCTTGAGCTGCGCGGGAATCAGCGCATCGCGCAGCGGCGTGGCCGGTACGCCGATCACCTGGGCCGCGGCGTCGACCGTGCCCGCATGCAGGAGCGGCAGGGCGGCCACGAAAGGCGAGTCAGACACCTTGTAATCGCGGCCAGCCTGCAGGCCATGCGCCGCCAGCACGGTTTGCAGCGTCTCGCGCACGGCCGATCCTTCCGGCCCTAGCGCGATTGTCTTGCCCTTCAGGTCCCGCACGCCGCGCAGCGCGGGGTCGTCGCGCACGACGATATGGACCAGTTCCGGGTACAGGCTGCCCAGGGCACGCAGACCGGGGAAGGGGCCTTGCCCCGCAAAGGGGCCCGCGCCTTCATAGGCCAGCCGCGCCGTGTCCGCCTGGGCCAGGCCGACCACGGCGTCGCCGCTGCGCAGGAGCGCAATGTTGTCGGCCCCGCCGCCGGTGATAAGCGGCGACACCCGGATCTGGCGTTTTCGGGCGACGTCGCTCAGGGCGCGCGCAAACGCCAGGTATTCGCCGCGGTCCGGGCCGCCGGCCAGCGGGTAACCCTGCTGAAGCCGGGACAGGCGGCCGTTGATGCGCGCCACCGAGCGTTCCAGCTCCTGCTGCACGACGTGCTGGGCCGTGCTGGAGGCGCTGTAGGTCACCGAATGCGTGATCTGGTCCAACGTGTCCAGCAACTGGCGCGTGACCGGCGGCGGCGCGCCGGTGTCCAGCGACGGCGCTTCGGCCGCCTTGAAGCCTGCCGGCGTCACCAGCTTCCACGCCCCGCCGTCTTCGCGGTAGATGGCGCTGGCATGGGCGATGATGCGATCTCCGGCCTTGTTGCCGCCGGACTTCACGCCGCTGATGCTGCGCGGGCCCGCGCCCAGCAGGGTCACCAGCGACGCCGCGCCGGGCTGGTCCCACGCGCCCAGTGAAATGTCGCGGGTCAGTTCCAGGTCGACGTCGTAATACACCACGCGGCGGGTTTCGCCGGCGGGCGCGGTGCTGTCCGTGGCCGATCCCATTCGCTTGAGATTGGCGATGCGAAACAGGTCTTGCCCATAGGTGGCTTCCAGGCTGCGCGTGACGTCGGCGCGCAAGGCGTCAGCATCGGGTGCGCGGCCGCAGGCGGCCAGCATCGCGCACAGCAATACCATCAAAAGTTTCTTGAACATGGCTACATTCCTCCCACGAATGGCAAGGAAATCAGCGAGCTCAGGACGATCACGTTCAGGATGTCCACCAGGAAGGCCCCGGTGACGGGGACCACGATGAACGCTTCCGGCGCCGGGCCGTGGCGGCGCGTGAGGGCCTGCATGTTGGCGATGGCGGTGGCCGTGGCGCCCATCGCGAAGCCGCAGAAGGCGGCGGACATGATGGCCGCCTCGTAGTCGCGCTTGAGCAGCCGGAACACCACCCACGCGGCGTAGAGCGCGCACACCAGCGTCTGGACTGCCAGCATCAGCGCCAGCGGGCCGGCCAGCCTCGCGACGCTGGACAGGTCCAGCGTCATCATCGTCATGCCCAGGAACAGCGACAGCGAGATCGTGCCGATGATCTCGGTGGCCCGGTCGTCGAGCCGGATGCCGACCAGCGGACCCGCGTTGCGGATGAGCACGCCGGTGGCCAGGCACCACAGGAAGTTGGGCAGGCTGACGGGAGCGTCTTCAACCAGCGCCGCCAGGATGCCGCCGACCACCAGGCAGACGAACGCCGCGGTCATGGACAGGATGAACGTCCCGGCCGTGGGCGGCTGCTGGTCTTCGTTCAGGTCGGCGGGCTGGTCGCCTTGAGCCGCGGTATGGTCAAGGCTGCCCGACACCTTGTGGCGGCGCATGATCCATTCCGCCACGGGCCCGCCCACGACGCCGCCCAGCACCAGGCCCAGCGTCGCGGCCGTCATGGCCAGTGGCATGACGTCCTGGATGTTGTTGAAGTCGGCAAAGCGTGTCGCGTAGGCCGCGCCCGTGCCGTGTCCGCCCACCAGGGTGATCGTGCCGCCCAACAGTCCCATGAGCGGGTGCATGTCCAGCAGCCAGGCCATGCCCAGGCCGACGGCATTCTGCAAAACCAGAAAGGGGATCAGCGCCAGCAGGAAGGCAATGAGGCGGGGGCCGCCCCGGGCCAGCAGCTTCAAGTTGGCGGTCAGCCCGATGCAGCCAAAGAACAGCAGCAGCAGCGTGGGCTTGATGCTGGTTTCCAGCGAAACGGCGACGCCGCCCCAGGTGGACAGCAGGTAGGCCAGCACGGCGAACAATAGCCCGCCCACGATGGGGTCCGGAATGCTGTAGCGCGCCAGGACGCCGATGCGCGTGGTCATGACGCGTCCGATGACGAGCACGAGGCAGCAGGCGAGAAGGGATTGGACGGGCGAAAGGGAGATCATATGAACCTTCGCGCCCCGCCGGGGCGCAGCAAGCCAGACTGTTCAAACCGATTTCAAGCCGTAATCAAACCGCGTTTTCAGACCGTTTTGCCGCAGCATCGTTTGCGGACTGCGGACCTATCTTACGTCCGGCAAAGCGTGGCTGTACACGTTTTGAAAGACGGCTCGATCAGGCGCGCAAGGGGAGTGAGGCCGGGAAGGGAAAGGCGCGCGACATGTAACTGGCGCCTGCGCCATAGCCGGCGAGTTTCTCGGCCAGGCCGGGAGGCTGCGGGGCAAGCGGCGCATACCCATGCCGCAGCCAGTAGCTCGCCGCAGACGCCAGGGATACCAGGCTGGCGCGCGTCAGGCCGTTTTCCACGGCGCGCGCGGCGGCGGCGCCCACCAGCGCCTGGCCCACGCCCAAGCCCTGCGCCGCCGGCACGACTGCGCAGTCATGCAGGAACCAGTGATCGGCCTGCGGCGGCAGCGCGGAAAGCGGCACATCCAGGGCGGGCGGCAGGCCCGCGTCCCAGGGATAGGAAATCAGATAGCCCAGCAGCGCGCCGGATTCGCTTGGCGCATCCGGCTGGGCAACCCAGCAATAGTGCGGCGCAAGCGCGAGGCGGTTCAGGAAAAAGCCGGCGCCCTCCAGCAGGAACCGCGGATAGGCGAGGGCTTGGGCCTGGAGGATGGCGTCCACATCGCTGGCCAGCATGGGACGGACTTGATATTGCATGACGTGTCGAAGCCTGAAAACTGCCCGCCATTGTAACGATCGGGGGCGCGCCGGCATTTCATGAAAATTCGACGAGGCCCTGCGCATACTGCACCGCATCGTGCCCCGCATTCCGTCCAATCAAAGTCTCATGCACATCCAGTTCCGGTCCGACCCGCCAGCGCCGCAGGTGCTGGGAAAACCTCTGCCTTTGCGTTCCGTGTGGCCGCCGCAGACGGCCGACGTGCCGTATGACACCCGTGTCACCTGCGTCATTCCGTGCCTGAACGAGTGCGAGAACCTGCGCGTGCTGCTGCCGCTCTTGCGCAATCGGCTGTCGGCCTTGTGCACCAGCTGGGAGGTCATCGTGGCCGACGACGGCAGCACCGACGGCACCGAAGCGCTGATGTCGGAATGGACCGAGCACGAGGGCTTTCGCCACGTGCAACTGTCCCGCAATTTCGGCAAGGAAGCCGCGCTGAGCGCGGGCCTGGAGGCCTCCACCGGCAACGTGGTGATCTGCCTGGACGCCGACCTGCAGCATCCGCCCGCGTTGATCGAGTTGATGCTCGCGCGCTGGTCGGCCGGCGCCGAAATGGTGTACGCCGTGCGGCGCGACCGCGCCGACGAATCCTGGCTCAAGCGCTCGGGCGCGCGCTGGTTCTACCAGCTGCTCAGCAATGCGCGCGGCGTGCAGGTGCCGGCGCACGCCGGCGACTTCCGGTTGATGGATCGAAGCGTGGTCGACGCGCTGATCGCGCTGCCCGAGCGCACCCGGTTCATGAAAGGCCTGTATGCCTGGGTCGGATTCAAGGGCGAGGCGCTGCCGTACACGCCCGACGAGCGCATGCACGGCACCAGCACCTACAGCGGTCTGCGCCTTTTCCGTCTGGCGCTGGACGGATTGACTGCCTTTACGACCTGGCCGCTGCGCATGGTCAGCCTGGTGGGCGTGGCGTTTGCCGTCCTGGCGCTGGCCTATGCGGGATTCCTGGTGGTGGACTACCTGATGTCCGGCAACGCCGTATCCGGCTGGACGACCATCGTCACGGCGGTGCTGTTCTTTGCGGGCGTCAACCTGATCTCGCTGGGCGTCGTGGGCGAATATGTGGCCCGAATTTTCGACGAAGTGAAGGGCCGTCCGCTGTTTGTCGTGCGACGCTCCCGAGGCGGTCCCGCCGGCAAGGCGCAGGGTTGATGATGGCCAACCTTAACAAGCCGGCGCGCTCCGAATGGACCCCGCCGGCAGGATGGCTGCTGCTGGCTGCGGGAATCTGGCTTGCCTGGTTGGCGTGGATGCGTCCGCTGACGCTGCCCGACGAGGGGCGTTACGCCGGCGTCGCCTGGGACATGCTGCGCAGCGGCTCGTACGCCGTGCCGCTGCTGGACGGCATGCCGTACTTTCACAAGCCGCCGCTGTATTACTGGCTGACCGAACTATCGTTTTCGGTGTTCGGCGTGCATCCGTGGGCGGCGCGCTTGCCTTCCTGGCTGGCCGCGTGGAGCGCGGCCGCCGGTTTGTACGTATTCGTGCGCCGGCATCGCGACGCGGCGGCCGCCTCGCTGACGGTGCTGGTCCTTTGCACCGTGCCGTTCTTCTACGGCGGCGCGCAGTTTGCCAACCTGGACATGCTGGTCGCGGGCCTCATCACGCTGTGCGTGCTGGCTGCCGCGGAAACCGTGTTGCGCGTCGAGCGTGGCGAACGGTGGCGCGCGATGTCCGTGGCGGCTGGGGCGCTGGCCGCGCTGGCGGTGCTGGCCAAGGGGCTGATCGGCCTGGTGCTGCCCGGCGCCATCCTGTTGCTGTGGCTGGTCTGGGAGCGGCGCTGGCGCGGGCTTAGGGCGCTGGTCTGGCCGCCGGCGCTGCTGGTGTTCCTGGCGGTGGCGGCGCCGTGGTTCGTCCTGATGCAGATGCGGTTTCCGGGCTTTTACGACTACTTCTTCGTCTATCAGCATTTCCAGCGCTTCGCGGCCGGCGGTTTCAACAATGCCCAGCCGTTCTGGTTCTACCTGCCCGTGCTGGCCGGCTTGAGCCTGCCGTGGTCGCTGTGGGGCGGCGGCATCCTGCGTCGCGCGTTCTGGCTCGCGGGGCCGGCGCGCAGCCTGCGGCGCCTGGCCGCGGTGTGGTTCGCCGTAGTGGTGGTGTTCTTTTCGTTGCCGCATTCCAAGCTGATCGGCTATGTGCTGCCTGCGCTGGCGCCGCTCGCGTTTCTGCTGGCAGAGGTCATCCTGGCGGCGTGGCGCAGCGAGAACGGTGTGACGACGCCGCGGCTGGTGCGCATCAGCGCGGTGGTCGCCGCCGGCATCTGCGTCGTCGCCGTGGGCATCGCCGCATTCAATGCGAAGGGCAGCGCCGCGCCGCTGGCCCAGGTCGTGCGGCAGGAAGCGCGTCCGGACGATACCTTCGTGTCGCTGCACGCCTATCCCTTCGACCTGGCGCTCTACGCGCGCGCCCCGCGGCCTACCTGGGTCGTGGACGACTGGCTCAATCCCGAGGTGCCGGTGCGCGACAACTGGCGCAAGGAGCTGTACGACGCCGCGAAGTTCGATCCGGTCACCGGCAAACAGGTGCTGATCAGCGCCGAGCAGTTCAACGCCACGCTGTGCGCGGCGCCGGACGGTGCGCGGTTCTGGGTGTGGGGCGGGCATGGCGATGGCGCCATCTACCTGCCGCTGCAAGGGCTGGCGCCCGTCGTGACGAGCGCCCGGCATGCGATGTGGCGCGTGGATGCGGGCGCGGCGCTCAGGCAGCGGGTTTGTGCCGGAACGCCCACAGCCGGCTAGCGATGAAGGTGCCGAACGCCAGGCCGATGAGGATCAGCGCCAGCAACGTGTCGTAGGGTACGTCGGTGGCGTGCAGCAACCAGGCATAGGCAGATTCGTTGATCGCAAAGCCGATCGCTGAAATAAAAAAGAAACGACGGGCCGCTACGGTCCAGGGTATGGGCGAATGTCGAAACGTGAGCCGGTAATGGCCGCTGAAGGACACCACGAAGGCGCTCAGCCAGCCGATCAGGTTGGCCGCCAGCGGCGGTGCGCCGAACGCTTCGACGCAGCCCACGGCAACGGCCCAATGCGTTGCGGCGGCAGCGCAGCCGACGGCGACGAAAAGACTGATCTGCCGGATGAGGGTGCGCATGGGGAATGTGTCGAAGAGCTGAATGGAGAGACGTTGATGAGCAAGCGCGTCGTGGTGTGCGGTGATGATTTTGGCATGAATGCGGACGTCGATGAGGGCATGATTGCGCTGGCCGGCATGCGGCGGGTCAGCGCGGTCAGCTGCCTCTCGTTGGGCCCCACGTTCGCCGCCAATGCGCCCAGGCTGGCGGCGTACGATGTGGACATCGGCCTGCATCTGAACTTCTCGGAAACGCTGGGCGCGGACGCCGAACCGCTGCCTTCGCTCGGCGCGTTGATCCTGAAGGCCTATGCGGGCCGGCTCGATGCCGCCTGGATCGATGCGCGGCTTGATGAACAGTTCGACGCATTCGAAGCCGCGTTCGGCCGCGCGCCGGACTATGTCGACGGGCATCAGCACGTGCATCAGTTGCCCGGCATCCGCAAGCGCGTCCTGGCGCGGCTCGTGCAGCGTTATGGAACGCAACGGCCCTGGTTGCGCCAGACGGCGCCCGGCATGCAATGCGGCATTCCGCTTAAGGAATCGTTCAAGGCGCACGTGATCGGCGCGTTGGGCGCGTCAGCGCTGGCGCGTGAGGCCCGTTCAAGCGGCTTGCGGACCAACCGGCGCCTGTTGGGCGTGTATGCGTTCGACGGCGGCCAGCGCCGCTACGCGCAGCTCTTGCAGACCTGGCTGTTCAATTCGCGCGAGGGCGACCTCGTCATGTGCCATCCGGCATTGGGGTTTGCTAGAAGCAACGAGCAGGACAGCGCGATGGCGCGCCAGCGCCGTGCCGAATTCGACGTGCTGGCCAGCCCCAAGCTGGGTGACTGGCTGGACGCCAACGGCGTGCGCATCACGCGCCTGGCGTTGACACGCGCCGATCACGAATTGCCGGTAGTGGGGCGCGCTATCCCCGCGTGAGGCTTTCCAGCAGCCATGCGCCCGCCGGTCCCAGCGCGCGCCGCGTCGACCAGACCGCGTCGACATGGATCCGGCGCGGCCATCCCGGCACCTTCAGTTCCACGAGCTGATCGCCGCCAAAGCGCTGGATCATCCAGCGCGGCAGTTCGGTCCAGCCGAATCCCAGGCTGGCCATTTCCAGCAGCATCAGGTAGCCGGGCGCCGACCACGTCGCATGCGCGGGCGTGGCGTCCTTGTCATCCAGCTCGTACGTGCTCAGGCGCAGTTCGCGTTCGGTCTTCAGGTGATCGGACGTGACTGACGGCAGGCTGGCCAGCGGATGCGAACGCCCCACGCACAGGACGATTTCCGAGCCTTCGGCCAGGCACGCATGCGCCACGTCCGGCGGGTAGGTTTCCTGCGCGGCCATCAGTCCGACGTGGGCGCGGCCCTGCTGCACCAGCGCCACCACGTCCTCGTATTCCGCGATCAGGCATTCGAAGCGCAGGGCCGGGTAGCGCTTGTCGATCTGGCTCAGCATGGTTTCGAACGTGCGCGACTGGAAGGTGTCGGACAGCACGACCGTAAGCCGGGGTTCCAGGCCTTCGGCCAACTGGCTGGCGCTGCGGTTCAGCCGGTCGTTGGCGGCCAGCACCTGCATGGCCTGTCCCAGCAGCACCTTGCCGGCAGCGGTCAGGGCGGGCTGGCGCTGGCTGCGATCGAACAGCGTGACGTTCAGATCCACTTCCAGGTTGGCGATGGTTTCGCTGATGGTGGATTGGCTTTTGCCCAGCTTGCGGGCTGCGGCCGAGAACGAGCCTTCGGCGGCCACCTGGGCGAAGGCGGCCAGGGATTCAAGGGAATGGCGCATGGCGGTGGCGGGTCGGAGTATCGGAATTTCCGATGGATATGATCTTTATCGTAACGGAATAGGCGTGGAAAATGCCGTCACTCCGAAGCAAACCGACCGCAGGTGGGTCATGACGCAAGCCAAGAAAACCCTCAAAGAACGATTCCTCCACGCCTTCCTGTTCGAAATCATCGCTATCGGGCTGTGTGCCCCCGTGGCGGCGTGGGCTATGGGCAAATCCCTGTTTGAAATGGGCGTGCTGACCGCGGTGATCGCCTGGATCGCGCTGGTATGGAACATGATCTACAACGCGGGCTTTGACCGCATCGAAAACCGTTTTGGCTGGACGCGTACTTTTCGGGTGCGCGTGGCGCATGCATTCGGCTTTGAGTTCGGCCTGATCCTCATCGTGATCCCGCTGGCGGCCTGGTGGCTCAGCATCAGCTTGTGGGAAGCCTTCGTGCTGGATATCGCGCTGGTGCTGTTTTATCTGCCCTATGCCTTCTTCTACAACCTGGCCTACGACCGCGCGCGTCCCCGCGTGATCGCCTGGCTGTCGCGCCGCGGTGCTGCCGCCGCCGGGGCGTAGCGCTTCAACCCTTCTTGCGCTGGTAGGCCTGGCGGACGTCCTGCATGAAGGTTTTGACGGCGGTTTCGTACTGCGTGCCGCTGCGGAAGGCGCCCGAATGCGATGCGCCTTCAATCTTGACCAGCCGCTTCAAATCCGGCGCCACGTTGCGGGCGGCGGCAAAAAGCTCGTCGCTCATGGTGTGCGGCACCACGCGGTCCGCGGTGCCGTGCATGAACAGCATCGGCGTGTGCAGCTGGGCCAGTTTGTCTACGGAGGCGAAGGGCTGCGTGACCAGCAGGCTGGCGCCGGGCACGTTGCCCCAACGCAGCGTGGCCAGCATCGCGCCGATGCTGGTGAAGCTGGATTCCACGATCAGGCCGGCAAAGTCCGGCTGCTCGGGACGCGAGGCCAGGTCGATGGCGATTGCGCCGCCCAGGCTGTGTCCGTAGACGAAGCGCCGCGCCGGATCGGGTTGCAGCCGCGCCAGTTCCTTCAGGCCCGCCATGGCGTCCTGCAGGGCGCTTTCCTCAGACGGAAGACGCGGTGTGGACGCGCCAAAGCCGCGATAGTCGATTGCCAGCATGGAAAATCCCATCCGGCTCCAGCCGTCGATACGGAACGCGCTGCCGTTCAGGTTCCAGCGCGCGCCATGCAGATACAGGACGGTGGGGGCGCCCGGCTTGGGGCTTGCCAGATACCAGGCGCGCACCTTGTCGCCGTTTTCCAGGGTCAGGTCATAGACCTGCGTCCCGGCGGCCGGGTCGCGCCACCAGGATTGCGGCTCGGACTGCGGCGAAAAAATGGTCTGGCGTTGCCAGGAATCCAGTTGCGTGCAACCGACCACGCCGGCGGCGGTGAGCACGGCGGCGGC
>Ga0182745_1004919_pt1 | contig 11035 bp, 8 predicted proteins | sample eDN3rd30CKraftBY_FD_128523 | JGI IMG/M metagenome (GOLD analysis project Ga0182745, IMG submission 128523) | Enriched backyard soil microbial communities from Emeryville, California, USA - eDNA 3rd pass 30_C Kraft BY (version 2) (version 2) | ecosystem: Environmental > Terrestrial > Soil >... | reverse complement strand
CTCGACGAGCTTCTTGGTCAGTTCCGGGGATTGCTGCATGAAATCGGCACGTTGGCTCATGTCGATGCTCCTTGAAATGGGGGGAAGTTGGGAGCGACGCGAAGGATTTCGCGCACGGAACCGACGCTAGACGACGCCTCAATTCCACGGTAGACCCGCGCGCGGACGCATGGCGTTGCGCGTTCGGAAACAGTGCCGCTGCCGCGACTTCCGCCGCCGGGTTACGCAAGTGTCTTGCCGGCACAGTCGAAGCGCACGGGATTGATGCGCAAAGGGCAACATCATGCATGCCAACACAGGTCTTCTGCCGTCTGCAGATTCTCCCTAGCATCCCCAGGTGCTCCCGAGCACCTCCTGGAGCGGAGTTCCAACCTATCTCCCCCAGAACCCCAGCGTGGAGGAACAACATGAAATTCGTAGTGATTGGTGGTACCGGGCTCATTGGCAGCAAGGTCGTCTCGAGGCTCGCCGGGCAAGGCCACGAAGTGGTTGCGGCGGCGCCCTCGACCGGGATCGACATCCTGACGGGCGAAGGGCTCGACACTGCCATGGTGGGTACAGACGTAGTCGTCGATCTGGCGAACTCGCCCTCGTTCGAAGACGCCGCAGTGCTCGACTTCTTCCAGACAGCAGGCCGCAACGTGCTGGGCGCCGAAGCCAAGGCCGGCGTCGGCCATCACGTGGCGCTGTCGGTGGTGGGCACCGAGAAACTGGAAGCCAGCGGCTATTTCCGCGGCAAGATCGCGCAGGAAGCATTGATCCGTGAATCCGGGATCCCCTACACGATCATCCACTCCACCCAGTTCTTCGAGTTCCTGCCGCGCATGATCCAGTCGGCCGCCGACGGCAACACGGTGCGGCTGTCACCGGCCCTGGTGCAACCCATCGCCGCCGAAGACGTCGCCAAGGACGTGGCACGGTTGGCACAAGAAGAGCCGGTCAACGGCATCATCGAGATCGCCGGGCCCGAGAGCGAGTCGCTGGCCAGCCTGGCCAAGCGCTTCATGGCGATCACCGAGGACCCACGCGACGTGGTCAGCGACGTACACGCACCCTACTTCGGCGCGGAGCTCGGTACCGACACGCTGATGCCTGGCGCGTCCGCCTGGCACGGCGAACTGAGTTTCGACCGATGGGTCATCGATCAGCCCCGCTTTGTCCCAGCCGACGCGCCGCGCGCGCAAGCGTCGTGATGCCGGCAGTACACCGGCCTCGCCAATCCAACTTTCCGATCATGCCAACGGCCTTCCCGTGACTCCTTTACAGCCACCGCCACAGAGTCTCCTGGACAAGTACCACGGCGAGGATGCCAAGCCGATCTACACCGGTCGCGTACGCGTGACCGGCGGGGAAGCCGCGCATGGGCGCGCTTCAGGCATCGTGAAATCCGATGATGGTGCACTCGACGTCGCCATGCGCCTGCCACTGGAACTTGGCGGACCTGGTGGCGGCACCAACCCCGAGCAGCTGCTGGCGGCTGGCTATGCAGCCTGTTTTCATGGTGCCTTGAGCCTGCTCGCCGCGCGTGCAGGGATCGCCCTGGTCGATGCCAGTGTGGAAGCCACCGTGACCGCCGCCCGCGACCCGGTCGACGGTCTATTCCTGCTTACGGCTGAGGCACGGATCAGCCTGCCTGGCCTCGATCGCGCACTCGCGGCGGAACTGGTCCGCAACACAGAGCGTATCTGCCCCTACACCAAGATGTTCCGCCAGGGCATCAAGCACGTCATCGCCCTCGCCTCCGGCGAGTCTTCGTTCGACTAGTGCCGGAGTGAAGCCATGGCCCTGAAGATCGTCCGCCTGCATCCGAAGAATCGCCTGCTGGGCTGGATCGAGGATCGCCTGCCCTGGCTGTCTTTCGTGTCGGCCCACACCGCGACCTACTACGCGCCGAAGAACTTCAACGTCTGGTATTTGTTCGGCGCATTGGCGGGGGTGGCGCTGGTCAACCAGTTGCTCACGGGAATCTTCCTTGCGATGCACTTCAAGCCGTCTGCGGCCGAGGCATTCTCGTCGGTCGAGTACATCATGCGCGATGTGCCGTGGGGCTGGCTGATCCGCTACATGCACAGCACCGGCGCTTCCCTGTTCTTCATTGTCGTCTATCTGCACATGTTTCGTGCGCTTCTGTACGGGTCGTACAAGAAGCCGCGCGAGCTGGTCTGGGTGCTGGGGATGCTGGTGTACCTCGTGCTGATGGCCGAGGCGTTTATGGGTTACGTGCTGCCATGGGGCCAGATGTCGTTCTGGGGCGCCAAGGTGATCATCTCGCTGTTCGGCGCGATACCCGTCGTCGGCAACGGCCTGACCGAGTGGATCATGGGCGACTACCTGCCGGGCGACGCCACCCTCAACCGCTTCTTCGCATTGCATGTGATCGCGTTGCCACTGGTTCTGCTGTTGCTGGTGACGATCCATATCCTGGCACTGCACGAGATGGGCTCCAACAATCCGGACGGAATCGAGATCGGCGACAACCTCGATGCGAAAGGCGTACCACTTGATGGTATTCCCTTCCATCCCTACTACAGTGTCGAGGACCTGCTCAGCACGTCCATGTTCCTGCTCGTGGGCGCCTTCATCATCTTTTTCGCCCCCACTTTCGGCGGCTGGTTCCTTGAACACGACAACTTCGTCGAGGCCAACCGCCTGGTGACGCCGGAACACATCAAACCGGTGTGGTACTTCACCCCGTACTACGCGATGTTGCGCGTCGTACCTGCATTCCTCGGAATCAAACTGTGGGGCGTTCTGGTCATGTTTGCGGCAATTGCAGTGCTGTTCTTCATGCCGTGGTTGGATCGCGGAAAGGTGAAGTCCATCCGCTACCGTGGCCAGGGCTACAAGGTCGCACTTGGACTGTTCGCATTGTCGTTCCTGATGCTCGGCGCCATCGGTGCGGGCGTATTCGCCCAGGCGCTACCGCAGTGGCTTGGTCACGACGTGGACGCCAACCGCATCGAGACCTGGTTCGGACGCTTCTGGACGGCCATCTACTTCGGGTTCTTCGCTTTCGTATGGGCGTATACGCGCTTCGGCTTGGAGAAGACAAAACCGGTGCCTGAGCGCCTTACTTCGCATACCTGAGGCGACCGACTTGCCCAGAGCTGCGGTTGGTGCGCAGCCGCCGCCAAACCGGTCATGGAGTCGATCACCCCCAATGGCTCTTGCTCCCTGATCGGCTGGAGGACTACGTCCACGAAGACAATCCGACGCGAGTCGCTGGCTCCCCACATCAGATTGCAACGAAGCACCTAGCCGGATGCCTGCCCAGGTTCGCAACGGACCACAGATACCACGCCCTACCTAGAGATGAATCTTCTTTTGTCGGAGCGAGACCGCTTCAAGTGCGGACATGCTTTCGTCGCGCCAGCGACGATCAGCAGACGCCTGCGCCTTTCAATGCCGTTTGCAAGCCCCAATCCAGCCCATGGATTCGCTCGTAGTTGCACTCGACGGCAGCCCATGATGGTGGAGGCAACTCCACGACACTCCCATCGCACATCAACTGCCCGCCACGCACATCATCGACGACGACGACATGGACGCTTGTCATCGTTCGAAGCATGCTTAGTTTTTCTCGGAATCTGGCCAAGTAATCAAGTGTCCTCATACCGCGCACCTCAATGACGGTGATTGGGTTTGTGTCATACAGCACAAAATCAGGCAGACAGAAGTCGGTCGTCCGATAGATTTGCGGCTTGGCAAACACCCTTCTCGCATATGTCAGATTCATCGCCACCTCAGACTCCAATCTCGAGTCGACCGGTATGAAGTTCGCCGCGGCAAAGCGAAGGGCCCCGTTCAGAACGCGCAGCATCCCCGCATCGTCCCGAAAAATACGCCCGGCGAACAGCCCGTACAGATCATCCGATCTGCGAAAAAGCTTCCTGGCAACGAAACGGCAGCATGGGAACCCGCTCCGATCGACGATTGTTTCCCATTCCGACGACTTGATCAGGAGCGGCTGTCGCCGGCCTTCAGGCTCTGGCCCTTACGCGCCAGGTGCGCGTTCACGCGCTCCAAGATCTGCGGCGCAAGCTCGTGCGTCTCCAGCAGCCGGCGGAAGTTGAGGATCGTGGTCTCGTCCGGGATGTTGTCCAGCCCGCCCAGGCGGGCAAAGCGGCGCATCACCGGCATCTCGTAAAGCGTCTCTTCCATGCCCGGGTCGCTCAGCGAGTACCACTGCTGCAGGAGGTGGATGCGCAGCATCGTCGCCAAGGGATTCGGCTGCCGGCCGCGCCGGCCCATCTTCGGGTAGTGCGGTGCGATCAGCGCCAGCAATGCGTTCCACGGCACCACCTGCTCCATCTCCGCCAGGAAGACCTCGCGCCGCGTCTTCTTGCGCTTGCCCGTGTGTTCCGCGTCCCCGAAGCTCAGCTGCATCGTCGTCATCCGTCGAACCTTGCGCTATTGTCGCCGAAGGGATTTGTTCAGAGCATCCCTAACTGCCCGTAGTACCGAATTGACATTGACTGTCGTCTCCGGTGGAGTGCTTCTTGACGCCTGCCTGGTCGATCGACAGGGTCCCACAGCGATCCTTGGCCTGGCCCGCCTGAGGGGTTGCAGTCAGCTTGAACGTCGTTGCATCGGGCGTTCCGCTCGTTGCGATCACATAGTCTGCCGTGCCGGTTTTCGGTGACTGCGGCGTGATCTCGTCCGCGCTGGTGGTCCCCGCGGACAATCCGGTGTAGGTGCCGTTGACCGTCTTGTATCGCTCGGCGATCTGCGCCGCCTCGACCAAGTCGGCTTTCGCCTGTCCACGCTTTCCCTTGCGCACCGCATCGCTGTACGAGGGGATCGCAACGGAAACGAGGATGGCCACGACGGCAACCACCACCATCAGTTCGATCAAGGTAAAGCCCATCACCGCCATGAGCGGCCCGTGCGGGCCGATTGCCATTCCTTCCGATGACTTCTTCATGCATCCCCCCGATTCACTTCCAACCAGCATCACTTCAACTGTCTCCACGACTGGCGGCCGCAAGGCCTTGGCAACACAAACCCGCCAGGATAGATCACCACTTGGCATTGCTCGAACGTGGCGCAACTTTCCTTAGTGGGGTCGCAAGTCTTGTCGATCTGCTGCAGGGGGCTGATCGTCGCGACGCCCGTCCCCATCACCGGCGGCTGCGCCCCCCCATTGTCGGGGCCTCCGCCAATGGCCACGCCGCCGCACGCTGCACCCGTGCATGCCGCGGTTCCACTGGGCAGCACCTGGACGTTGGCCAGGGCGCCCGCACCGGAGAGCAGGTCGAGGCCGTACTGGAAGTTCGTGCCACCCGGATCGCAGCTGTTCTTGGACGGCTCGTAGGTGGCGAAGAACACCCGACCACTCTGGATCAGTGGGGTCGCGATGAATCTCTCTCCGGAGCCATTCGTGTTGGTCTTGATCTTGAGATCGATGTACCACCCGCGTTTCGGATTTGTCCCGTAATAGAAAACCTGCGCAGTACTCAGATCACGGGTGGTGAAGCCGCTGGCGGTCGTTTGGGATTCGATGGTCTGCGCCACGAGCGAAGCCCGGCCACTCGCCACGGCGGTGCCGTTGTCGAAAATGCCATACAGCGACTGCACCTGTGGCGTTGCCGGCACGTCGTTGTCACCGGTCACGAAGTAACGGCCCGTCCCGAAATACACCATGACGCCCGACCCAGGACCCGCTGCGACACGGATTCCGCCCGTGATGGGCTGGCGTTCGCTTCCGGTGACGGCCGTGAACAGCGCGGCGCCGCTGTTGGCGACTTTCCAGTTCGTCGCGCTGGCATCGGCCAGGTCGAACTTCCATAGGTTGCCCTGCAGATCGCCGCCATAGACTGTGTCCACCTTGCCGTTGCCGTTCTTGTCGATGGCAGTGATCTGGCCCAGGCCGTTATAAGGATCGGTCTTGCGCGCACACACCGCATTGATCGGCGGAATCGCAGAGATCGCCGAGCAGATGAAGTCCAGTAGGGGCAGCAACGAAGTGCTCGCCTGGTTACCGTCATTTGCCGTGATCTTCTTGATCACCGCGCCCGAGAACGCGTCCAGGATATACAGCGAAGGATCGCTGCTGTTGCCGCCGTAGCCGTTGCCGAACAGGACGCCCCACTTGTCGTTCTCAAGCGGCACCAGCATCGGCTTGCCGTACACGTTGCCGATGTCGAGGTCCACGCGGGCATTGCGCTCCCACAGCACTTTGCTGGTTCCGAAACTCGACGGATCGCTGACGTCCAGCGCGAAGACCGAACGCCCGCCACCGCCCGCGGAACCAACCAGCACCGTCTTCCACGTGGATCCGTCCTTGGCGTCGCCCACCGCGATCTGGCCATCCACATAGTAGCGATGGTCGTACTTCGCATCGGGCAGCGCCAGCTTGCCCATCTGGTCGAGCACGCCATTGGGAATGAAGGCAAACAGCTCCTTGCCCGCACCTGCCTTGGCGCAGGCGAGATTTCCGTTGGGCGCGGCGCACGGCTGCGTGCTGGCATCGAACGCATGGAGCATGCCATCGTTGGCACCTACATAAGCCACCGTCTTGCGGGTGCTCTTCGAGTTCAGGTAGCCGCTGGGCGTGGCATATCCGCTGAACATGCTTCCAGAGTAATAGCCGTAGCCGTAGTTGCTCCTGGGCGAATCGATCACCGGTTCGGAGTTGACGATATCGCCCAGCACCCCACTGCGCGTGCGCAAGGTATTGCCGGCACCGCCCTTGGAGGCTTCGCGCGACTGGTCCCCGGACAGGTAGGCAATGAAGTCCGCCGGGGTGTAGCTCGCACCGTACTGCGCCGCGACCGTCGCCGGGGTGATCCCGAGCGCGTCGTACTGCGCCGCGGCGCTCGCACCCAGGTTGCCGGGTGTCGCCGAATCGAATGCCACTGCGGTTGTAGTCGCTTTTGTGCCGCTGCCGGGTGCGGTGACGGTGAAGATCTTCCGCGTTCCGGTCAGGTTGGCCTGTGCGTTCCACAGCGACGCGCCGAGCGTGCCGTTCGGGTTCACCGCGATAGCGCTCAAGTTGCCGGTCCAGTCCTTGCCGTTGCGAGACCGCTTGTAAGTCGGCTGCAGGGTGAACGAACTATTGCCCACGCGTGCGCCACTGATCGTTGCGACGCCGACGTCAAGGTCGCGATCCGCAATGCTGTCGAACGCCTTGGTCAACTGCGACCTCAGCTGCAGCGGGTTGGTGACCAGGAAGTAATTGTCTGGTTGTCCCGCAACGTTGCTGTCCCACTCACCGGTGTCCGGCAGGTTGTTGCCGTTGGCATCCTTGAAACCACCGTACTTGGCCGCGTACCACAGCGGGTTGCGGAGCTCGGTCGCGCTCGCCGCCGTGGCGGACGGCGTGAACGTCCGGTTCGAGGTCAACGGCAGCTGCTGGTTGCATGACCCCGTGGTCACGCCCTTGCAGCCGCCCGGGTCCTTGTCCTGCGGCGTGTTGAGGTCGTAGCGCTGGAACGAACCGGCCGTCGAATCGGTATCGCGGACGTCGAGGTAGATACCGTCTTTGGTTGTACCAGAAAGGACGTAACCGATGTTCTGGTCCGCGCTGCCCGCCGCATACTCGGAGTCGAGCTTCACGGTAACCGTGCCATTCGCATTGGCCATGATCGTGTACTTGACGATCGCGTCCATGTCGTGGTCGTTGCCCTGCTCCACGTCCTCGTAGTTGATGCGGAAGACGGCATAGGGCATGCCGTTGTTGACCGTCATGTTCTTCGGTTGTGATGGATCCAGGTTCTCGATCTGCTCCACGTAGAAATCGACGATCGTATTGGTCGGCTTGCGCGTCCCACCCCCGAATGTGCCACTGGCCGTCTTTGCGAACGGCAGCAGCGTGATCGTACGGCCATTGACCGGAAATTCGATCCTCGGCAGCGGAGAGGCCAGCGCGATGGAGTACACCCCCATCTTTTGCTGGTCGGTGGCGCTGTTGAGATCGGTCATGTAGCCGTAGCGCGCGACGCTGGCCGCATAGTAGGTGCCTTGCTTCGTCGGCTCCTCGGGCGCCAGGCCGCGGATGTTGCCGAAGCTCGCTGCCGATTTCGCCGTGGGCGCCCCGTCCGTAGTTCCGGCCACGTCGCCGATGAAGACGGAGCGCGCACCGGCCCCGAACTCGTGGTTCCAGATCGCCTGGCCCTCGCCGCCCGCGCTGAAGCCGGGCACGGTGCCATCTGCCGCGATCGTCGCGAACGCGCTTCCGGGAAGGTCGCTGTCATAGCTTGGGTTGATATCGCTGATCACGGTCTGGTACGGCTTGGCACACGTGGGATAGCCGTCACTGCTGTCGTAGGGGTCTTTCCACGTTTCCTGGGACAGGCCCATGGTCGTTTCTTCGCTACGCCCCTGGCTCGCACCGCCCGTCGCGAACCGTGCTGTCGGGGCCTTGGCGCCCGCGAAATAGCGCATGCCCTCGAACATCATCTCCGCGATGGGGTTGCCCCACATGCGGCACTCGCCGTTCACGATGGCGCGGTCGCCCACCGATGGGCAGTTGCCGGTGCCATTGGCCCAGTTCCAGTTGCTGTTGCTGTTCAGGTTGTTTGTGGTGCTGCCGGCATAGCCGCCGCCGATCATCCGCAGCTTGCTCAGGGCGTTGGCAATCCCGGTCCCGGGCTTGAAGGTGCCGTCGCTGGCGCTGATCTCGTTGGCGAAGTCGGAGACGTTGCGCCGCAGCACGCCGCCTTCCAGGTTGTTGAACTGCGAGCCGGTGATCAGGCCGAAGTACATCTTCTGGTTTTCGCCATAGTCATGAAGGATGCCGGTCGGCTTCGCGTTGCCGTTGGGATACACCTTGCAGCTTCCGTCGCGCAATGCGGCATTCGTACCGCAGACTTGGACGCGCACATTGTAGTCGGTGCGCGTATTCGCACCCGATGCGGGCTTCCAGAACAGGCCCCAAGCCTCGCCGCCAGCGCCTTCCTGGTGACGGAACGCAACGGTGTACGTGCCGGCAGACAGGTACACAGTGGCGGAATGACTGTCCAACCCGCCGGTGCTCCGGTCGCCGGCGTGCCCACCGTACCAGCCGACAACCCGTTTGCCATCGATCCAGAGCTCAACGGCGTCATCGCCGTCGATGGCGAAGCTGTAGTTACCGTCGCTGGGAATGACAAGCTTGCCGTCAAAACGCGTCAGGTAGTTGTCCTGGCCACAGCCATTGGTGCCGTTGAACGGATTGATGCCCGTGCCCGCCTGATCAATATTGCCAACTGCCTTGGTTCCGCACCTGTTCGGATTCACTGCATAGTCTGTGAATAGTTTGTCCATCGCAGCCACGTCGCCAGGACTCCCCGAACCCGACGTGCGCTTCCACGTGGTGATCTGCAGATCCTCGAAGGCCAGCGCCGGCACTACGCTCCAGTTGTTCGTCCCCGACAGGCAATCCGTGCCTTGGTTGTAGCACTTGTTGCCCGCGACTGGACCTTCGATCGACACCCACTCCCATATCCGTGCGGTCGAGTTCGTCATCACGCGGAACAGCGGTGCCGTGTAGTTCGGGAATGCCTGGTCATTGCCGGTGACCGTCGTCACCGCGAAAAGATGGTACTTGCCGCTGGTCGGCACGCTGAGCGGTGCATACTTGCTGATGTCGTAGCCGTCACGCGCGACGCTCCGGTATTCCTTGCCCCAGCTGTGGGCATCCTGGGGGAAGAACGCGCCTTGCAAGGTCGTATCGCTGGCGGTATCGACCTGTCGCCAGCCGCCGTACAGCACCCGGCGCAGGGCGTCCATGCGCGACGTGGTCAGGTAGTTGAGGAAGTCGCCGCTCCACTTGCCGGAACACTGTTTGTTCGTCGCCACGGACGATGGCGTGAACCGTCCCCCGTTCGTCGATTCGTAGGTGTAGCAGACGTTGGAATTGAAGTAGCCGTAGTAATCGATCGTGGCCGGCTTGTATCCCACGTCCAGCACGCCGTCGCCGTTGAGGTCGGACGCGTCGTTGTAGGCCTCGTAATAGATCTTGTGGTCCTTGCCCATCACCAGCATGTTGAGCGGCGGAACCGCATCCTTGAGGTAGAGCGGCACCTGGGCGATCGTCGCGGGCGTTCCGGCAAAGTAGACCGGGTCCGAGCGCAGCTTTCCGCTGGGAAGTAGCAACAAGGCCGATGCGATCAGGGCGGCAGCGCCGCAGCGGATCAGGAGCGAATGGTTCATGGCGCTATCCCTCGTCCCTTGTCAGGGAATGAACACGGTATCGATGACGGACTCCGAACTGGCGAACGTCGCACGATCCTTGGCGAATGCAGTGATCTGGTAGATCTGGTCGGTTTTTTCGGATTCGTCCGCTGGGTAATCGAGCGATCCCCAGGAAAAACACAGGTCCAGGCGTCGCACATGTGGCGTTGCGCCCGAATAATTCTCTGCATCGAAGGCAGTGGTGCAATCGCGCGGCGGCAGGTTGGTAGCGATGACGCTGCCGGCGGCAACGGCGCTCTTGATCGACGCCTCCTGGCCGCGCGCACCGGTTTCCGCATTCTGGAATGCCATGCTGCCGGCCTGGTAGTTGGCCGACATCCGCTCCTGCAGGCTGGCAACCTGCATGGCCACGATGCCGATCAACGCCATCAGGATGAGCATGATCAGGGCGATGTACAACGCTGCGCCGGACTGCTGTCTGCGGGACTTGAGTGGCTTGTTCATCGATCCTGTCCCTCAGTTGCCGAACAGGCGGTTGCGAAGCGCGATCGAGTCTTCGTAAACCGTCCGGTAGCGCGTGTCGTTTGGCGCCGTGACGTTGACGCCCAGCGCCGACAGCGGCGCGATGCTGGCGTCCGCTTGCGCGGCTGCGGCAGGTTCCGGGCTGCGCGCGACCACGCCCACCTGCACCAGGCCAACGCGGCGCCAGGCGGTCTGCAGGTCGCCCGCGGGTTGGACGGCATTGGCCAGGACGCTGCTGCCGATGTTGCCGGTCGGCCGGTCCGCTGCCGCCGTGCGGCTGTCCTGGCCGTACTGCAGCTGGAGCGATTCGATGCCCTCGACGAGTTCTTCGTTCGTGTGGGTCACGGCTCCGGCCCCCGGAGCGGGCGAATACTTAAGCCTGAAAAGCGAGGGATTG
>Ga0182745_1004917_pt1 | contig 11037 bp, 8 predicted proteins | sample eDN3rd30CKraftBY_FD_128523 | JGI IMG/M metagenome (GOLD analysis project Ga0182745, IMG submission 128523) | Enriched backyard soil microbial communities from Emeryville, California, USA - eDNA 3rd pass 30_C Kraft BY (version 2) (version 2) | ecosystem: Environmental > Terrestrial > Soil >... | reverse complement strand
GCGGGCCTCCATCACCAGCCACAGGCCGAGGAACATCCACAGCGGATAGCCCCACATGGCGATGGTGCCGCGGCCGCTGACCGCGGCGAGCGCCACGACCGCCGCCGCCGGCCCGAAGGCAAGCAGCGAGACGATGCGCCGGTCATAGGTCCAGTCATGAATCCGGCCATGGATATCGCGTGACGGCGGCGTCTCGCGGGCGCGCGGCACGAACAGCGCCGCGGCGATGACCAGCGCCGGGATCATGAAGAACCACTGGCTGACGATGAATTGCAGCGGATGCCACAGATGATCGATCAGGCCGCGCGAGGGCTGCGCCCGCGCCTCGGCATAAGCGAACGGCAGGAAGTCGTTGTCCACCAGCCAGATCAGATGCGGCAGCATCACGCCGAGCGCCACCGCTGCGGCGACATAGGGACGCGGCGTCGCCAGATGTTTGCGCGCCTCGCGGTCGAAGAGGAGGAACAGTGCGATCGGCACGGCCAGCATCACGACGAAATATTTCGCCCACAGCGCCAGACCGATGGCAAGGCCGAGAGCAATCCAGTAGCGCCACGCGCCGTTGCGCAGCGCGCGATGAAAGGCAAAGCCGGCGAGTGCCCATAGCGGCAACTGGACGACATCGTGATTGAATTTGGCGGCGGTGAAATTCAGATAGTGCAGCCCGTCGACGATCATGAGCGCTGCGAGCGCGCCGGCCGGGCCGACGATCGGCCGCGCCGTTGCCCAGACGGCGGCGAGCGCGATACAGACGGTGATCTGCGCCAGCAGATAATAGGCGATATCGGCGTGGATGTTCTGGCCGGCGATCTGCCAGGCGATTTCGACCAGCCACCACGGCAGCGGCGGCAGCTTGTCGTAGCCGAGCTGCCATTCGCGGCCATAGGTCAGCGCTTCGATCAGATCGAGCGGCAGATTCGGGTAAAGCAGCGTTGGCAGCGCCGTCCATACCGCCAGATGCAGCGCCAGAAAGCCGGCGAGGGTTGCGACGGGGCGCTGCGTAATGGTTGCTTCGAGAGTGGAGACGCTCATTGGACCGGATACTGTGTCGGAAGGGCGGTCAACATAGCAGGAGTTGGCCGTTGCGCAGACAGGCAGCCTCATGAACAGTGGGTCGGGGCGCGAATCACTTGTGATTCGATTTTGCTACGCCAAGAGTGCATTCGCGGGAATAGGCTGGAGATCATGCGGCGCCTGACCGCCACATTCGTGGCCGCTTGCATGGTAATCATCGCCGGTTCGCTCGGCGCGGTGCTGTTTCTTGCCGCCGGATTGCCGGCGCTGCCCTCGGCGCTGGTCGCGCTGACGGTGTTATGCTGCCTTGCGCTGTACAATGTGGCCCGGCGCCCGCGCCCGCCCGCCGATCTGAGCGATCACATTGCCGCGCTGTCGCGCGGCAGCGCCGAACTGGCGCGCGATGTCGCGGCGCTGGGGCGGCGACTTGCCTCCATGGAAGAGCGTCTCAATGCCGCCGCCAACCGCGAGCGCGACGGGCTCGATCCGCTTGCTGCCGAAATCGGCGAGCTGGGCGGCCTGATCAAGCAGATCGCCGAAACCGTGGCCGCGCATGACAGCCAGTTGCGCGGTCACCCGGTGGCGCAGGCAGTAGAAGAAGCGGGACCGCTGCTACTGAGCGCCGAGGATATCGTGCTGGAAACCCCGACGGGGGATGAGGGCAAGCCGCAACCGGACGTGGCGAGCGGAACCGGCATGGCAGCCGGAACTGGCCGTTTCGCCGGCATCAGCCGCGAGCAGGTCGTGGCGATGATCGCGGACGCTGTCGATGCGCAGCGCATCGATCTCTATCTGCAGCCGATCGTTACCCTGCCACAGCGCCGGGTCCGATTCTACGAGGCGATGTCGCGGCTGCGCACCGCCGAGGACGAGGTCATACCGGCCGAGGAATTCATCGATTATGCCGATGGCGGCGGCCTGACGCCGAAGATCGACAATCTGCTGCTCTTCCGCTGCGTCCAGGTGGTCCGGCGGCTGTTGCACAAAAATCGGGATGTCGGACTGTTCTGCAATCTCGGCATCGCGACGCTGAGTGATCCGGCCTTTTTCCGCCAATTCCACGATTTCATGCAGGCAAATCGGGCCCTGGCGCCATCGCTGGTGTTTGAATTCCGGCAGCGTGCCTATCGTTCATTCGGCGCCATCGAACATGAGGGATTGGCGGCGATCGCTGAACTCGGCTTTCGCTTTTCGCTCGATCATGTGACGGATTTGCGGATCGAGCCGCGCGAACTGTTCGAGCGCGGATTCCGTTTTCTCAAATTGCCGGCGCGCCTGCTCCTCGACAAGGATGCCGCGGCGCAAAGCAACATCGACCCGACAGATCTGGCACCGCTTCTGGCGCGCTCGCAAATCGACCTGGTCGTCGAGCGGATCGAAAACGAGGCGATGGTGGTCGATCTGCTCGATTACAATGTGCAGTTTGGCCAGGGCTTCCTGTTCTCCCCGCCGCGGCCGGTGCGGCCGGAGGCGCTCCAGGCGGCTGCGCCGTCATCCGCTGCTGCTCCCGCCGCCGTGCCCCCGTCCGTGCGAGTGCCGTCGAGGCCGGCGCCGGACAGGCGGGACCCGCTGCCGCGGGGCGTGCCTGCGGCATAACCGGACTTTGCGCGGCGGCATTCCGATGCTAGCGGTCTGTCGCCATGACCGTGCCTCTGTTCGAACGACTGTCGATCCTCGCCCCGCGCTACGATGTGCTGCTCTGCGACGTGTGGGGCGTCATCCATAACGGCGTCAGTGCCTTTCCCGATGCCTGCGACGCGCTGGTGCATTTCCGTGCCGCTGGCGGCCGGGTGGTGCTCGTCACCAATGCCCCGCGGCCGTCGTTCTCCGTTATCGAACAGCTCGGTCGCCTGCAGGTGCCGCGCGACGCTTATGACGACGTGGTGTCGTCCGGCGACGTGACGCGCAGCGCCATTCTCGCGCGCGCCGGCGAGCGGGTCTTCCATCTCGGCCCGCCACGCGACCGTCCGATCTTCGACGACATGGATGTCGTATTCGCCACCGACGCCGATGCCGATTATGTCGTGTGTACCGGCCTGTTCGAGGACGATCACGAGACGCCTGACGATTATCGTGAGCTGCTTGCCGGCATGCAGGCGCGCAAGCTGTTCATGGCCTGCGCCAATCCGGACGTCGTCGTCGACAAGGGCGGACGTCTGATCTACTGCGCCGGGGCGCTCGCCGATCTCTATCGTGCGATGGGCGGCGACGTGCTCTATGCCGGCAAGCCGTATCGTCCAATCTACGATCAGGCGCTGGAAAAGGCTGCGGCGCGCCGCGGCGCGGCCGTCTCGCCGTCGCGCGTGCTCGCGATCGGCGATTCGATGCGGACCGATTACGCCGGGGCCCGCGATTGCGGTCTCGATTTCCTGTTTGTCACCTCAGGAATTCATGCCGACGAATTGGGTGCGCGCGATGCGCCGGACGGCACGGCGCTGGCGGCCATGTTCGGTGCCGCCGACGGGGTCCCCACGGGCGTCACTTCGCGGTTGCAGTGGTGATGGCGCTCAGATGACGGGCAGCGGGTCGGTGTCCGCCCTGCTGCCGATGAAGATCGTTTCGATCTTGTTTTTCAGAATCTGGGCGTTGAACGGCTTGACGATATAGGTGGAAACGCCGGCCTGCTTCGCGGCGATGACGTTGCCGGTTTTCGATTCGGCCGTGATCATGATGAACGGCGTATCGGCGAGCGCCGTGTCGGCGCGAATCGCCTGCAGCAGATCGTAGCCGGTCATCGGCTCCATGTTCCAGTCGGAGATGACGAGTCCGTAGCGTCTGCGGCGCAGCTTTTCGAGCGCGGTGATGCCATCCGCCGCACCGTCGAGGTCGCTGAATCCGATCTGCCTCAGCAGATTGTGGATGATCCGCACCATCGTCCGGTAATCATCGACCACAAGCACGGGCATCGAGAAATCAAGCGCCATGACTACAGCCTTTGAGTGAGCATTTGTATTCTTGGCAGCGTTAGTTGAATAAGCTGTTAAGCCGCTGCAGTGATGAACGGTGTGTTAACCCGGCGGCGCTTGACGTGGGCGGGCGAACGTCACAGTTTCCGGCGGATTTTTTCACCCGTTCCGTTGATGACCGGTCAGTTCACCATTCCAGAGACATTCCTTGTCGCCTCCGGCGGTGCCGAAGACGTCGCTCCCGGCGGGCTTTCCGGCGCGGTGCTTGCCATCGGCAACTTCGACGGCGTCCACCGTGGCCACCGGGCGGTGATCGGCGCAGCGCAGGCGCGTGCCCGGGCGCTTGCCCGGCCGAGCGCGGTGCTCACCTTCGAGCCACATCCGCGCAGCTTCTTCCGGCCGCAGGAGCCGGTCTTCCGTCTCAGCGACCGGCGCGCCAAGTTGCGCCTGTTCGCCGGTCTGGGCCTCGACGGCGCCATCATCATGCGCTTCGACGCCGTCTTGTCGGGGCTCTCCGCAGAGGATTTCGTCGACCGCATCCTGGTGGAGCGTTTCGGTATTGCCGGTGCGGTGATTGGCTACGATTTTCATTTTGGCCGGCAGCGTGCCGGTTCGCCGGCTTTCCTGCGCGAAGCCGGAGAGCGGCATGGTTTTTCGGTCGACATCGTTCCGGCGCTGCAGGATGAGGGCCGGCCGGTATCATCGGGCGCGGTCCGCGCGGCGCTCGCCGCCGGCAGGGTGGTGGAAGCGGCCGAATTGCTGGGTGCGCCGTGGTTCGTCAGCGGCCCTGTCATCCATGGCGAGAAGCGTGGCCGCGACCTCGGCTTCCCGACCGCCAATATCCGCCTCGATCCGGCCTGCGATCTCAGGCATGGCATCTATGCCGTGCGCGTCGGTCTCGACGGTCATCGTTACGATGGCGTCGCGAGTTTCGGGCGGCGACCGACTTTCGATAACGGCGCGCCGTTGCTGGAAGTGTTTCTGTTCGACTTCGCCGGCGATCTCTACGGACGCGATATCGACGTCGCTTTCATCGGCTGGATCCGCGACGAAGTGCGCTTCGAGGGTGTCGAGGCGCTGCGCGCGCAGATGATCGACGACGCCGACAATGCCCGTGCCGTGCTCGCCCGTTCGCCGGATGCGTTTCCACGCCTCGGGGCGATCCCGGAAGACGGCGGCCGCTGACGCCCCCGAAAATCCGAGGTGTGAACTGCCCGGCCGCCCGGGGCTATCGGGTCGCCGCCGGTTTGCCGGATTTCGCGGTTCCGGGCTTGGCGGTGCTGTCGCGGACATTGCCCCACGGGTCGGGCGCCTTCTGGTCGGGCGTGCTCTGGGTCGCGGCGCGATAGGCCCGATCCAGCTTTTCCGCCTTGGCTTGCTGTTCCGGTGTCAGTTTCGGCTTGTCCTGCTGCAGCGACAGGCCCGGCATCAATGCTTGCGCCGATGCGCCGGTAACCCCGGCGGCAAGCCAGATCGCGGCGAACAGGATGATTCTGGTCGCAGGGCGCATGCCGATCCTCCGATTATGCTGCCTCTGTCGGTGAATTTAGCGGTGCCCGGTGGCGGCTGACAACCGCGCCTGTCGCCGGGCGCCCATTCGCCGCGCGCGCTGCCGGCCCGACTTTGTCGGTTTTGTCCGTCCGGACGGCTTTTCCTTACCGGAACGTGTGCTAGTAACCGCGGCAAGGAAGGCCAGATCGAATGAATTCCGATACGAAAACCAGCAGCACAACCCGCGATTATTCCGAAACCCTGTTCCTGCCGCAGACGGATTTCCCGATGCGCGCCGGTTTGCCGCAGAAGGAGCCCGCCATTCTGGCGCGCTGGCAGCAGCAGGGGCTTTACCGGCAATTGCGCGATGCGGCGCGGGACCGCCCGAAATTCGTTCTGCACGATGGCCCCCCTTATGCCAACGGCAACATCCATATCGGCCATGCGCTCAACAAGATCCTCAAGGACGTGGTGACGCGCAGCCAGCAGATGCTGGGCTTTGATTCCAACTATGTGCCGGGCTGGGACTGCCACGGCCTGCCGATCGAATGGAAGATCGAGGAAGAGAACTACCGCTCGAAGAACAAGAAAAAACCGAATCTGAGCGACCCGGCGGCAATGGTGGCGTTCCGTCAGGAATGCCGCGCCTATGCCGGACACTGGCTCGATGTGCAGCGTGAGGAATTCAAGCGCCTTGGTGTCGAGGGCGACTGGGATCATCCCTACACGACCATGAGCTTCCCGGCAGAAGCGCAGATCGCCCGCGAAATCATGAAATTCGCCGCCAACGGCATGCTCTATCGCGGCTCGAAGCCGGTGATGTGGTCGGTGGTCGAGAAGACCGCGCTCGCCGAGGCCGAAGTCGAATACGAGGACTACACCAGCGATACGGTGTGGGTGAAGTTTCCGGTGGCGAATGCTCCGGCCGGTCACGCGATGGCCCGCGCCAGCGTGGTCATCTGGACCACGACGCCGTGGACGCTTCCCGGCAACCGCGCGGTCTCCTTCTCATCGCGGATCGCCTATGGCCTCTACAAGGTCACCGACGCGCCGGCGGATAACTGGGCGAAGACCGGCGATCTGCTGATCCTGGCCGACAAGCTCGCCGAAGACGTTCTCAAGCAGGCGAAGGTCACGGCTTACGAGCAGCTTGCCGACGTGCCGGCCAAGGATTTGGCAGCTATGGCCTTGGAGCACCCGCTGCACGGCAAGGGCTACGATTTCGTCGTGCCGCTGCTCGATGGCGACCATGTCACCGACGATGCCGGCACCGGCTTCGTCCACACCGCGCCCGGACACGGCCGTGAGGACTTCGATATCTGGACGGCGAATGCGCGCGCGCTGGAGGCGCGCGGCATCAGCAGCGCGATCCCGTATACGGTCGACGAGAACGGTGCGCTGACGGCTGCCGCGCCCGGGTTCGAGGGCAGGCGTGTCATCAACGACAAGGGCGAGAAGGGCGATGCCAACGAGGCTGTGATCAAGGCGCTGGTCGAGGCCGGTGCCATCATCGCACGCGGGCGGCTGAAACATCAGTATCCGCATTCGTGGCGCTCGAAGAAGCCGGTGATCTTTCGCAACACGCCGCAATGGTTCATTGCGATGGATAAGGGCTTTTCGCTGGAGGCTTCGCAGCCGCCGGGCGGCAAGCCGGTTGTGGCGCCGAACGACCAGCGAACGCTGCGCGAGCGCGCGCTCGACGCCATCGCGGAGACGCGCTGGGTGCCGGCGGCGGGCGAGAACCGCATCACCGGCATGATCGCCGGGCGTCCCGACTGGGTGATCTCGCGTCAGCGGGCCTGGGGTGTGCCGATCGCCGTGTTCATCAAGGAGAATGCCGACGGCACCGCCACGATCCTGCAGGATGAGGCGGTCAATGCGCGGATCGCCGAGGCCTTCGAGACGGAAGGCGCAGACGCCTGGTATGCGCCGGAGGCCACGGAGCGCTTTCTCGGAAGCCGCGCGGGCGAAGGCTGGAAGAAGGTCGATGACATTCTCGATGTCTGGTTCGATTCCGGCTCGACGCATGCTTTCGTGCTCGAAGATCCGGTGCATTTTCCTTCGCTCGCCGGCATCCGTCGCAAGAAGGACGGCGGCAGCGACCAGGTGATGTATCTGGAGGGCTCCGACCAGCATCGCGGCTGGTTCCATTCCTCGCTGCTCGAAAGCTGCGGCACGCGTGGGCGGGCGCCTTACGACGTGGTGCTGACACATGGTTTCGTGCTCGACGAGCACGGTCGCAAGATGTCGAAGTCGCTCGGCAACGTCGTCTCTCCGCAGGACGTCATCAAGAATTCCGGTGCCGACATTCTGCGCATGTGGGTCTGCGCATCCGATTATGCCGACGATCTGCGCATCGGACCGGAGATCCTCAAGACAACGGTGGAGACCTATCGCAAACTGCGCAACACGTTGCGCTGGATGCTCGGCTCGCTGGCGCATTTCCACGAGGACGACCGTGTCGCGCTGGAGAAAATGCCGGAGCTCGAGCGCTATATGCTGCATCGGCTCGCCGAGCTCGATGCCGTCATCCGCAAGGCCTATGCCGATTTCGACTACAAGCGCATCTTTGCGGTGCTGTCGGCGTTCATGACATCCGATTTGTCCGCCTTCTATTTCGACGTGCGCAAGGATTCGCTCTATTGCGATCCAATCTCCGACGTGCGGCGGAAGGCCTGTCTCACGGTGCTCGACCATCTGTTTCGGTGCACGGTGACGTGGCTGGCGCCGATGCTGTGCTTCACCTGCGAGGAGGTGTGGCTGTCACGCTTCGGCAGCGAGGCCGCGTCCGTGCATCTGCAGACCTTTCCGGAGGTGCCCGCCGTCTGGCGGAACGATGCGCTTGCCGACAAATGGCGCAAGGTGCGTACCGTGCGCCGCGTCGTTACCGGGGCGCTCGAGATCGAGCGGGCTAACAAGAAGATCGGTTCGTCGCTGGAGGCCGATCCGCTGGTGATGATTGCCGACCCCGATCTGTTCGCCGCGGTGGTCGATGTCGATCTGGCGGAAGTATGCATCACCTCGGCGGCGACGCTGGCGCAGGGCGACGCGCCCGCGGGGGCATTCGGGCTTGCCGACGTAAAAGGGGTCGCGGTCGTCGTGCGCGAGGCGAAGGGCCGCAAATGCGCCCGTTCCTGGAAGATTCTCGAGAGCGTCGGCAGCGATCCGCGATACCCGGATGTATCGCCGCGTGACGCACGGGCGCTGGCCGAATGGGACGCAGCACATCGGGCGGCGGGATGAACCGGGGCGAGCCCTTGAAACATTATCTCCACGGTCGGCTCTCCGCTCTTGGGTTTGTCGTGGCACTGGCGACCCTGGCGGTCGATCAGGCGACCAAATACTGGGTGCTGTACGGCTTCGACCTTCTGAACAGGGGAGCGGCGGCGGTCGCTCCCGGGGTTGATTTTGCGCTCACCTGGAACCGTGGCATCAGCTACGGCTGGTTCCAGCAGGAGACGGACCTCGGCCGTTGGCTGCTGCTGGGATTCAAGATCGCCGTCGTGGCGGCGCTGTGGGTATGGCTGTCGCAGGCGCGAAACCGCCTGACGGCGCTGGGGCTCGGCCTGATCATCGGCGGCGCGCTTGGCAATGCGCTCGACCGGTTGACCTACGGGGCGGTGGTCGATTTCATTTTACTTCACCTGGATACCGCCGGCGGGCGCTTCAACTGGTATGTGTTTAACCTTGCGGATGCCGCCATCGTTGCCGGGGTCGCGGCGCTCCTGTATGAATCCTTCGTCGGGGATCGCGCCGCAAAAGCGCCCTGATCTGCGGGGAAGTTGCCGCGCCGGGCTGGTTTAGGGCACCAAATCAGGCCCTGTTTTGGGAACGAGGAACCTGCTGTCCGGAAAACGTTCCGGCAACAGAAGCGCCCGCGGGTTCCGCTGAGTTGAGTGCGAGGACGGACGACCGATGCACGACAAACCGATGCACGATAAATCGAAACGCAGCACATCGCCTGCCTGGGCGTTCTCGTTGCGCGCCGCGCTGATGGCTGCGCTCACCGCTGCGGTCCTGTTGCCAAGCTTCGCCGCGCACGCCGAAGACGATGACGGCGAGGCGCTCGACAACAAGATTTTCCGCCAGGTGCTGGAAGGCCTCGGTCTGCGTCCGTCCGACAAGAATATCGATTATCGCGAGCGCTCGCCGCTGGTGGTACCGCCCGACACCGCGACTTTGCCGCCACCTGAGGCGACCGGCGCGCAGGCCAGCGTTCCTGCCAACTGGCCGGTGGACCAGGATGTCAAGCGAGCCCGTCAGGCCAAGGCCGAAGCACGCAAGGCGCGCTATCTGCAGAACGATTCCGTGGTGGAGGACGGGCGCCTGTTGCGGCCCGATGAATTGGAGCGCCCTGCGGCGCGCGCCCGGCGCGGCAGCGATGCCAATCACACCACGAAGGAAGAATCCGAACGTCCGTCGTCGCCTTCCGCGCTTGGCTATGTCGGCAATCTGTTCACCGACGCCTTCAAGGGTAAAGACGACGAGGTCGTCGTGTTCCGCGGCGAGCCGGAGCGTGAAAGCCTGACGGCGCCGCCGTCCGGCTATCAGACGCCTTCGCCGACGCAGCCTTACGGACTCACCGGGACGCGGCCGCTGCCGAAGGCCGAGGGCAAGCACCACGAATTGCAGCGCTGATGGCGACTGGATGACCGCACCCGCCATGCTGCAGGCCGTGCCGACGTCATCCGATCCGGCCACGGGGCATCCGGGGCGTTATCGGGTTTTCGAGCGAAGCGAGCATCGGTTCGCGTGACGAAACCGCGTCAAAACAGGAAACCGGAGCGTCGCTTCTGATTCCGTCAGAAACGAAAAGCGCTCCGGTCCGCACGCCCCCATTCGGGTGCCGCAGGCGGTTTGCTGCGTCGCGCACGGGCTGATGCCCGGCTACTTCGGGCTCGCCGGCGGTGTCCGGTCAGGCGGCTGCGATGGCGGTTCTACCTGGAATGCGGGCATGGCAATGGGCAAGAACGTAAGGATGGCAATGGTGTCGGTGACCGACTCGATTTTGCGTCGCATCATGCCGGGAGCGGCAATCGCCGTTCTCGCTTTTGGGCTGGTTCTGGGACCGGTTCCTGGGCCGACGGTTCCCGCCAGCGCTGCTGACGGGCCTCCGGTTTCCAGTTTCAGCCTCGCCAACGGCCTCGACGTCGTGGTCATTCCGGATCACCGGACACCGGTCGTCACCCACATGATCTGGTACAAGGTCGGCGCCGCCGACGAGACGCCGGGCAAGTCCGGACTTGCGCATTTCCTTGAGCATCTGATGTTCAAGGGCACCAAGGAACACCCGGCCGGAGAATTCTCCCAGGTGGTGGCCGCGATCGGCGGCCAGGAGAATGCGTTCACGGCGTCGGATTATACCGGATACTTCCAGCGTGTCGGGCGCCAGCATCTCAAGACGATGATGGAGTTCGAGGCCGACCGGATGACCGGTCTGATTCTGACCGACGCGGTGGTGTTGCCGGAGCGCGACGTCATCCTGGAGGAGCGCAACCAGCGTATCGGCAACAATCCCGGCGCCCAGTTGTCGGAGCAGATGGACGCGGCGCTGTTCCTCAATTCGCCTTATGGCCGGCCGGTGATCGGCTGGCGGCACGAGATGGAAGAACTCAGCCGCGACGAT
>Ga0182745_1004914_pt1 | contig 11041 bp, 13 predicted proteins | sample eDN3rd30CKraftBY_FD_128523 | JGI IMG/M metagenome (GOLD analysis project Ga0182745, IMG submission 128523) | Enriched backyard soil microbial communities from Emeryville, California, USA - eDNA 3rd pass 30_C Kraft BY (version 2) (version 2) | ecosystem: Environmental > Terrestrial > Soil >... | reverse complement strand
CTCATGCTTCTTCCTTCCCTTCTACTAATGACAGATAATTTCTCAAGAGTGACATGCCCATATTCCCGCTTTTTTCCGGATGGAACTGCATGCCGAACACATTCCCTTTACCGACGATCGCCGGAACTTCCACATCATACGTCGCCGAAGCGGTAACGAATGATTCATCTGTATCGACGTAGTATGAATGGACGAAATAAACATGTTCCTCTTCCAGCCCCTCATTCACTGGTGATGCGTGTTTGAATTCAAGTCGATTCCAGCCCATGTGCGGCACTTTATAAACCTGGTCATTCGCATCCACTCCCTTAAAACGAACGACTTTTCCCGGGATGAGGGATAATCCTTTTGCCGGTCCATTTTCCTCACTTTCATCAAAGAGAAGCTGCATACCAAGGCAGATGCCTAATAGGTATCCCCCATCCGCTACATATCCCCGCAGGAATTCATCAAGCTTTTGTTTTTCCAAAAGACTCATGGCATCCCTGAAAGAGCCAACGCCGGGAAGTATGATCCCTTTCGACTTTGAAAGTTCTTTTGGGTCATCGGAAATGAATGAATCGGCACCAAGGCGCTCAAGACCTTTACTTACAGAAAATAAATTCCCCATGCCATAATCGACGATCCCGATCATTTACAACATTCCTTTCGTCGAAGGGATGCCTTTGACACGTGGATCGATTGTCGTAGCTTCATCCAATGCACGGCCAAGCGCTTTGAATATTGCTTCGATCATATGATGTGTGTTGTGACCGTAATGAACGACTACATGAAGGTTCATCCTGGCTTCAAGAGCGAATTTCCAAAGAAACTCGTGCACCAGTTCAGTATCGAAAGTACCGACCTTTTGCGAAGGAAACTCAGCCCGGAACTCCAGATGCGGACGGTTGCTTAAATCGATGACAACCTGGGCGAGTGCTTCATCCATAGGTACGAAAGCATTTCCGTAACGCTTTATCCCGCGCTTGTCTCCAAGGGCCTCCAATAACGTCTGACCCAAGCAAATGCCAATATCTTCAGTTGTATGGTGATCATCCACGTCTGTATCCCCATTTGCATCTACTGTCAAATCAAACTTCCCGTGTTTCGTGAACAAATCCAGCATATGCGTCATAAACGGAACGCCGGTCTTAATGGAGGAATTACCTTCCCCATCCACATCAAACTTCAAACTTATTTCCGTTTCATTCGTCTTTCGCTCCACACTAGCAAAACGTTCCATTACAGCTCCTCCTCAACGGGGTACGACCCCTTTTCCCAAGATGTAAAAGCATGTCTAAAGTCTTTATATCACTGATTTCACTTATTTAATCATTCAGGACCTTTTCCCGATTCATTCACACCACGTGATTCGATGGCACGGGCATGGGCCTCAAGTCCTTCCATTCGGGCAAATGCTGCGATTTTTTCTGCATTTTTGCGGAAGGCCGTTTCACTATACATGATGATGCTCGATTTCTTTTGGAAATCATCCACATTCAGCGGGCTGGAAAAACGGGCGGTTCCATTGGTAGGCAACACATGATTGGGGCCTGCAAAGTAATCCCCGACGGGCTCCGAGCTAAAGCGGCCAATGAAGATTGCACCGGCATGACGGATTTTAGCCATGATTTCAAGTGCATCTTTGGTCACAATTTCCAAATGTTCCGGTGCAAGTTCATTAATCGCTTCAACAGCTTCTGCCATATTCCCGCATACAACGATTCTTCCATAATCCCTTATCGATGCTGCAGCAATATCATGACGCGGAAGCAACGCCACCTGCATGGTCACTTCTGATGCCACTTCTTCTGCTAGAGACGCAGAAGTCGTGACCAAAACACTGCAAGCCCGGGCATCATGCTCCGCCTGTGATAACAAGTCTGCCGCTACTTCTGCAGCGAAGGCCGTTTCGTCCGCCAAGACCGCTATTTCACTTGGACCTGCTATCATATCAATGGCGACATCCCCGAATACTTCGCGCTTCGCTAACGCCACATATATATTTCCCGGACCCACTATTTTATCCACTTTCTTAATTGTTTCCGTCCCATAAGCGAGGGCAGCTATGGCCTGAGCCCCGCCAACTTTATAGATTTCCTTAACTCCGGCAATTTTGGCGGCTGCCAAAACCGCTGGCGATAATTTCCCATCTTTCCCTGGAGGAGATACCATAACGATCCGTTCCACCCCCGCGGCCTTCGCAGGCAGTGCATTCATCAATACTGACGAAGGATAGGCCGCTGTGCCTCCAGGTACATAAACACCTACAGCATCAAGAGGTGTCAATTTTTGTCCTAGCATCGTTCCTGTATCATCAGTCGTAAACCATGAATTTCGAATTTGTTTCTCGTGAAACATTCGGATATTATTCGCAGCTTCTTGAATAATATCAAGCTGCTCAGCAGTCAATGCCGCTGTCGCTTCTTCCATTTCCTGCTCCGATACAAGCAATTCCCCTGGACTGACACCATCGAAACGTTCGGTATAGGTATGTAAAGCCGCGTTTCCGCGTTTCCTGACATCATAAATAATATCCTGAACCGCTTTTCTTTGATCGGCAGTACCTGCTTCAACCGAGCGTTTCAGGGAAATCCCTTCAGCAAACCGTTCTATTTTCATACCTTCACCTCATTAGCGATTCTTTACTATTCAATAATTTCTGCTAGCCGTTCCACGATTTCGGTAATCCTTGCTTCTTTAATTCGATAGCTGACAGGGTTTGCTACCAGCCTCGAAGTCACATTGGCGATTTTCGCATATTCCACAAGACCGTTTTCCTTCAATGTCCGCCCGGTTGAAACAATATCGACGATCCGTTCGGCTAAACCAATTAACGGTGCTAACTCAATAGACCCATTCAACTTTATAATCTCGACTTGCTCCCCCTGCTCGCGAAAATAACTGGAAGCAACATTCGGGTATTTACTGGCTATTTTGGGGGCGATGTCACTTATTTTCGTACCAGGCAGTCCAGCTACAGCCAAGTAGCAGGCACTGATTTTCAAATCAAGTAGCTCATAGACATCACGTTCTTCCTCAAGCATGACATCCTTCCCTGCAATTCCAATGTCAGCGACGCCGTGTTCCACATAGGTTACGACATCCATCGGTTTAGCTAAAATGAACCGCAGATTCTCTTCTTCCACCTCAAGGATCAATTTCCGGGAATCATCAAACTCGGGAGGGAGACGAAAACCGGCCCTTCTTAATAGCTCTGCCGCTTCTTCAAATATTCTCCCTTTCGGCATGGCAATCGTTAAAAAGCTATTATTCATCTTTTCCATTCCCCCCGTTCCCCACGAATAAATGAACTTCAGAAAATGTCCGTGTAAAAGCATCGACATTTTGGACGACTGTAATATCTTGGATCGTTACCGATTTCCCTTCGGAGCGTTTTTCCCTTGCAAAACCGATCGCTTCCAATCTTCGTTCGGGACTGAATAGAATACATTCTGGCGCAACAGGCTGAATCGGCTCTCCAAGAGCTTCTGCAAGACGATCCACCCGGATTGCAAAACCTGTGGCTGAAGCATTCCAGCCGAACTTCTCAAGCAGATTATCATACCGGCCGCCATTGCCGATTGGAGAACCGACTTGTCCGGCATACACTTCAAATAAAGTTCCCGTGTAATAACTCATATGACTGACCAATGTTAGGTCGAAGCTCACATATTGTTCAACGTCAAACTCTTTTAGCTGTGCAGACAATTCCTTCAGTTCAGCCAAAGAATCTTGCCCTTTATTATTTTCAACCAACCCTAGCGCCTTTTCCATGGTTCCTTCACTGCCACGTAAGGAGGTAAATTCGATAAGCCGTTGTTTATCAATGGATGAAAGCGGAAGTGATTTAACATGCTCACGATAACCAACATAATTTTTTTCATACAAAAACTTCCTTAATATAGAGGCCCTTTCCTCCGTACCTAGAATGCTCAAGAAAAACTCTTGCAGAAATCCGATATGTCCAATGGAAATTTTAAATTCCTGAAGCCCTGCAGCCTTTAGAGCATCCGCAAGCAGGGCAATCATTTCAGCATCGGCACTTATTGACTTATTTCCGATACATTCAATGCCAATCTGTTCGAATTCTGCCGGCTTGCCTCCTTCACGCTGCTGTGCCCGGTATACATTCGCGGAATAGGCCAGGCGAAGCGGAATTTGCTGTTTTAGCAGTTTGGATGCTGCGACCCGTGCAATGGGCGCTGTCATCTCGGGACGGAGTACGAGCGTATGCCCCTGGGAATCAAGAAGTTTAAACAACTGTTGATCCAATATTGCTGAAGCCTCGCCAATTGTTTCATAATATTCCAAAGCTGGCGTTTCAATAAATTGATAGCCCCACTTCTTGATTTCATCACTCATTTTATTTCTGGCCGACACTTTCGTTTCATACAGCACCGGCAATGTATCTCTCATGCCTAATGGTTTTTCAAACATAAATGGCTTTGTCACGACTGCACATCCTTTTGCAATATTGATTACTATCTATATCCAATCGGTCCGCCTATAGGCAAAAACCGATGCACCCATTCCCTATTTTGTTTATCCTTTATCTTTCCAAGGTTTTCACGCTTAAATCCAAATTTCGGATAACATATAAAAATAGTATCAAATAAAATGACATAATCCTATAAATAATCGCAATAATCTATTAAATCACTTTAGTTCGCTAATATGGTAGCAGGTTGAAGTTATTAATAGTTTACCCCTGCCCCCACCTCACGTCAAGGAAAATATGCCTAATCCCATTCCTTCCATACCACGTCGGTCTTGGATATTCTTCATGATTGGTTTAAGCCCTTTTACCTGGATACTTCTTCCTATCTTTAGCCATTCATTGTTATTAATGTGTACCTTTTGGTTTAGCTGTTTTATAATACATAGGTGTTTGGCAATATTAGATAAATTTAGGGGGATATAGGAATAAAGAGATATTTTTCATTTTTTGTGGCACTTATCGTTCTTTTTTCACTGGGTTCAAGCGGAACGAAGGGTTTTGCGGCAACTAAGATCAACCAGGATGAGCTTAATGCATACCTTTCTGAAGTTAGAATGACGCAAGAAGAATTGGAAGAGTATTTATCCTATTACGACTTAACATTGAATGAACTGAAATCGGCAGAAGAGTTGCGTGAAACATTAGGACCTGCCGTCACTCCTGAGACCTTACAGAATCTACTTAAACAATATGAAATGACAGAAGCTGAACTTACTGAATTATTAATGGAATACGGCGAACTGGAAGAGGGTGATTCCATCATCGATACCTTCCATTTCATTTACGACATTGAGGATATCATCGATTTGGAAATGGATTATGATGAGGAAGAGATGGAATATGACGAGGAAGAGATCAGCGATTTAATGGATGGTCTCTTTACTGAGATCGGCCTTACTGACGAAGAGCTCGACAGATTCATGAACCACCTTTTGCCTATCGTCGAAGACCCTTCTTTTGAATCTCGTTTAATGGCGATCTCCGATAGGATGAATCAACTAGAGTATTTTGAAACAATTGATGAATTATCTGCAGAACAAGTGGCAGAATTGCTTTCGATATATAATGATCTTCAAAGCTTGCTGCAAATTCAATTCAAATTTTCTTTAATTCAGGATGGTGTCACGACAAACCTATCCCTTGAGGCATTATTCCAGCTTAAGGAATTGACGAATGCTAGTTTACTAGTTTCCATTTATGATTTAAACGGCCATTTCCTGCTCGATTTTACATTGACTGGTGAAATGATCGGTTCCGATTTAGTGAAAGAAACCGGTAATGACATGAAACAGTCCACCGAGGTTATTTCTAAAGTTGCTGAGGTAAAAAAAGAAAAGAAGAAACCTTCGAAACCTGAGCATAAAACGGAAAAAGGCGGAGTGCTTCCTAAAACGGCAGGTAATTATTTATTCGGTGCTTTATGCGGTTTAGTGTTGATGGGTATCGCTTTCGGATTAATTAGAAAAGCGAGACTCACTAATTAAGATGAGCAAAAATGGGCAATCCAGGCATAAGAAAAAATCGTTGCTTATCACTGCTGTTTGCTTTTTAACTTTAGGTTTTTATTTTACAACGACAAACGCTTATACGCTGTTAAAAGGCTATGTCCTATATAAATGGAATGAATCTGACACGACGGAAGCGACGGCTAAGCTCCCCGAACCGAAGACGAAAGCAAATAGTCCCGATGGGCTTGAACTATATGAAGAACGACCGGAGGCAGGTGATTTGATGGGTGAGCTTTATATCCCAAAAATCGAGGCAACACTCCCAATTTATCACGGAACGGACGAAGATGAACTCGAAAAGGGCGTCGGTCACTATGCGGGGTCCGTCCTTCCCGGTGAAAAGGATAATTCCGTTTTATCCGGTCATCGAGATACAATTTTCAGAGATCTAGGTGAAGTCGGCGAGGGTGACTTGCTGATTGCCAAGACAGAAGCAGGTACGTTTACATATAAAGTGAGGAAGGTCCGTATCGTCGATGCGGATGACCGTACCGTGATCGTTCCCAAGCCTAAAGCCACACTTACAGTAACAACCTGCTACCCTTTTTCATATATTGGTAGTGCACCGGAACGGTACGTATTGGTTGCCGATTTATTGAAATCGGAATAGATAAATGAGATGCGGGGCTGAAGTCGTTCAGCTCCCTCTTCATGAATCTTTACTAGATGATAGGAGGACAAGCTCAATATGGAAAAACAGGCACAGGAAAGGTTTTTTCAAATTTTAAAAGAAACGTATGAAGCGACGGTGAACCAGGAAAATATATCAATCAACGAAGTGATAGAGCATCTAAAGAATGAACTGACTCCGTTATACCCAAAATGCCATTAAAAAAGGACCTGCCGCATATTGGGGCAAGTCCTTTCTTTTATCATAAGGAAGTTTGCTGCTCTCTCTCAAGCATTTCCTCTTTGGTATATATGATTTTCATTGGATTCCCCCCAACGAAAGCTCCCTCCGGAACATCCTTATGGACAAGCGTCCCCGCAGAGACAATCGCCCCATTACCAATTGAAAGTCCTGGTAGAATGGTCGAATTCGCACCAATCAATACTTCATCGCCAATGACTACTTCTCCTAAACGATATTCATGAATCAAATATTCATGAGCAAGGATCGTCGTATTATAGCCAATGACAGTATTTATTCCGACCGATATTTTTTCCGGAAACATCACATCCGGCATGACCATCAAGGCAAACGAAGTATGCTTCCCGACCTTCATATGTAAAAAAGTCCTGTATAGCCAATTCTTCATGCCCAGAAAAGGCGTGTAACGCGCTATCTGTATCACCACAAAATTCTTGACGACTTTCCAGAATGGAACGGTCTTAAATACATGCCATAGTGAATTGGCCCCTTCAACTGGATAGCGGGACGTGCGCCTCATTTTTTTCTAGCCTCCGTGAGTTTTTCAACCTCAACGATATTCAATAAATCCGCCATCTGCTCAAGCATATAATCAGGGTGATAGCTTTCCAGGAATTCACGGCCTTTAATGGACCAGGAGACCCCTGCCGTTTTTGTACCTGTATTTTTCCCGCCCATGATATCATGATAACTGTCGCCAATCATGATCGCTTCTTCAGGGACCGAACCGAGTTGATGTAAAGCTTTTACCAAAGGCTCTGGGTCCGGCTTTGCCTTTTCCACCTCATCCAGTGTGACCACCACTTCAAAGAACTGATCCAGTTTGCTTAAACGCAGGCCCTTTTCGACGACATCACGCTTCTTTGTCGTAACGACTGCCAATTTATAACCGCTCTGCTTCAGCGTTTGAACGGTTTCGAACACCCCGTCGAATTGTGTGACAAGCAAATCATGGTTCCTCCAATTATGCTCCCGATAGTATGCGATCATTTCATCCACGCGTTTTGGATCAATGGAAGAAAACGTATCGACCAAAGTCGGTCCGATAAATGGAATGATATCTTCCCGCTTGTACTTTCCAGGACAAAAGTGGTTTAAAGTTTCTGTAAAAGAGGCGATGATCAATTCATTTGTATTAATCAACGTACCATCAAGATCAAATAATAATGTAGTTATGTTACTGTTCATATACAGCTTCCTTTCTCTGTACCCTATCTGTCCGATTCCATATATACGCAACGGCCATCGTTAAAACAATGGCAGTGAGCAGCCGAATAAGTAACAGCGGCAAGACCGGAATCCCCAGCGGAATAAAAATCAGTGTGTCTTCTACAACAGCATGGCAGGCAACTAAAAAGATGAATGCAATCGTCATATCCTTCTTCGAAACATTATCCTCTTTAGCCGCTTGAATCATTACGCCTGCGCCATATGCCAAACCGAGAGTCAGGCCTGTAACGAAAGGCATGGAAGCATTCGGCTTCATCCCCAGGACCTTCATGAAAGGAGCAAGGGTCTTCGAGAAGGCTTCCAGCCACTTTAAATCCTTCATGATTTGAACCGCCACCATGAGCGGAATAACGATGACCGCCAGCTGGCCAATTCCTGAAAGGGCCTGGATGACCCCATGCAAAAGGATTGCTCCCGTTCCGTTAATCTCTGCAGCCTCCCCGATAGCCGTTCCTTGGGCCATTTCAGATCCGCCCTGCCAAACAAGATTGATGACGACCGCGGACAAAAGCGCAAGCCCGATCCGTACTGTTAGAATGACCCACAGCTTGACACCGGTTTTCATCGCCACACCTGACTCAATCAATAAATTATGTGAAAAAGATAGCATCATAGCGATGATAAAAACTTCTTTCACAGTCAAATCAAGCGTTAATATGCCAGCAATCGCTGCGTATAAATTCAGGAAATTCCCTAATACAAGAGGAATTGCAGCATCCCCTGGAAGACCGATGAGATTCATCAAAGGCGCTATCAAGTTGATGATGAACGGCAATACAGGCGTATATTGAAGCACAGTGACGATCAGAGTAACCGGAAATATCACTTTCCCCAAAGACCAGGTTGTATTCAAGCCTGAAAGAAGTCCCTTTTTAACCGAATCTACTATCACTATGCCCTCTCCCTTTTCACATATTACCTATGCATCTAAATATCTTTTGTCTGCATGCCCGCGGACCCTTCTATAGACCACTAAAGCAATGGCTACAACTACCAACACTATCGAAATCACTTGTGCGATACGCAGTGACTCCGTCAGCATCAAACTGTCCGTCCGCAATCCTTCGATGAAATAACGTCCGATGGAATACCATATTACATAGGTTAAAAACAGTTCTCCCCTGCGCAAGTTCACTTTCCGTAAACTTAAGAGAATTATGACTCCGAGGATATTCCAAATCGATTCATACAAGAAGGTCGGGTGATAATACGTACCGTTTATGTACATTTGATTTATGATGAATTCAGGCAAATGCATATTTTCAAGGAATGACCTTGTTATTTCTCCCCCATGCGCTTCCTGATTCATGAAATTACCCCAACGGCCAATCGCCTGCCCCAACAATAAGCTCGGTGCAGCAATATCCACCAGCTTCCAAAATGAGACCTTCTTGACCTTTGCAAAAACGATTGCAGTCAGCACAGATCCGATCAATGCACCATGTATGGCAATTCCGCCATTCCATATTTTTATGATATCCCCCGGGTTTTGTGAATAGTACTCCCATTGGAAGATCACATAATAAATACGGGCACTAATGATCGCGATCGGGACAGCAAACAAAATCAAATCAGTAAATATTTCCTTATCAAGACCTCTTCGCTCAGACTCCCTTAATGCGATAATAAGTCCCAATAACACACCGAAACCGATGATTAGCCCATACCAATGTACCTGGATGGGCCCTAGATCAATCGCTATCGGATTCAGCGGCTGTATTCCTTGTTCCATTTTGTCCCCTCTTTTCCTATAACCTTTTAAAATTCATCATGTTCCGGATCTGCAATGGCATGGTTCAAGCGATCAGAAAACTGTTCTGCAGCATTTACTCCCATTCGTTTCAGGCGGTAATTCATGGCTGCCACTTCAATGATAACAGCTAAATTTCGCCCTGGACGGACAGGTACGGTAATTTTCGTCACTTCCGTATCGATGATTTTCATTTTCTCTTCATCAAGGCCAACCCGGTCATACTGCTTATTTTTTTCCCATAGTTCCAGATTGATGACGATTGAGATCTTTTTATTGCTGCGGACTGCACCAGCTCCAAAAAGTGTCATTACATTTATGATTCCCAATCCCCTAATTTCAAGAAGATGTTCGATTAAATCCGGGGCATTCCCGACCAGTGTATCTTGATCTTCCTGCCTGATTTCGACGCAGTCATCGGCTACGAGACGATGACCCCGTTTCACTAATTCCAGGGCTGTCTCACTTTTACCGACTCCGCTTTTACCGGTGATCAACACACCTAAACCATAGATATCCACCAATACACCATGAACGGCAGTGGTTGGCGCCAACCTGCTTTCAAGGAAATTGGTCAGACGGCTGTATAACCTTGTCGTCTTCATATTGGATCTCATCACAGGAACGGATTCCCGCTCAGAAGCTTCGATCAATTCTATCGGCACTTCCTGACCACGCGTAATGATGATGCCTGGAGTGAAGTCACGGCACAACTCTTCCATCCTCTGTATTCGATCCGGTTCATTCAACCGATTAAAAAAGGACATCTCCGTCATACCTAAAAGCTGTACTCGATCTGCTGGATAATAATCAAAAAAACCGGCTATTTCAAGTCCGGGACGAGATAAATCACTCGTGACGATCGGTCGGTTAATTCCTTCTTCCCCACTGATAAGTTCTAGACCGAACGCTTCTACTATATCCTTTGTACGGACTTTTGCCATATATCTTTCCTCCTTCTGGAGCGATGCTATTTTTTGAGATACTTTTTCTATTTTAGCATTTTTCTGTTAATAACCAAACAATGCATTATCGATTTATCATTTTTTATTCACTCCGCACGGATTGGCCACGTGAACAGGAAAGAGATGAGGATGAACATAAATAAAAGAAAGCCCGCCATTTTATATTGGCCGGCTCACTTTGGAGGCGAAAGGGATAGGAAAACGTACCTTTCATCAAATGATATTCCCGAACTAACT
>Ga0182745_1004912_pt1 | contig 11042 bp, 10 predicted proteins | sample eDN3rd30CKraftBY_FD_128523 | JGI IMG/M metagenome (GOLD analysis project Ga0182745, IMG submission 128523) | Enriched backyard soil microbial communities from Emeryville, California, USA - eDNA 3rd pass 30_C Kraft BY (version 2) (version 2) | ecosystem: Environmental > Terrestrial > Soil >... | reverse complement strand
GGCTTTCGCTCATCTCGACCGACGCAGGCTGATCGGCGGTGGCCTCATCACCGCCACGGCGGCCGGTGTCTCCACTTCCGCAATGGCGCAGGCCCGGCCGGCCTCCGGCTTCGACCTCGCCCTTCAGGCCGGGGTGCGGCCCGGCAGCCCGGACGACCAGAGCGCGGCGTTGCAGAAAGCCATCGACCAAGCGGCCGCCGCCCGCGTGCCGCTGGCGCTGCCGCCCGGCGACTATCGCGCGGCGGACCTGCGGCTGCCCTCCGGCGCACAGCTCGTCGGCATCCGCGGCGCGAGCCGGCTGGTCCTCTCGCGGGGCCGTTCGCTGCTCTCCGTCACCCTTGCGGATAACGTGACCCTCATGGGACTGACCCTCGACGGCGGCAAGCAAAGGCTGCCCGAGCGGCGCGGCCTCGTCCATGGCGAGACGGCGCGCGGCCTGCGCATCGTGGATTGTGCGATCCGCAATGCCGGAGGCACCGCCGTGATGCTGATCGGCTGCGACGGCGAGATCGCCGGCAACGAGATTCTCGATTCCCAGGATGCCGCGCTGATGTCGAACGACGCGCAGGGCCTCGCCATCGCCCGCAACGTCATACGCAACGCCGGCGACAACGGCATCCTGGTCTGGCGCGGCAAGGCCGGCGACGACGGCACGCTGGTGATCGACAACCGCATCGAGGGCATTTCCAACCGCTCCGGCGGCAGCGGGCAATACGGCAACGCGGTGAACGTGTTCCGCGCGGCCAATGTCATCGTGCGGGGCAACCGCATCCGCAATTGCGCCTTCACGGCGGTGCGCGGCAACGCCGCCGACAACATGCAGGCAAGCGGCAACACCATCACCGGCATGGGCGAGGTCGCGATCTATGCCGAATTCGGCTTCTCCGGCGCGCTGATGTCCGGCAACGTCATCGACGATGCAGCGCTCGGCATCGTCGCCACCAACTTCAACGAAGGCGGCCGCCTCGCCGTCATTTCCGGCAACATCATCCGCAACCTGCGGCCCAAGCGTCCGGCCGGCACCGATCCCGGCGACGGCGCCGGCATCGGCATCGCCGTGGAGGCGGACGCCGCCGTGAGCGGTAATGTCGTCGAGAATGCGCCCAGCGTCGGGATTCATCTCGGCTTCGGCCGCTATCTCCGCGATGTCTCCGCGACCGGCAACGTGGTCCGCAACGCGCGGATCGGCATCAGCGTCTCGGTGGCGGCTGGCGCCGGGTCCGTGGTGATCGCGGACAATCTCATCAGCGGCGCGAAGGCCGGCGCCCTGGTCGGCTTCGACCGCAGCCGCGCCGCCACCGGCGACCTCCTGAAGGACGGCGTCGCGGCCTATCCGCACCTCACCGTGAACGGCAACCGCGCGCAGTGAGAGCACCCGCGCGAGGGACATTCCATGGTCAGAGCGCACGCGCAATGCCGACACCGAAAGCGCCCGGCATGCTGATCCTCGATCTGCTGCTTGAGTTCGTCGGATACACCACGGCACGCCTGATCCTTCCTGTCGTCACGCTGCGCAGGGTGTATGTGCAGCCGGTCCGCGCGATGCCGGCAGCCTTCAATCTTCTCGGCTTCCGCCCGGACGGACAGGGCCGACTGGAGATCGAGGCAACGGCGGCGGGCTGGATCGGCCTCGCCCTTTGGCTGTTGCCGCTGGCGGGGATCATCCTGCTGATAAACTGACCGTCGCGACGCCCGCCGCCATCGAGTCGCATTGACGGGATTGTCATCGCATCGCGCCGCGCGATGCCCGCAACGCCTTATTTCAGGCGAAGTGACCGCCTTCGCTGCGGCCCATGCGCCTCCGCACCGTCCTTCTCGCCGTTCTCGCGATCTTCCTGCTGCCCCTCGCCGTCCATGCCGCGCTCTACCTGTCCGAGGACAGGCCGCGCCGCTGGAGCCAGGCCAACTGGGGCAGCACCGGCCTGCTCCAGCCCGCGCAGAAGGTCGAGGAAGCACGCCTCATCGTCTTCACCGCGCGCACCGGAGCCTGGAAAGGCATTTTCGCGGTCCATAGCTGGATCGTGGTGAAGCCGGCCGGCGCGGCGCAATGGACGCGCTATGACGTGGTCGGCTGGGGCTCCCCGGTGCGGGTCAACGGCTGGGCTCCGGATGCGCGCTGGTTTGGCGACAACCCGAAAGTGCTGGTCGAGGCGCGTGGCGATGAAGCCACCGCGCTGATCCCGAAGGTTCAGAAGGCGATCGCGGATTATGCCTATGCGAATGCCGGCGACTATCGCGTCTGGCCGGGGCCGAACAGCAACACCTTCGTCGCCACCGTGCTGCGCGCGGTGCCGGAACTCGACGCCACGCTGCCGCCGACGGCCCTGGGCAAGGATTTTCACGAGCGGGCGACGGCGGGCCGAACGCCGAGCGGCACCGGCTTCGAGGCGTCGCTGTTCGGGCTGCTCGGAGTGACCGTCGCCTGGGCGGAAGGCATCGAGTTCAATTTCCTCGGCCTCGTCGCGGGGCTGGACCTGCGTTACCCGGCGCTGAAGCTGCCCGGCTTCGGCCGCATCGGCTTCGCCCTGCCCGCCACCGCAACGGCCGCGGACTGAAACTCCGTTACGCCCGCCGGAAGATCGCCAGCCCCGCCGTCGCCGCGGCCAGAGCGCCCGCCAGCGTCAGGATGAACGGGACGGACCAGGCCCGCACATCGCCGGCGACTGAGGCCGCCGGTGCGGAGATAGTCTGGTCCGGCCCGGCGGTAACGGCCCGAGGCGCGGATGCATCCTCCATTGTACCGGCCGCTGACGCCTGAGCCACCGTCACCGGAGCGGCGGCACGGTCGATCTCATTGAACTCCTGCGCATCGACAATAGGGGGCGAAGCGGGGCCGGGATCGCCCGATGCCTGTCCGGCGGCCGGAGCGGCAAGAGGGGAAGCGGCGAACCGGGGAATGGCCACATCGCCGGGCGGCGCCACTTTCACGCCGAGGGTTTCGACGCGGGCCGGCGGGGCGCCTTCCGCCGACAGCGGCGCAAACGCCCGGACGGACGGCCCGACCGGGCCATCATCGAATTCATCAAACACACCACTCGTTCCCGTTGCCGCCGCGATGGCCGCCGCAGCCGGCGCGCGCGCGAGCGAGGACGACGGCCGCGGGGCCGGCTTCGCGGCGACGGGCGCTGCCGGTGCGGTTGCCTTTCGCGAAGCGCGAGCCTTGCGCGCCTTCGCGGGCCGCGAGGGCGTCATGAAACGGTCGAGCCGCAGCGGCGCGGCGCTCGTGCCCGTCTGGGCGGCAGCGCGATCCGCCCCCGCAAGGCCGAGACCGCCGCCCGCGAGCACGAGAGCGCCAAGGGCCGCCCATACGGAACGGCGGATGTTTCGGGGGCTGGCCGCCCGCGCCACCATGGCGATTTTCATACAGACCCTCCTGATGTGAAACCGGCGCGGATTCAGGCTCCCCGAGCATGGTCGCAGATTGGCGCAAATATGGAATCTTCGGGTCGGGCGTGCAGCGGATGGCCGCACCCCTGACCCCGCCGGAACATCGCAGCCCGCGTATTGAACGTCAGGCGTGGCCGATCCAGCCGCGCCAGGTGAAAGCCGCATAGAACAATGCGGCATCCGCGAAACCGGCTTCACGGAGGATCGCCTCATCCTGTGCGGGATCGAGCATGTTCAAGCTCGTCGACACCGCCTCGCGGGCATTGGCCGCATCCGATGGCTCGATCCCCGACGAGACCGCAAAGGCCGCGTAACGCGAGAGCCATTGCGGCCGCGCCGCCTCGTTCTGCGGGAAGCTGCTATGAGCTGCGACGAAGGGCGCGCCGGGCCGCAGGCGGCTGTGGATCGCCTCCACCGTGCGCCGGCGCTCCGCCGCATCGAGGAAATGAAGCGTCAGCAGGCAGGTCGCCGCGTCGAAGGGGCCGTCCGGCGCATCGTCGATATAGCCGCACACCAGCTCCACACGATTCATGAGGGGCCCGAGAAGGCCGGCCGCCAGATCCAGCATCGGCTGGGCGGGATCGACCCCGACGAAGGTCCAGCCCGGATGGGCCAGCGCCATGGCCTTGAGTTCGAGCCCCCCGCCCGCGCCCAGCACCAGCACGCGGGCGTCCGGCGGGGCCTGCTCCGCCAGCAGCAGACCGGTCATGCGGTGCAGGGCATCGAGGCCGGGCACGAAACGCTTCGGTCCCTCCTCATAGCGGGCGATGGCGGCAGGATCGGAGAACTTCTTCAGGAAATGATCGGCACCGTCGGTTGCGACTTCAGCCATGAACGCTGTCCTTTCGGCCGCTTCGGGGACTGCGCAGCATCCGCTGATGGAAGTCCGCGCTCAGCGCGGCCAGCGTGACCTCGCCGAGACGGGCCAGCAGGATCGCCTCCGCATCTTCGAAAGCCGTGTCGAGCGCGGCATTCACCGCCTGTTCCACAAGGCAGTCCGGCGCCTCGCTACGATTGCCGATGGCGAACAACGCGGGCGAGCCGAGCGCCTCGTAGACTTCCCGCAGCGTGATCTCGGACAGGCCGCGGGCGAGTTTCCAGCCGCCGCCATGGCCCTTCTCCGAGGTGACATAGCCCTGCTGCCGCAAGCCGGCCATCACGCGGCGGACCACGGCCGGATTGGTCTGCATGGCTTTCGCCAGCACCTGCGATGTCGCCGGGCCGTCATGCTCCGCCATGTGCAGCAGCACATGGAGAACGCCCGAGAGGCGGCTGTCTCGTTTCATGTAACTTCGATTATCACGTGATACCGGATGCCTGCAAGAGGCCCCTTTGAAGATCGCAACCCGATCCGCGCCGGGACGGCGGGGCGACAGGCAACGGCAACCGGTTGCCGCGAAACGACGAAGGCCCGGCACGACGGCCGGGCCTTCGCGTCACTCCGGCTTGCGCAGGGTCAATCGATGCTGACGCCGCTCGCCTTGATCGGCGCCGCCCATTTCTGAATCTCGTCCCTGACGAACTTCTCGAGATAGGCGGGCGTGGTGCGATCCTCGGACACCAGCATGGCACCGAGCCCTTCCAGCTTCTCGCGCACGGCCTGGGTCTTCATCGCCTCGACCATCGCGGCGTTGAGCCGATTCACGATCGGCTCCGGCGTGCCCTTGGGGAAGAACAGCGCGTTCCAAGTATAGCCTTCCAGATTCTGCACGCCCTGTTCGGCCGTGGTCGGCAGGTCCGGCAACGCCTTGGAGCGTTCCTTGGTCATGATGGCGATGGGCTTCACCGCGCCGCTGTCGATCTGCGGCTTGGCCGTGGTGATGATGTCGCACAGGAAGTCGATCCGCCCGCCGAGCAGGTCCTGCATGGCGGGGCCGATGCCGGCGTAGGGCACATGGGTGATGTTGGTGCCGAGCACGGAATTCACCAGCACGCAGCCGAGATGTGTTGCCGAACCCGCACCGGCGGAGCCGAACTGCATCTTGCCTTCGTTGGCCTTGGCATAGGCCACGAATTCCTTCAGGTCCTTGGCCGGAAAATCCTTGCGGGCGATGATCGCGAGCGGCACCTCGGCAATCAGGCCGACCGGCGTGAAGTCCTTCGCGGCATCGTAGCGCGGCTTCTTGTAGAGCGTTTGGTTCTGGGCATGGGTGCCGACCGTGCCGAGCACGAAGGTGTAACCATCCGGCGCGGCCTGCGCGACCCGTGCCGAGCCGATCATGCCGCCGGCGCCGCCGACATTCTCCACCACCACGGTCTGCTTCAGAATCTCGCCCATGCGCTGGGCCATCAGCCGGCCCAGCACGTCGGTCGGCCCGCCGGCGGCGAAGGGAATGATCATCGTGATCGGCCGGGACGGATAATCCTGCGCCACGGCCGGGCCGCCGGGATATGCGACAGCGGCCATCACCGCAGCCGTCACGCCTGCAATCAGTTGCTTCATGGGGATTCCTCACCCTGTCATGGTCTTTGAAAAGAGTGTGTGCGGGGCTCGCGACAAGATCAAGCAGAACCAAAGTCGGATGACGGCGCGACGTCCTGTCGCGAGCCAAACTAATTTTTGGCTGGCCGGGAACGAATTGCCGGGTTGCGCACCATGCATGTCTCACGCATTGTGGAACTCAGGTGATTCGCACGGTCTATCGCACCATGTCGCAGCGGGCCTTTGGTTATTCGCTCGACGCAATCTCCCGTAAGTGGTGCGTATTCGCGGAGCGGCGTCGGGACTATTATTTCGAACTGCAAGCCAGCGGTCGCTGGCGTCGCTATTACAGCGAGGCAGCATTCGCCGCGCAGATGCGGGAAGTCACCCGCGACGTGGAGATATGGTCCGGGCTATCCGGCCTGCCGGAGAGCCCACAAGCGGTCTCCACGCCGCAGCGCATCGAAGCTCATCAAACGGGGGCTCGGCAGACCGACTTCCTCCAGGCCGCGGAATAACCGCGGCCGAAGCCTCAAGCGACTTCGGACCGCATCGTCTCCTTCGCCGCCTCGATCGCCGCCCAGACCTTGGAAGGCGTGATCGGCATATCGATATATTCGATGCCGTAAGGCGACAGCGCATCGGCGATAGCGCTCATCATCACCGCAAGCGACGGCGTGATGCCGCTCTCGCCGCCACCCTTGACGCGCAGCGGATTGCCGTGGGTCGGGTCCTCGGTCATGTCCACGGTGAAATCCGGGAACATGGTCGCGCGCGGCATGCCGTAGTCCATCAGGCTGCCGGTCAGCACCTGACCGTCGGCATCGTAAGCCATGCCTTCCACCAGCACCTGACCGACGCCCTGCGCGATGCCGCCATGAACCTGGCCGTGAAGGATCAGCGGATTGATCGGCTGCCCGGCATCGTCCAGCGACGTGTAGCGCTGGATGTCGATCACGCCCGTTTCGGGGTCGATCTCCAGTTCGACCACGGTGGCCCCGGTCGGATAGGCCGGGATGCGGCCGGTAAAGCTCGCGGTCGAAGCCAGCGGCTGGCGCAGTTCGTCCGGCAGATTCGGATTCTCGTCGATGGCCTTGGCGACATCCACGATCGAGAGCCGGCGGTTGCTGTTGCGCGGCATCAGCAACCCGTCCTCGAACACGATCTCCTCGGCCGGGACATCGAGCAGCGCGGCAGCCACGCCCGACGCCTGCTTCACGATCTTCTCGCTCGCCTCGACCATCAGCATTCCGGCGATCCGCATCGAGCGGTCAGAATGGGTGCCGCCGCCGGACACGACCTTCGCGGTGTCGCCCTGCACGAAGCGGATCTGCTCCGGGTGAACGCCGAGCTTGTCCGCCATCACCTGCGCGAAGCTGGTCTCGTGGCCCTGGCCGGTGGACTGGGTGCCGACGGTCAGCTCGACGGTGCCGTCCGGCTGGACCTTCACGTCCACCCGCTCATGCGGCGCGCCGACCGGCGATTCCACGTAGTTCGACACGCCGATGCCGCGCAGCTTGCCGGCCTTCTTCGAAGCGCGGCGGCGCGCCGGAAAGCCGGCCCAGTCCGCCGTTTCGAGCACCCGGTCCATGTTGCTGCGAAAGTCGCCGCTGTCGAATTTCAGGCCGAAGGCGGTGCGATACGGCAGCTTGCGGTGAGGAACGAGATTCTTGCGGCGGATCGCCACGCGATCCATGCCCAGCCGCGCCGCCGCCATATCCAGCAGCCCCTCGATCACGAGATGGGACTCGGGCCGCCCCGCCCCGCGGAACGGCGCGGTCGGCACCGTGTTGGTCATCACGGCGCAGACGCGCACGGTGGCCAGAGGAACGTCATAGACCGTGGTGGAGACGCGATAGCCGTTGTTGAGCCAGACATAGGAGACCGTCTGGCCGCCGACGCCGCCATACATCTCGAAGGCGAATGCCTGGATCTTGCCATCCTTGCTGACGCCGAGCTTTGCCTTCGTCACCATGTCGCGCCCCTGGAAATCCGTCAGGAACGCCTCGGAGCGGTCGCTGGTCCATTTCACCGGCCGGCCGACCCGCTTCGCGGCCCATACCACGATGATGAGTTCGGGATTCGGGTTGGTGCGCGAGCCGAAGCCGCCGCCCGTGTCCGGACAGATGGTGCGGATGCGGTCCTGCGGCACGCGCAGACAGTCCGCGATGCCCTGGCGGTGGCGATGGGCGCTCTGGCTGCCCGCGATCAGGAGATAGCTGTCGGTCTGCGGATCATAGCTGCCGATGGCCGAGCGCGGCTCCATCTGCATGGTCGCGATGCGCTGGTTGCGGAAGGTGCGCTCGACCACGAGATCGGCGGCGTCCAGCGCGGCGAGAGTCCGCTCCCGCTCGCCGAACACCTGCTCCACGGCGATATTGTCCGGCGCCGCCGGCCATAGCACCGGAGCGCCGGGCTCGATCGCCCGCATCACATCGGTGACCGCGGGCAACACCTCGTAATCGACATCGACCAGCTCGGCCGCATCCTTGGCGGCATACACCGTCTCCGCGATGACCACCGCAACGGCCTCGCCGACATACCGGACCCGGTCCACCGCCAGCGGCAGATGCGGCTCGTCCAGCACCTTGCGAGTGTCCGAGGCAGCGAAAGCCTTCAACTTGTGGTCGATGACATCGGCCGGATTGGGGATCTGGGGAATGCCGATGAGGCCGTCTGCGACATAATCGCCACCCGTCAGAACGGCCACCACGCCGGGGGCCTCAAGCGCCGCCGATACGTCGATCCCGTTGATCCGCGCATGCGCATGGGGGGACCGCACGAAAATCGCAACTGTCTGATTTTTCTCGACGATATCGTCCGTATACCGCCCTGCGCCGCGCACGAAACGGCGGTCCTCGAAACGGGGCATCGCCCGTCCGATATAGGGTCCCCCCTCCCGCACTTCGTGATTCGTGTCGCCAGCCATCAATGCAGCCTTTCCGTCCCCGACCATCCCGGATCCCATGCCGCGATGATCTGGCAGGCAATCGTTATGCTGTCAAAAGTGTTCTGGACGGCAGGCCGCCCCCGGCCATGCCCGGGATGACGGAGAGAGGCTTATGGTCTATAAGCCCCGCCCAGGGATGAAACACTGGAATGGGCGAATGAACGCGATCGACAAGACCACCACCAATCCGTCGGCTCCCGTGGATTTCGACCGCTTCCGCCTGAGAAATTTTATCGACAGCCTTGCCCAGCACGGCGAACTCGACATCCGCCCGGACAATATCGACCTCGCGGACATCGCGGAGATTCTCGAAGCCAACCCCAAGGCAGTCTGGTTCAAGTCGGTCGGCCCCGAGAAGCAGGAGCTGGTCGGCAACGTGATCGGCAGCCGGACCCGGCTCGCCCATGCCTTCGGCGTGGAACCGGACCAGTTGCTGAACGAGATCCAGCGCCGGCTGCGCAACCGCCCGGAAATGATCGATGTGGGCCGCGACGCGGCGCCGGTGCAGCAGGTGGTCATCACCGGCGACGACATCGACCTGACGACCCTGCCGGTTCATTTTCAACACGGGACGGACGGCGCGCCCTATATCTCCTCCTCCGTGGATTTCGCCATCGATGCGCGGACCGGCATCACCAATTCCGGCTTCCGCCGCCTGATGCTGCGCGGCAAGACGGAGACCGGAATCGATCTCGTCTCGCCCAGCGACCTGCGCGCCATCTATGAGGCGAGCGTCGCGGCCGGCAAGCCGCTGCCGGTGGCCTTTGTCGTCGGCGGACATCCCATCGACCAGGTCGCCGCCACCATGCGCCTGCCGGTGGATGAACTCGGCCTCTGCGCCTCCTTACGTGACGCGCCGATGCCTGTCGTCAAATGCATCACGAACGATATCCGCGTGCCGGCGGACGCTGAATGGGTGCTGGAAGGCTATCTCGACGAGCGCGGCCATGTGGAGAAGGAAGGGCCCTACGGCGAATTCCTCGGCTACTATGGCGAGGTGAAACACAACCCGGTGTTCCATTGCACCGCCATCACCCGCCGCAGCGACGCCCTGTTCCAGACTTCCACCATCGGCGGCCTGACGATGGAGAATACCGACACCGCGCAGGTTTGCGCCCTGCGCACCGAGGTCATGGTCTGGCGCGCGCTGGAAGTCGCGGTGCGCGAGCCGCTCGCGGTCTATGCCACCACTTCCAGCGGCGGCATGCTGAACGTGCGCATCAAGATGCGCCAGCGCGTGCCCGGCGAGGCGCGCAACGCCATCACCGCCGCTTTCTCCTCGCTCGCCAACGTGAAGCATGTTTTCGTGGTCGATCCGGATATCGATATCTTCTCCGACGCCCAGATGGACTGGGCGCTGGCGACCCGCTTCCAGGCGGACCGCGACCTGATCGTGACCACGGGCCTGCGCGCCCTGCCGCTCGACCCCTCGCTCAATCCCGGCGCGCGCGCCGGCGCCAAGGCGGGCTTCGACCTCACATGGCCGTTCGGCACCGGTGGCCGGCTGGAGACGCGCACGCCCTCCCCGCCGCGCTACGAAGGCAAGCGCTTTCCTTCCATCGAGGCAGCGCTGCGCGACGGGCCGAAATATTACGAGGAACTGATGGCCGCCATCGGCAGCCGCGACGGCCGCGAGATCGTCCGCACGCTGGAGGACCTTCGCCGCACCGTCACGATCGAACGCGACGCAGAGGGGCGCTACTCCATCAAATAGCCGCCGCGCACCCTGTCGAACAACGATAAAATCAAATCCGGAGGAAAGCTGATGCGGAAACAACATGTGGCGGGCGGCATGCTCGCTGCGGCACTCATCTTCGCAGCGCCCGCCAGCGCGCAGAACACCACCGGCGCGGCACAGACCGTGAAGGTCGGCATCGCGCGTTCGCTCGCGTCGGTGGCGACCCATATCGCCATCGAGAAAGGCTATTTCCGGGAGGTCGGCATCAACGTCGAGATCCAGGATCTCGATTCCAGCGCCGACGCCATGGCGATCCTCGCCCAGGGCGGCCTCAACATCATCGAAGGCGGCGTCTCCGCCGGCTATTTCAACGCGCTCGACAAGAAACTCCCCCTCACGATCGTGAGCGACCGCACCAGCTCCCCCATCGGGCACAAGCTGCTGGTGCGCAACGACCTCAAGGACAAGATCAAGTCCATCGCCGATCTCAAGGGCCGCGTCACCACGACCAACGGCCCGGGCTCCATCGCCACCTATGAGACCGCGAAGATCCTCGAAAGCGCCGGCCTCACCATCAAGGATGTCGATCTGCGCGTGATGCCGTT
>Ga0182745_1004909_pt1 | contig 11047 bp, 7 predicted proteins | sample eDN3rd30CKraftBY_FD_128523 | JGI IMG/M metagenome (GOLD analysis project Ga0182745, IMG submission 128523) | Enriched backyard soil microbial communities from Emeryville, California, USA - eDNA 3rd pass 30_C Kraft BY (version 2) (version 2) | ecosystem: Environmental > Terrestrial > Soil >... | reverse complement strand
TGCTGGCGGCGATGAGCGACCCGGTGCTGGCGGTGGACCCCGGTGGCCATGTGCTGTTGGCGAACCCGACACTGGTCAGCCTGGTGGGGCACGAGCCGGCGGGTGAGCCGTTGTGCAGGTTGTTTGCCGAGCCGAACCTGGCACAGACCCTGATCGACAAGGGCTTTCGCCTGCCCATGTGCGAGGTGAGCTTTCAGGGCCAGTCCCTGCTGCTGGAGGCCACGCCCATCAGTGGTGGTGCCGATGGGCTGGTGGGCGGTTTGCTGACCCTGTACCCGCCCAGCCGCATCGGCGAGCGCCTGGCCTCGCTGCTGCATGACAATACCGAAGGGCTGGGGGCGTTGCTGGGCGAGTCGGCGGCGCTCCAGGCACTCAAGGCACGCCTGCACAAAGTGGCGAGCCTGGAGGCGCCATTGCTGATCCAGGGCGAGACTGGCACGGGCAAGGAACTGGTGGCCCGCGCCTGCCATGCACTGAGTGCCCGGCGCGACGCCTCCTTCCTGGCGCTGAACTGCGCGGCGCTGCCCGAAAGCCTGGCCGAGAGCGAGTTGTTCGGTTACGCCGCCGGCGCCTTCACCGGCGCCCAACGGGGCGGCAAGCCGGGCCTGCTGGAACTGGCCGATGGCGGGACGGTGTTTCTCGATGAAGTGGGCGAGATGTCGCCTTACCTGCAGGCCAAGCTGCTGCGCTTTCTCAATGACGGCAGTTTTCGCCGGGTCGGTGGTGGCAGCGAGGTGCGGGTGAATGTGCGGGTGGTCTGCGCCACCCACCGCAACCTGGAAAGCATGGTGGGCGAAGGCAGCTTCCGCGAAGACCTCTACTACCGCCTCAACGTGCTCAACCTGAAGGTGCCGCCGCTGCGCGAGCGCGGCAAGGACATTCTGCTGCTGGCCGAGCACTTCCTGCGCCAGGCCTGTGCGCAGATACAGCGCTCGCCGTGCCGGCTGGCGCTGGCCACCCATCCGCTGCTGCTGGGCAATCGCTGGTCAGGCAATGTGCGCCAGTTGCAGAACGTGATCTTCCGCGCGGCGGCCATCAGCGAGGGGGAGGTGATCGACTGCGACGACCTGGAGTTGGCCGGCACCGCGCTGAACAGCCAGCAACCCGACGGGCTGGAAATCGTCAGCCTGGAAGCGGCCGTGCAGGGGTTCGAAAAGTCCTTGCTGGAGAAGCTGTACGCAAGCTACCCCTCGACCCGGCAACTGGCCGTGCGTCTGCAGACTTCCCACACGGCCATCGGCCAGCGTTTGCGCAAGTACGGTATCGCCAGTCGAGTCTCGTAGCCGACCTGGTTCGAATACGCTCCGCTGGAGTGATTACGCTCCGCTTGGGCGTGGGCCGCGCGTTCAGTGGCCGGCCCCGCAGGCAGTGATTGCCGGGTGTATGCAGTGGAGCGAATACGCTCCGCTGCAGTTGTTTTCAATCCATCGTAGTTATCATGTAAGCAATTGAAAAACAAAGACATTATTGTCTTGGCATTGCGCTTGCTCTTGTATCTGGCAAGCCCCGCACGGGGGCCCATCTTAAAACAAGAGAGGAAATTCCATGAGCACTCTGCGTTTTACTCCCGAACACGAATGGCTGCGTCTGGAAGCGACTGGCGAGCTGACCGTCGGCATCACCAGCTATGCCCAGGAAGCCCTGGGCGACGTGGTGTTCGTGCAACTGCCGGAGCCGGGCGAGTACGGGGAGGGCAATGAAGTCGCGGTGCTTGAATCGGTGAAGGCTGCCAGCAACATCACCATGCCCCTGAACGGTACCGTGGTGGCAGTCAACCAGGCCCTGGCCGACGACCCTGAGCTGGTCAATGCCTCGCCTATGCAAAACGGCTGGTTCTTCCGTATCCAGGCGAGCGACCTTGCCGACCTCGATACCCTCATGGACCAGGACGGCTACGACCGCTTCCTGGCCGACAACGCCTGAGCCAGGGTAGCCGCCATGACCAACGCATCCATCCCGCTGGGCACCGATAACGAGTTCATCGCCCGTCACATCGGCCCGCGCGAAGGCGATATCGAGGCGATGCTGGCGCTGACCGGCCATGACTCGCTCGACGCCCTGATCGACAGCGTCATCCCCGCCAGCATCAAGGGCACCAGCGTGCTCGAGCTGACCCCAGGGCAGGGCGAAGCAGAAGCCCTGGCCGCACTCAAGGCGATTGCCGCGAACAACCAGCTGTACCGCAACCATATCGGCCAGGGGTATTACCCTTGCCATACCCCGACGCCGATCCTGCGCAACTTGCTGGAGAACCCGGCCTGGTACACCGCGTACACGCCGTATCAGCCGGAGATCTCCCAGGGCCGCCTGGAAGCACTGCTGAACTTCCAGACCCTGGTCAGCGACCTGACCGGGATGGAAATCGCCAATGCCTCGTTGCTCGATGAAGCCACCGCTGCCGCCGAGGCCATGACCTTTTGCAAGCGCCTGGCGAAGAACAAGGCCCCGGCGTTTTTCGCATCCCGCCATTGTCACCCGCAGACCCTGGATGTGCTGCGCACCCGTGCCCAGCCGCTGGGTATCGAAGTCGTCATTGGTGATGAAGCGGCACTGGATAGCGAGTGCCTCGACGGCTATTTCGGCCTGCTGTTGCAGTACCCGGCCAGTACCGGTGAAATCGCCGACCACCGCGCCCTGGTGCAGCGCGCCCATGCGGCTGGCGCCCTGGTTTCGGTATCTGCAGACCTGCTGGCCCTGACCTTGCTGACCCCACCGGGTGAGTTCGGCGCCGACGTGGTGCTGGGCAGCGCCCAGCGCTTCGGCGTACCCCTGGGCTTCGGTGGCCCGCATGCGGCGTACTTCGCCACCCGCGATGCCTTCAAGCGCGACATGCCCGGCCGCCTGGTCGGCGTGTCCATCGACCGCTTTGGCAAGCCGGCCCTGCGCCTGGCCATGCAGACCCGCGAGCAACACATCCGCCGCGAGAAAGCCACCAGCAACATCTGCACCGCGCAAGTGCTGCTGGCCAACATCGCCAGCATGTACGCGGTCTACCACGGCCCCCAGGGCCTGACGCAGATCGCCCGGCGGGTGCACCGTCTGACCGCCATCCTAGTGCAGGGGCTGCGGCAGCTCGGGCACCAGGTCGAGCAGGCGCACTTCTTCGACACCGTCAGCGTGGTGACCGCAGGGCCAGTGGCCGATGTGCTCGTCGCAGCCAACGCCGCACGGCTGAACCTGCGCCCGATCGACGAAGTGCGGGTTGGCCTGTCGCTGGATGAAACCTGCGAGCGGGACAGCGTCGAGGCCCTGTGGCGGGTGTTTGCGGTTGCTGGTCAGGCGCTCCCGGACTTTGCCGCCCTGGCTGCCGACAGCGCTGATTGCCTGCCGTTGGCGCTGCTGCGCGGCACGCCGTTCCTGCAACATCCAGTGTTCAACCGCTACCACTCGGAAACCGAACTGATGCGCTACCTGCGCCGCCTGGGCGACAAGGACCTGGCCCTGGACCGCAGCATGATCGCATTGGGGTCGTGCACCATGAAACTCAACGCCGCCAGCGAGATGATCCCGATCACCTGGCCCGCGTTCGGCGCCCTGCACCCGTTCGCCCCGGCCGGGCAGTCGCTGGGGTACCGCCAACTGACCGATGAACTGGAGGCGATGCTGTGCGCGGCCACGGGTTATGACGCCATGTCGTTGCAACCCAACGCCGGCTCCCAGGGCGAGTACGCAGGCCTGCTGGCCATTCGCGCCTACCACGCCAGCCGTGGCCAGGCGGGGCGTGATGTGTGCCTGATTCCGTCGTCGGCCCATGGCACCAACCCGGCCACGGCGCAGATGGCGGGTATGCGTGTGGTGGTGGTCAACTGCGACGAGCGCGGCAATGTCGATGTGGCCGACCTGCAGCGCAAGGCCGAGCAGCACAAGGATCAACTGGCGGCCTTGATGATCACCTACCCCTCGACCCATGGCGTGTTCGAGGACGGCATCACCCGCATCTGCGACATCATTCATGAGCACGGCGGCCAGGTGTACCTGGATGGCGCCAACATGAACGCCATGGTTGGCCTGTGCGCGCCGGGCAAGTTCGGTGGCGACGTGTCGCATCTGAATTTGCACAAAACCTTCTGCATTCCCCACGGCGGTGGTGGGCCCGGCGTCGGTCCGATCGGGGTCAAGGCGCACCTGGCGCCGTTTCTGCCCGGTCACGGCCACCTGCAGAACCCGCAGGGCGCGGTCAGTGCGGCGCCTTATGGGAGTGCCAGTATCTTGCCGATCACCTGGATGTACATGCGCATGATGGGCGGGGAAGGGCTCAAGCGTGCCTCGCAGCTGGCAATTCTGAGTGCCAACTACATTGCCCGGCGGCTGGAGGAGCACTACCCGGTGCTTTATACCGGCGAGAACGGCCTGGTGGCCCACGAGTGCATCCTGGACCTGCGCCCGCTCAAGGACAGCAGCGGCATCGGCGTCGAGGATGTGGCCAAGCGCCTGATCGACTTTGGCTTCCATGCCCCGACCATGTCGTTCCCGGTGGCCGGGACCCTGATGGTAGAACCGACCGAAAGCGAATCCAGGCAGGAGCTGGACCGCTTCTGCGACGCGATGATCTGCATTCGCGAAGAAATCCGGGCGGTGGAAAGCGGCCTTCTGGACAAGCTCGACAACCCGCTGAAGAACGCACCGCATACCGCCAGCGAACTGGTGGGCGAGTGGCCGCATCGCTACCCCCGGGAACTGGCGGTGTACCCGCTGGCCGAGCTGCGCGAGAACAAGTACTGGCCGCCGGTGGGGCGCGTGGACAACGTCTACGGCGACCGCAACCTGGCCTGTGCCTGCCCGCCCATGTCGACCTACCAGGACGCCTGATTACACGAACAGATCTTTGCAGCCGCCGGCTTGCCGGCAATGGCCTGCGAAACCGGCCCGACCGGCCCTTACCTGCCATCCGAACGACAAGGAAACACACACATGTTCCACAAAAGCCTGACCCTGTCCGATTTCGACCCTGCACTGTCCGAGGCCATCGGCCGTGAAGTGCAGCGCCAGGAAGACCACATCGAGCTGATTGCCTCGGAAAACTACACCAGCCCGCAAGTGATGCAGGCCCAGGGCACCGAACTGACCAACAAGTACGCCGAAGGCTACCCGGGCAAGCGTTACTACGGTGGTTGCGAGCATGTCGATGTGGTCGAGCAACTGGCCATCGACCGCGCCAAACAGCTGTTCGGCGCAGGTTACGCCAACGTCCAGCCGCATTCCGGCTCGCAGGCCAACGCGGCGGTGTACCTGGCGCTGCTGCAGGCCGGCGACACCCTTCTGGGCATGAGCCTGGCCCACGGCGGCCACCTGACCCACGGTGCCAAGGTCAGTGCTTCCGGCAAGTTGTACAACGCAGTGCAGTACGGCATCGATGCCAACGGCCTGATCGACTACGACGAAGTCGAGCGCCTGGCCGTGGAGCACCAGCCGAAAATGATCGTGGCTGGCTTCTCTGCCTACTCCAAGACCCTGGACTTCCCGCGTTTTCGCCAGATCGCCGACAAGGTCGGTGCCTACCTGTTCGTCGACATGGCCCACGTCGCTGGCCTGGTTGCGGCAGGCCTGTACCCCAATCCGCTGCCGTACGCCGATGTAGTCACCACCACCACCCACAAGACCTTGCGCGGGCCACGTGGCGGCCTGATTCTGGCCAAGGCCGATCCCGAGTTGGAGAAGAAACTCAATGCGGCGGTGTTCCCAGGCGGGCAGGGCGGGCCACTGATGCATGTGATCGCGGCCAAGGCAGTGTGTTTCAAGGAGGCGCTGGAACCGGCCTTCAAGGATTACCAGCAGCAGGTCGTCAGCAATGCCCAGGCCATGGCGGAGGTCTTCAAGCAGCGTGGTTTCGATGTGGTTTCGGGCGGTACCGATAACCATCTGTTCCTGGTCAGCCTGATCCGCCAGGGCATCACCGGCAAGGACGCCGACGCTGCGTTGGGCCGTGCGCATATCACGGTGAACAAGAACGCCGTGCCCAACGACCCGCAGTCGCCGTTCGTGACCTCGGGCCTGCGCATCGGTACCCCGGCGGTGACTACCCGTGGTTTCAAGGTGCCGGAGTGCCGCGCCTTGGCGACCTGGATCTGCGACATCCTCGATCACCTCGGCGATGCCGACGTCGAGGCCCAGGTGGCCCGGTCCGTGGCCAAGCTGTGCGCGGAACATCCGGTCTATCGCGGCTGAAGGCCTGACTGTCGGAGCAAGAGCATGAACGAAACCCAGACTGTTTCCACACCCCCGCAGCCGGTGCAGGCCGGGGTGAAACTGCGCGGCGCCGAGAAGGTGGCGCGCATCCCGGTGAAGATCCTGCCCACCGAGGAGGTGCCCCGTAAACCTGACTGGATCCGCGTCGAGATTCCCGCCTCGCCCGAAGTGGCGCGGGTCAAGGCGCTGCTGCGCAAGCACAAGCTGCACAGCGTCTGCGAGGAGGCCGCCTGCCCGAACCTGGGCGAGTGTTTCTCCGGCGGCACGGCGACGTTCATGATCATGGGCGACATCTGCACCCGACGCTGCCCGTTCTGTGATGTCGGCCATGGCCGGCCCAAGCCGCTGGACGTCGATGAGCCGAAGAACCTGGCCGTCGCCATCGCCGACCTGGGCCTGAAGTACGTGGTGATCACCTCGGTGGACCGCGACGACCTGCGCGATGGCGGCGCCCAGCATTTCGTAGATTGCCTGCGCGAGATCCGCCAGCTGTCGCCGGGCATTCAGCTGGAAACCTTGGTGCCGGATTACCGAGGGCGCATGGACGTGGCCCTGGCCATCACCGAACAGCAACCGCCAGATGTGTTCAACCACAACCTGGAAACCGTGCCGCGCCTGTACCGGGCGGCACGGCCAGGCTCGGACTTCGAGTGGTCGCTGGACCTGCTGGAGCGGTTCAAGCAACGTATACCGGGGGTGCCAACCAAGTCCGGGTTGATGCTTGGCCTGGGCGAGACCGATACCGAGGTGATCGAGGTGATGCAGCGCATGCGCGAGCACCAGGTCGATATGCTGACCTTGGGGCAATATCTGCAACCTTCGCGCAGCCACCTGCCGGTTCAGCGTTTCGTGCACCCCGACACCTTCGCCTGGCTGGCCGAGCAAGCCTTGGCGATGGGGTTCAGAAACGTGGCATCTGGGCCATTGGTGCGCTCGTCCTACCACGCGGACCGGCAGGTGGAATTTTTGTAAGTGGGGGCTGGGCCATGCAAACCACAGATCTGCTCTTGCACGCTTCGAGTTGTGTGATCATGCAATGGGCCGCAGGTGCTAAGTATCGACTGACGCTGAAGTTGTTCGCCTGGCTTGGCGTCTTCGAGCACAATCCCTGTTGATTGAGTCTGGAGCAGGAAGACCATGTGGCAATTCGACCCGGTATCGCTGAGGCTATTCATCGCAGCGTGCGAAGAGGGCAGTATCGCTGCGGCGGCAGCACGGGAGTTCATCGCGCCTTCGGCGGTGAGCAAGCGCATCTCGGACATCGAGTCGGCATTTGCCACGGCGTTGTTGGTGCGTAGCAAGAAAGGCGTGGCGCCAACGCCGGCGGGGCAGGCCTTGCTCCGCCATGCGCGAAAGTTCATGCGTGACATCGAGCGGCTGCAAGGCGAACTGAGCGAATATGCCGAAGGCGCTCGTGGGCATGTGCGAGTGCTGGCCAATGTGTCATCGCTCATGGAGTTCCTTCCCGAGGAGCTTGCCCGCTTTCTGGCCGAAAACGAGCATATACAGGTCGATGTCGAAGAGCGTTTCAGCTCGGATGTGGTGCGCGGCATCGAGGAAGGGCATGCCGATATCGGTATTTGCCGCCAGTCCATGGCCGACGGCAACCTTGAGTTTCATCCGTACCGTACCGACCATCTTTCGGTGGTGGTCAACGCCCGCCATCCCCTGGCGGGGCGCGAAAGCATCAGCTTCGTGGAGACACTGGATTTTCATCACCTGAACATCTCCGCCTTTTCCACGCTGGGCACCCAGATGCAGAGGCTGGCCCGTGCCGCGGGCAAGGACCTGCAATACCGCACCTGCGTATCGTCCTTCGATGCGGCCCTGCGCCTGGTGGAAGCAGGCATGGTGCTGGCCATCTTTCCGCGCGAGGCGGTGGCGCGTTATGTCGACTTGTTCGGGCTTCGGGTCATCCCGCTGACCGATGACTGGATGCGCGGCCAGTTCGTGATCTGCGTGCGGGATAGCGCCAGCCTTTCGCTTTCGGCCAAGCGCCTGCTTAATCACCTGCTGGCCACACCGGCAGCCGTATAGGGCCTATCCATCTCCAACGTAGATGGTTGGCCCCGTGAAAAACGTCTTTTCGGCGCATCCCGGGCTACTTAGGCTGGCGGCAATTCCTCTTTCCCGGGCAGCCGCATGAACACCATGGTCCTGAACGAAGTCGGTATGCGCGACGGGCTGCAGAGTCTTCGCAGCATCATGCCCACCTCGGCGAAACGAAAATGGATCGACACGGCCTACGAGGCGGGTGTGCGCTCTATGGAAGTCGCGTCGTTCGTGCCAGCAAAGCTGTTGCCACAAATGGCCGATGCCGATGAGGTCGTCGCCCACGCGCTGACGTTCCCAGGCCTGACCGTCACCGTACTGGCGCCGAACTTGCGCGGCGCGCAGAACGCGCTTGCCTCAGGCGCTCATCGCATCGTGGTGCCGGTGTCCGTCAGTGCGGCCCACAGTCAGTCGAACGTCCGCTGTAGCCCTGAGCACATGGTGGAGGCGTTCGCCCGCATGTGCGAACTGCGTAACCAGGCCGGTCATCCGGTGAAAATGATTGCCGGCATGTCGACTGCGTTCGGCTGCACCCTGCAGGGGCACGTGCCCCTAGAGGATCTGCTGGCGTTGACGCGAAAGGTCCTGGAGGCCGGTTGTGACATGGTTTCCCTGGCCGATACCAGCGGATACGCCACGCCCGGCCAAGTCGCACAGACGCTGCAGGCGGTGCGGGCCGTTGCGGGCAACAAGCTGCAATCGGCCCATTTCCATGATACCCGCGGGTTGGCCCTGGCCAACGCCTTGGTTGCCGTGCAGCACGGTATTGGCGAGCTGGATGCGTCGCTGGGCGGCATTGGCGGATGCCCGTTCGCCCCAGGGGTTTCGGGGAATGCGGTCAGCGAAGACCTGGTGTTCATGCTTCAAGGCATGGGCGTGCGAACCGGTATCGATATCGAACGTTTGCTGGTGTGCCGAGCGGTTGTGCAGGCCGCACTGCCTGATGAACGCCTGTATGGCCATATCGCTCGCGTCGGCCTGCCCAGGCAATTTCCCAGCCTTGCTTGATCTCACCCCGGCGTGAATGCCTGTAACGGAGTGCATCGAATGTCAAAGTTACCGCTTGAAGGTATCCGTGTCGTCGAGCTGTCGCATATGGTGATGGGGCCTGCATGCGGCATGGTGCTGGCCGACCTGGGGGCTGAAGTGATCAAGGTGGAGCCCGTCAAAGGGGATGGTACACGGCACCTTCCCGGGGCCGGTGCGGGTTTTTTCAGGATATTCAACCGCAACAAGAAAAGCATTGCGCTCGACCTGGGCAGCGCGGCCGGCCGGGAGGCAGTGCTGGCCTTGGTCGATACCGCCGACGTGTTCATCGAGAATTTCAAGCCCGGGCGCATGGCCGAACTCGGGCTGGACCACGACGCACTGCGCGCGCGAAATGCCGGGCTTATCTACGTCTCCCACAAAGGCTTCCTGAAAGGCCCTTACGAAAATCGCCTGGCCTTGGACGAGGTCGTGCAGATGATGGGCGGGCTCGCCTACATGACCGGCCCTGTGGGGCAACCGCTGCGTGCGGGGAGTTCGGTGAACGACATCATGGGCGGCATGTTCGGTGCGATCGGTGTACTGGCGGCTTTGCACGCGCGCAACCAGACAGGTAAAGGCAAGGAGATCCACAGTGCCCTGTTCGAGAACTGCGTGCTGCTCAGTGCCCAGCACATGCAACAGTTTGCCGTGACCGGGCAGGCCCCCGCGCCGATGCCCAGCAGGATCAGCGCGTGGTCGATCTATGACGTCTTCAGCTTCGCGGGGGGTGAGCAGATGTTCGTCGCGGCCACCGGCGATGGGCAATGGGCTGCCCTGTGCAAGGTCCTGGGCCAGGAGGCACTGCTGGGCGACCCCAGCCTGGCGAGCAATACGGCGCGAGTGGCGCAACGTCCTCGCTTGCTTGCCCACCTCGCCGAGATATTCGCCACCCTGGATGCGAAGGCACTGGCTATCGAACTGGAGCGCAACGGTATTCCATTTGCTGCGATTCGCAAACCCGAAGAGCTGTTCGATGATCCGCACCTGCGGGCAAGCGGTGGTTTGGCACCGTTGCAACTGGACGACGGCGCCCGAACCGAGGTGCCGTTGTTGCCGTTGAGCTTCGATGGGGAGCGATTCGGGCCTCGTCTACCGCTGGCGCGCGTGGGCGAGCATACCGTCGAGGTCTTGCAAGGCCTTGGCTATGACGAAGCCTGTATCGAACGTTTGCGCGCTGGCGGCCTTGTCAGGATGGCGGATGACCGTGATCAGCCGCAGCACGTGGAATCACCCGATAAACAGGTCGTACAGACATCCTCTCGCTGAGCGTTCACTCAACTTATGCAGGAAAGGAAGGCGCATGCCTTCCCCTCTCCAACAAATAGAAAAACCGGAGAAACCAAATGGTCACCGTTACCAATGCTTCGGCTACCCAGGCCTCGGGCGAGGATCACCTCAAAGAGTTGCTGCTTTACCGCCGCGTGGCCTGGCGTATCGTCCCGCTTGCCATCATCTGTTTCCTGTTTTCCTATTTCGACAGGATCAACATCAGCTTCGCCAAGGCACAGATGCAGGCTGAGCTGGGGCTGAGCGATACGGCCTATGGCCTGGCTGCAAGCATGTTCTTCATTGGCTATGTGTTGTTCGAAGTGCCCAGTGGCCTTGGCCTGAGGAAGTACGGTGCGCCGGCATGGATCTGCCGCATCATGATTTCGTGGGGGCTGGCGACGGCTGCACTGGTGTTCGCCTACTCGCAATACACCTTGTACTTCCTGCGGTTTCTTATCGGGGTCATGGAGGCGGGGTTCGGGCCGGCGATTCTTTTCTACATGGCGTGCTG
>Ga0182745_1004904_pt1 | contig 11063 bp, 7 predicted proteins | sample eDN3rd30CKraftBY_FD_128523 | JGI IMG/M metagenome (GOLD analysis project Ga0182745, IMG submission 128523) | Enriched backyard soil microbial communities from Emeryville, California, USA - eDNA 3rd pass 30_C Kraft BY (version 2) (version 2) | ecosystem: Environmental > Terrestrial > Soil >... | reverse complement strand
TCCCGAAAGGCATCGCTCATCCGGCGATCGTGCCGGGCGTTCAGCCGCGCGGCGACGCCATAGCTGTCGGCGCAGTCGGGGCAGGGCGGAGCGTCCGCCTGTTCGGTGACGAGCGCGTCGGGATTGGCGCTGAGCCCGGCAAAGGAAGCGTCGCTGCCGGCCGCGCGGTCGAGCCCCTTGTTGACGACCGCGAAACCCAGCAGCGCGCCGCCGATGACCCCGGCAAGACCGAGCCCGAGCGCCCAGACCAGCCGGCGCGCGGCGCGGTCGCGACTCCAAGAGGGGCGGAATTTCCTCCTCATGGCGCGAAGAAAGCCATTGTCGGGGGCGGATGCAAGCTCTCGGCCATTGGTCGATGCCCCAATGCGCTTCGTCCGCCTGATCGACCGGGCTCCCGAGCCGGTCGAACCGCTCGTGCGGGTCGGCCGGTTATGGCGCATTCCATCGATGCGGGATGCGGGCTGGTGCAATCTCCCCGGTTAACATCAGGCCGTGTCTCGCATCATAACTCCGGATTGAGAGGACTCCCCCCATGTTCAAACCGACGTTCAAACCGACATTCAAACCGACTCTGGCCCTGATCTCCCTGACGATGGCGGCCACCGGCGCTGCGGTGCCCGCGATGGCGCAGGACGACGACGCGCCGCGCGTCATGGTAGGTTACGGCGATCTCGACCTTCAGACCGTCGATGGCCGCGAGCAGCTCGATACCCGCATTCGCAGAGCCATCCGTTCGGTGTGCCGTGTCAATATTCGTCCCTCGCTGGAAGAGCGCGGGTTCGAGCGCGCGTGCGAAGCCAGGGCGCGAGGCAGCGTCGAACCGCAGCTCGCGGCCTTGTTCAAGGGAAGCAGCGCCCGGTTCGCGAGCGAGAAACCGCCGGTCGTCGCTGCTCCCTGACGGCCGTTGCCATCGGGCCGCCCATAAGCAGGGGGTGGCCTCGACGAAGGCGATCATGCTCCGTGCGTGATCGCCTTTACGTCGTGCAGATAGGTGCGGCCGATCCGGTGGACACCGCCTTCGCCCAGGTCGACGCTCCATGCGCCGTCGCCATGGTGTTTGAGCCCGACGATGCCGTCGCGGCGGATCATCTTCGACCGGTGGATGCGCATGAACTGGTCGGGATCCATCCGCGCCTCCAGTGACTTGATCGTCTGGTGGATCAGCCAGCTTCGGCCGCCGACATGCAGGCGCATATAATCGCGTTCGGCCTCGATCAGGTCGACCTGGTCGGCATCGATGCGCAGCATCTCGCCGCGGTTCTGGACCCAGAATTCGGTGATCCATTTGCTCTTCTGCTTGGGCGCGCGGTCGGTCGCGCTCCACTCGCGCACGCGGGCCAGCGCACGCGCGAGGCGGTCGGGCGATACCGGCTTGAGCAGATAATCGACCGCGGCGACGTCGAACGCCGCCACCGCATAGCGGTCGAAAGCGGTGATGAAGACGACCGCGGGCGGATTGTCGATCTTGTCGATCGCTGCCGCGACCGCCAGCCCGTCGAGATCGGGCATCGCGATGTCGCAGAGGACGAGGTCGGGCGCGAGCGCGTCGACCATGCGTAGCGCCGAGGCGCCGTCGCTGGCGGTGCCGACGAGCGAAATGCCGTCCTGCTGCCCGGCGAGGATCTGGAGCCGCTCGATCGCCAGCGGTTCGTCGTCGACGATCAGGGTGCGCAGCGTTCGCATCATCTCAACATCCCTCTCGCGCCAGCGGCAGCCATAAGGAAACGAAGAAGCCGCCGCTATCCGACACCCCCCATTCGCAGCCCGCCGCGGGGCCATGGCGGGTCAGCAACCGCTCGCGGACGTTGCCAAGGCCAAGGCCCGTTCCCGGCGCGGGAACCGGCGCTTTGGGATCGATGTCGTTTTCGGTGCGGACGACGAGCAGGCCATGCTCGCTGCTCGCAGTCAGCCGGATCGCGATTCGGCCCTTGCTCGGCGCGACGCCATATTTGATCGCATTCTCGATGATCGGCTGCAGGATCAGCACCGGGACGCAGGCATTTTCCAGTTCCTTCGGCACCGCGACCTCGACCTGCAGCCGGTCGGGGAAGCGGACCTGCTCGATATCGAGATAGAGCCGCTGGAGCGCGATTTCCTCGTCCAGGCTGACGAGCTGTTCGGGGTCGATCGCGAGGCTCGATCGCAGGAAGGACGACAGGTTCATGATCATCGTCTCGGCCTCGCTCTTCGACCCGCGCAGGACGAGCGTCGACAGCGAATTGAGCGTATTGAACAGAAAGTGTGGATTGACCTGATAGTGGAGCGCGCGCAGCTGCGCGGTCTGCGCCTCGATGCGGAAATGGTTCGCGCGCCGCTCGACCGCGCGCATTTCATTGGCATAGCCGAAGGCGACATAGAGCGCGGCCCAGACCGCGAAGAAGAAATACCAGCGGATCGAGCTGTCGAGGATCAGCACGATTTCCCACGCGACGGGGAATTTCGCCTGGATGTCGGCGATGATCTTCGCCGAGTCCGGGAGCGGCAGCCAGTAATAGAAGACGAGCAGGTTGATGCACGCATAGACGATGACCAGCGGGATCGCCGCCCCCATCGCGACGGCGAGGCGGGCGCCGAAGCCGCGCGGCTGGACGTGCTGGATGAGCTGGTAGAGGACGAAGGTGCACAAAATGCCGGCGACGACGACGATGGCGCGGCGGCCGGTATATTCCCATTGCTCGGCGCCCGCGAGAATACCGAGGCCCGTGGTGATCAGGAAATAGAGCAGCCACATCGCGATGATCGACCCGATCGCGACCCGGGGATTGACGCGCGCGTCGGAGGCGCGCCAGTCGGGCGCCGCCGCCAGCATCTTCGCCCGTTGGTCGCGCAGGGTCTCTTTGCGGATAGTCATGTTCATCGAGGCTGCCTTAGCGTCAAACCGCGCCGCAAGGCTAGCAGGCTCCCGGCCGCCAGTCGAAGCGGCCCGGACTTTGGTCGAAACGGGCTATCCCATGGCAGGGCGCGGCATCGTGCGGCGCCAGCCCCCGTGCTTGTAGACCGCCCACGCCATCGCCAGCGAGGCGAGCGAGGACAGCGGAAAGCTCCACCACAAAATGTCGCTGCCGATCGCCGCATAGCCGAAATAATAGATGCCGAGGCGGATCGGGAACATCGACAGGAACAGGATGACGAGCGGCGGCACCACCGAACCGTTGGCGCGCAGCGTGCCGATCAGCACGATCGTGGTGCCAAAGGGCAGGAAGGTCCAGGTCGCGATCAGCTGGATATGGCGCGACACCTCGATCGCGGGGCTTCCGCTACCGAGAAACAGCGCGAGCGCGGCACGGTCGCAGAGCAGGAGCAGCACGATCAATATGCCGGTCATGACGAGGTTGATCGCCATGCCGCTGTTCGTCACCGACGCCACGCGGTCCCAGCGCGCCGCGCCGATATTCTGCGCCGCCATCGCGCTGACCGCGGCGCCGATCGCGAGCGCGGGCATCTGGACATAATTCCAGAGCTGCAACGTCGCGCCATAGGCCGCAGCAGTGACAAGCCCCTCGCGATTGACGAGCCCGACCATGACGAGCCCGGCGCCCGAGATGACGAGCATCTGCGCGCCCATCGGCAGGCCGCGCCCGATGATGAAGCGAAGCTCGCTCCCCGTGGGCAACAGATAGGCGAGTTCGCGGCCGCGAAGGCGCAGCACATGGTTTCGGGCATAGAACCATACGATCATCCCCGCGAGGCTGATCGTCCCCGCGGTCGCGGTGGCAAGCGCGCTGCCCGCGATGCCAAGGCGCGGGAAGGGGCCGAGGCCGAGGATCAGCACCGGGTTGAAGACGATGTCGAGCACGACCGTCAGCATCATGAAGCGCAGCGGCGTCACGGCATCGCCGGCGCCGCGCGACGCCATCATCAGCGTCACCGACAACATGCTCGCGGGCACCGCAAGAAAGGTGACGCGCAGATAGTCGTGCGCCAGCCCGAACGCCTCGGGCGGGGTTTTCAGCCAGTGCAATATCCTGTCGGACGCGAACCAGCCGACGACCGCGATCGCGATCGAAAAGATCAGCGCGAGCCCGATGACGCCGCCCGCCGCGCGCCGCGCCGCATCGATGTCGCCGCGCCCGATCGACTGGCCGATCAACACCGTCGCCGCCATGCCGAAGCCGAAAAAGGCACCGAACATCAGGAACATGATGATGTTGGCGTTGGCGGTCGCGGCGAGCGCGCTTTCGCCGAGAAACTGGCCGACCCAGATTGAGTTCACCGAACTCGACAGCGTCTGCAGGATGTTCGACGCGAGCGTCGGCAGCGCGAAGAGGATCAGCGTTTTGGTGATCGGCCCGCTGGTCAGGTCCATGCGCCCGCCGCCGCGCGCCGTCTGGCGCGGCGGGACCGGCCCCGCGGCCGGATCGGCCGCGGCCGCGACGGGCAGCGGCGTGACGGGCGCTTCGCCGTCGGTCACCCCAGCCGTGCCAATGCGGCGGTCAGGCGCTCGGCCTCCGCCGCCTTGGCGGCATGGTCGGCGCGCGCCTTTTCGACCGCTTCGGGTTTTGCGCGCTCGACGAACGAGGAGTTGTTCAAGCGACCGGCAAGGCCGTCGCGCTCCTTGGCCGCGGCGGCGAGTGCCTTGGCCAAGCGGTCGCGCTCGGCGGCGATGTCGATCACGCCTTCGAGCGGGACAGTGATCGTTTCGCCCTCGACGACGAGCTGCGCCGACGCACCCGCCGGTGCAGGGTCGAAGCTGATCGCGTCGAGCCGCGCGAGACGGTCGAGCTGCGCCGCGAGCTTGCCGGCACGGTCCTTCAGCGACGCCGGGAAATGCGCGGTCAACCGCGCGCCCGGCGGCAGGCCGAGTTCGGCTTTCGCGCCGCGGAGTTCGCTGACCAGCTTGATCAGCCAGTCGATGTCGGCGCTTGCCTCGGCGTCGCGCTCTGCCTGCGGCTCGGGCCATTTGGCGGTGATCAGCGGATAGGCTTCGCGGTCGCCAAGGCCGGTCCACAGCTCTTCGGTGATGAAGGGCATGAAGGGGTGGAGCATGACGAGGATCTGGTCGAGCACCCAGCCGGTGACGGCACGGGTTTCGGCCGCCTCGTCCCCCTCCCGCTTGCGGGAGGGGTTAGGGGAGGGCATGTCATCCGCCATCCCTTCGCCTGAAACAGGCCCTCCCCCGACCCCTCCCGCAAGCGGGAGGGGAGAAAGGACGGGCTTGATCAGTTCCAGATACCAGTCGCAGAAGCGGTCCCACGCGAAGCTGTAGATCGCGTTTGCGGCATCGTCGAAGCGATAGGCGGCGAAAGCCTTGTCGATCGCCGCCACGGTGTCGGCGACTTCGCCGATGATCCAGCGGTTGACCGGCAGGCTCGCCGCGGGCGCTTCGAGGCTGGTCGAAGCCGATATGCCGTTGGCTTCGCAGAAGCGCGCGGCGTTCCAGAGCTTGGTCGCGAAATTGCGATAGCCCGCGAGGCGCGCGTCATCCATCTTGATGTCGCGGCCCTGGCTTTCCATCGCGCTCATGAAGAAGCGGAGGGCGTCGGCGCCGTACTGGTCGATCAGGCCGAGCGGGTCGACGACATTGCCCTTCGACTTCGACATCTTCGCGCCGTCGGGCGCGCGGACGAGGCCGTGGAGATAGAGCGTCTTCCACGGGACATCGCCCATGAACTCCATCCCCTGCATCGCCATGCGCGCATCCCAGAAGAAGAGGATGTCGAAGCCCGAGACGAGCACGTCATTGGGGTAATGGCGGCGCAGCATCTCCGTATCGTCGGGCCAGCCGAGCGTCGCGAAGGGCCAGAGCGCCGAGGAGAACCAGGTGTCGAGGACATCCTCATCTTGCCAAAGCACTACGCTAGGATCAGGTTCATCTAGCCAACGCATTCCAGCATTTTCGCTTTCCTGCGTAAAAAGAATCCGTTCGATGGGCAGTCCGTAATATTCTGCGGCCTGCTCCCTGATTTCGGCTTCGTCCATGCCAACAAACGACTTGGCATTTCCGACACCAGCCTCAAAATCCTTTTCCGGCCCATACCACGCCGGAATCCGGTGCCCCCACCAGAGCTGGCGCGACACGCACCATGGCTGGATATTCTCCATCCAGTTGAAGAAGGTCTTTTCCCACGTCTTGGGGACGATGTTGATGCGGCCGTCGCGCACCGCCGCCATCGGCGGCTGCGCCAGCGTTTCGGCATCGACATACCATTGATCGGTCAGCCAGGGCTCGATCACCACGCCGCCGCGGTCGCCAAAGGGGGTCTGGATCGTGCGCGGCTCGGCGTCGTGCTCGGCGCCGTCCTTGTCGACATGCGGGATCAGGAAGCCAAGCGCCTTCATCCGCTGCACGACCAGTTCGCGCGCGCCGTCGACGCCATCGCGCTTGAAGCGATGAAGGCCCAGATAGTCCTCGGGGATCAATCCGTCGGCGGTCTGGATCACATTCGCATCGCCGTCGAACATGTTGAGCATCTCGCCGGGCTTGAACCCCGCGCGCTTGCCGACCTCGAAGTCGTTGAAGTCATGTCCCGGCGTGATCTTCACCGCGCCCGATCCGAGCTCGGGATCTGCATGTTCGTCGGCGACGACCTTGAAGCGGCGGCCAGTGATCGGCTGGAGGATGTCCTTGCCGATCACGCTTTTGTATCGCGCATCGTCGGGGTGGACCGCGACCGCCATGTCGGCGAGCATCGTTTCGGGGCGCGTCGTCGCGACCTCGATATAATCGCGTCCGTCGTCGAGAGTGACGCCATCGGCAAGCGGATATTTGAAGTGCCAGAAGCCGCCCTGAACCTCGTGCGTCTCGACCTCCAGGTCGGAGATAGCGGTCTTGAGCTTGGGGTCCCAATTCACCAGGCGCTTGTCGCGGTAGATCAGGCCCTTCTTGTGGAGGTCGACGAAGACCTTCACGACCGCGCGGGTGAAATGCGAGTCCATGGTGAACTGTTCGCGCGACCAGTCCATCGAACAGCCGAGGCGGCGGAGCTGGCCGGTGATCTGGCCGCCGCTCTCCGCTTTCCACTGCCACACCTTCTCGACGAATTCCTCGCGGGTGTAGTTGGTGCGCTTGTCCTGCCGCTCCTCGAGCTGGCGTTCGACGACCATCTGCGTCGCGATGCCCGCATGGTCCATGCCGACGACCCACAGCGCGTCCTTACCGCGCAGCCGTTCATAGCGGATGAGCACGTCCTGCAACGTATTGTCGAGCGCATGGCCGATATGCAGCGCGCCGGTGACGTTCGGCGGCGGGTTGACGATCGTGAACGGCTGCGCATTCGGGCGCGCGGGGCGGAACAGCCCGCGGCTTTCCCATGTCTGGGCCCACTTCGCCTCGATGGCGGCGGGATCGAAGGTTTTTTCCATCGGCATAGCGGGCGCCTTTGCCAGCCATGCTGCGGCGCGGCAAGGGGGAACCGGCCCTTGTCTAACACGGGCGTGTCGTGTCCCCGCGAAGGCGGGGACCCATCTCCTGCCGGTTCAAAATGGCGCCGACCGGTGATGGGCTCCCGCCTTCGCGGGAGCACGCGGCCCTATTTCTTCAAATGGCTCCCCAACCAGTCGAACACCGTGCGGTGCCACTGGACGCTGTTCGCGCCTTTCAGCACCCAATGATTTTCATCGGGGAAGACGAGCAATTGCGACGGAACGCCGCGGCGCTGGAGCGCGGTGAAGGCGGCGATCCCCTGCGTATAGGGAATGCGGAAATCCTTTTCGCTGGTGATCACCAGCATCGGGGTCTTCCACTTGTCGACATGGTTCACCGGGTTCCATTTCTCGAACTCTTCGGGAACCTCGAAGTAAGCGCCGCCATGCTCCCACTCGTCGAACCATAGCTCCTCGGTCTCATAGGCCATGGCGCGCGCGTCGAAGACGCCGTCATGCTGGACGAGGCATTTGAAGCCGTCGGTCCATTGGCCCGCGATCCAGTTCATCATATAACCGCCATAGGAGGCGCCGAGCGCGCAGGCGTTGGCGATGTCGAGCTGGGTATCCTGCTTGCCCGCCGCGGCGAGGCCGAGCTTCAAATCCTGAAGCGGCTTGCCGCCCCAATCCTTGTTGATGCTGTCGGTGAAGGCTTGGCCGTAGCCGGTCGAGCCATGGAAATCGACGGTGACGACGCCATAGCCCTGCTCGGCGAACAGGCGCGGGTTCCAGCGGGTCGACCAGCTATTGCCGAAGCTGCCCTGCGGGCCGCCGTGGACGATGAAGGCGACCGGCAGTTTGACGGCGGCGTTCGCGGGCTTCAGGATCATGCCCCACACCTTGTCGCCGTTCGCGCCCGCGAACTGCATCCGGTCGAGCTTGACCGGATCGAATTGCGCGAGGGTCGCCGCGTTGACCGCGCTGAGCTGCGTCACCTTGCCCTTCGCGTCGCGAACATAGACGTCGGTCGGCAGCAGCGCGGTGTTGCGTGAATAGAGGAGCGCGCCATCGGGCAGCGGCGTGACGTCGCCGATGTTGCCGTCGAAGGCTTCGGTCGACGCCTTCAGCTTTTCGACCTTGCCGGTCGCGGCATCGACGCGAAACACCGGATGATCAAGGACATCGTCGGCGGTGACATAGAGCGACTTGCCGTCGGGCGCCCAGGCGATCGAGGCGACCGAGCGGTCCCACGCATCGGTCAGTTTCTTCGTCTCGCCATTTTCGAGGTTGCGGAGCATCAGCACCTGCCGGTCGGCCTCATAGCCGGGCCGCGCCATCGCGGCATAGGCGAGCCATTTGCCGTCGGGCGACGGGGCGGGCAGGGTGTCGGTCGCCTGATTGCTCTCGGTCAGATTGACCGGCATCATCCGGCTGTCGACCAGCCAGCTATAGATATCGAGGTTGGTCGAGCGCGGCTCGTCGCGGTCGGCCTTGCGCATCGTGAAATAGACGGTGCGGCTGTCGGGCCCCCAGGCGAGTTCGCTGCCGTCGCCGAACGGCTTCGACGGGGTATCGCCGACCAGCCCCGCGGCGATCGGGCGCGCCACGCTCGCCTTGCCGTCCGCGAGGTTGAAGACGAAGGGGCGGCTGTGCGTGCCGGGCGTTTCCCATTGGTCCCAATGGCGCACGAAACCGGCGCCGTCCTTGTAGAGGCGGCCGGTGCCGGGGCCGACGAGCGCCCCCTTGTCTTTGGCGTCGCAGCCGAAATCGGTGCATTCCATCGGAATGTCGCCCCACGCGAGCAGCCGCTCGCCATTGGGCGAAATCTTGAAGCCCGCTACCTCGGCCTTGGTGTCGGTGACCTGCGTCGCCGCGCCGCCCGCCTTGACGTCGATCCGCCAGACCTGATCGCTGCCCGATGCGTTCGAGAGGAAATAGAGGCTGCCGTCCGGCGCGAAGGCGGGCGAGGTTTCGTTCTTGCCCGGCGTATCGGCAATCTGGACCGGCTTGGCATCCTTGGCCTTGCGATCGACGAGCCAGAGGCCGGTCGATCGCTTGTAGCTGTCGGGCGCGGTCTCGGTCATCTGGAACACGACCCAACGTCCGTCGGGCGACGCGGCCGAGGCGCCGACGCGCTTCAGCGTTGCCAGATCGACCTCGGTCATCGGCCGGGCAAGGGCGGGCGTGGCGGAAAGGGCGGCGGCGAGCGCGATGGCGCTGGGGATGAAATGGTTTCGCATGAAAGCGGTTTAGCCGTGCCGCGCGTGCGTTCAACCCCGTTCGTGGTGTTGGTCGAACATCAAGGGCGGCTTTGGGGGTGAGGAGCGGTCATTCCCCTCCCTGAAAAGGAGGGGTTAGGGGTGGGTAGCGAGCGTAGCGAGCCGGAAGGAAGAGCGCCGCCTTCGGCGGCCACCCACCCCCATCCCCTCCCTTGCAGGGAGGGGAGAAGACAGGTCAGCTTCCACTCGTCAGCGAACGACCGCGCCGCCCTTCATCACATGGTCGATCGCTTCCAGCGCCGTGATGTCCTTCAGCGGATCGGCCTTCACCGCGACCATGTCGGCATAGCGCCCCGGCACGATCGCGCCGATGTCGGCGCGGCCCATTTCTTCCGACGCGCGGCCGGTCGCGGCCTGAATGGCCTGCATCGGGGTCATGCCATATTTGACCATGTTGGCGAACTGCCGCGCGTTGAGGCCGTGCGGATAGACGCCCGCGTCGGTGCCGTAACCGATCTTGACGCCCAGTTCGACCGCGCGCCGGAACGCCGCGCGCTGGGTGTCGGTGGTTTCGCGATTCTTGCGGAGATATTCCTCGGGCCAGCCCTCGCGCGTGCCTTCCTCGTCGATATAGGTGCCGTTGTAGATGTCCATGACGAGCCAGGTGCCGTGCGCCTTCGCCATCTGCAACGCTTCCTCGTCGGCGAGGCTCGCATGTTCGATGCTGTCGACTCCGGCGCGGATCGCATTCTTGATCCCGGCCGCGCCATGGGCGTGCGCGGTGACGCGCTTGCCGCGGGCGTGGGCGACCTTCACCACCGCGCGAAGCTGATCCTCGGTGAGTTCGGGGGCGCCGGGCTCGGTGCCGATCGCGAGCACCGCGCCGGTGGCAATCGTCTTGATGAAATCGGCGCCATGGTCGAGCAGCCAGGCCGTCTTTTGTGCGGCTTCCTCCGGCGTCGCGGAGACGCCGAGGCGCATGTCGGGCGGAAGCTGGTCGTTCGGGACGACGCCGTTCACCTCGCCGCCGCCGCCGGGAATGGTAATATAGGCGCCCGCAACCCACATGCGCGGTCCCGGCACGTCGCCGCGGTCGATCGCGTTGCGGAGCGCCACGTCGGTCAGCCCGCGATAGGTGCCGACGTCGCGCACGCTGGTGAAGCCGGCATTCAGCGTCACGCGCGCGTTGCGCGCGCCGACCAGCGCGGTTTCGGCGGGCGAGGCCTTGATCGGCGCCGCGACGTCGGCGCTCTGTCCGACGTCGGCGAGGTGGGTGTGCAGATCGATCAGCCCGGGCAGCACCGTATAGGCCGACCAGTCGATGGCCGTCGCCCCGGCGGGCACCGTGCCGCACGGGCCGACCGCCTTGATATGCGCGTCCTCGATCGTCACGCACTGGCCGGTGCGCACCTCGTTCGAGACGCCGTCGATCAATCGCCCGGCTTGGACATAGAGGGTTTCGGCCGAAGCGGGCGCGGCGGCAAGCGCCGCCGCTACCGCGATCAGAGCGACGCGCTGAAGGTGTCGCACTGTTTAGGATCC
>Ga0182745_1004903_pt1 | contig 11064 bp, 7 predicted proteins | sample eDN3rd30CKraftBY_FD_128523 | JGI IMG/M metagenome (GOLD analysis project Ga0182745, IMG submission 128523) | Enriched backyard soil microbial communities from Emeryville, California, USA - eDNA 3rd pass 30_C Kraft BY (version 2) (version 2) | ecosystem: Environmental > Terrestrial > Soil >... | reverse complement strand
TTCCAAAGAACGGCCTCTTGCGAGGCAGTTTCATGCTATCCGCAATTGGCTGATCCATCGAGACCACACGCCTTCATCCCACCCCTAAAGGGTGTGGGCTTTCGGCTAAGTTTCCGTGTAAGGGTGGAACCAAGATTTGATAGAGTGCCGTCGGACTAAAGAAAATGACACATTGTTGTATATGAAACACGTGGAAATCATGGAAAGTCGAATGTGCAAGGCAGGACGGACAGGTTTGTATCCGCAAGCGCGGAATTCTTCTTAGGTTGGTGAAGGGACAAGTTGTCGCGTGCATGTTAGGAATGTTACGTTCAATTAGGTGGGCGCATATCCCTAATACAATGGATAAAGGATGCGACTGGCATCGCTACCACGTGGCACGTTATGGATGAGTGGGTGGCGGTCTCGCTTGCTGGAATGAGTTTTTCTAGAAGTTTTGGAGATTTTTCGCTTTCCGCATTCTTTGCCGTGGAGTATGCTCAGGCCCGAGTGTGAAGGTCTGCCTCCCCCGCGACGGCGTGCGTCGCGAACCGTGGCGGACAACTCCTGCAACCAGGACCTCCCTAACGAAAAGGCGGCCTCTCACCCTTGCCTTCCACTCCTTTCCTGATGGGTTCGATTCGCTTCAAAACGATTCTTACTCGTATCTCGACAGTGCCAGACTCCAACGCAGGCATCAGGTCGGTCGAGAATCACGTAGCCTAAGGGTACCGTTCAAAGCAACGAAATCATCCCTACGCTTCGCTCAGTCCTAAACTCTCCGGTCAAGATCCAAATTGGCCCTTGTCGTTTCAATTGGTCAGGTGAAATGGTTCGCGGTAGCGGCTGGTAACCTCGATCACGGCAAGTCGTTCGCTCAATCCGCATTCGTCGCTGAAACTCAGACGATCGAAAAGAGCAGGGAGATGTGATGAAACGGGCAATTCTTGAATGCATTGGTGCATCGGTTCTGCTGTTGACATCGGCTGTCTTTTTACCGGGCTGTGGCGGGGCGGACGACACGCTCCCTCGACAGTCGGTCTCCGGGACAGTGACTTTCGACGGTCAACCACTCAAGGCGGGAATGATCCAGTTTTTCCCGTTGAGCCAGACCGAAGGTGTTGCCGCTGGCGGCAATATCGATGACGGTAAATATGATGTGTCCCAGTCGGAGGGGCCCATTCCCGGCCAGTATTCCGTGATGATCTTCCGACGCGAATCGACTCCCCAGGCGGCCCCCGTGGAGAACGAAATGCCGGGTGAAATCAAGCGTCGGCGACCCTCCGGGCCCCCCATCCCCCAACGCTACAATTTGAATTCCGAATTGCGCGCCGAGGTCAAGAAGGAAGGGCCGAATACCTTTGACTTCACGCTCAGTATGAATAAGAAGTAGTTTGGCGAACCACTCTCTGACCCACCTCATCTCGGGAAGCACTCTCCAGATCAATAAGGCCGAACCATTCGACCTGTTGATGCTTGCGACACCGGTTTGATCCTCAATGCGTACGAAAGCCCCGCTCGTTCACGCTGCGCTTTTTCGTCGAGGAGATCATCTCATGTCCAGGTCGCGTCGCGCTTTCACATTGATCGAATTGCTCGTTGTCATCGCGATCATCGCCGTCTTGATCGCACTCTTGCTCCCCGCGGTCCAATCCGCCCGGGAGGCGGCCCGTCGCGCACAGTGCGTGAGCAACCTGAAACAAATCGGGCTTGCCATGTACAACTATGAGTCCACCATGGGCTCGTTGCCCCCCGGCATCAAGGGGAGCGTGTGGGGAACGTGGTTGGTCTTTATCCTGCCCTATGTCGAACAGCAGAATATGTATAATAGCTGGAACACCGCGGGGAATAATACCAACGCCGCGGCCCAGGGAATCTCTTATGGCTCGGCCTTCAACATTACCGTCACTTCCTCGCGCATGGGGGTCTATACTTGCCCATCAGACCAGACCCAGGCCCCGATCAGCCGGACCGACGCCGGTGTGACCCGCTCCGTGACGTCTCATAGCTACGCGGTCAATTTTGGAAACCTCTTCGTGTTCCAGACCTATGCGACTTATGGGAGCTTCACGTTCCTCGGCGCCCCGTTTAGCGATATCGGGTCGCCCAATGCCTCGATTCCCAGTAGCACGCTTTCAGGCCCTTCGGGGGGCTACAAGTCGGTACGGCTGAGCGAGGTCGCCGATGGCCTGAGCAACACGATGTTCGCGTCCGAGGTGATCCAACCCACCAGTGTCAGCTCAAGCCAACGCGATCTTCGAGGGTTTGGTTGGTGGTACGGTGGTTGCACGTTCCAATCCTGGCTCGGCCCGAACAGCACCCTCCCAGACCAAATGGAAGGGGCGAGCTATTGCCTCTATCCCTACGCCAATAATCCCCCTTGTATCGTGGCACCCGACGTGACCCTGATTACAACCGCCGCGCGAAGCCGACACCCAGGGGGTGTCAATGTGCTGATGGGAGACGGCGGAGTGAAATTCCTCAAGAACTCGATCAACCTTTTCACCTGGCGTTCCTTGAGCTCGACCAGAGGCGGTGAGTTGCTTAGTGCCGATGCCTTCTGAACCAGAAACCTCGGCGCACGGAAAAGTCTCATCCCACGCGAGAGACACACGCCGTGTCGGAGTGTGTCTCCTCGCATTAAGACGTGGAAGGGACGCCCCTCTTTGGTCGGCTCCCCGACTCATCGGAACGAGCGCCAGGTAGGGGCGATTCGTTTGGGGGGCGCCTCGCGTTACGGCTGGGTCACTCGATCGACAAATTCAAAAAGTACCTTGGTGGCTGGGTCGGCCGGCTGACCCAGGTCGTTGTTGATCTTCCGATGATGAGTTTCTCCCGCGCCAAACGCGGTTGCGGGGATCTTCGATTTTTGAAGGACCGCGGTGAGACGCTTCGCCTGGGCGGCATTGTCGGGATGACCAGCCACGTAGAGGATGAGGAAGGGAGGAATGTCTTTGTCCCGCTCGACGTGTGTGATCGCGGAGAAGTGGCGGTGCTTGGCCGGGTCGTTCCCAAACTTCTCGCGGTGGCCATACTGAGTTTTCGGCAACTCATGTAACCGCCAGCGTGTTTCCGCGATCTCAATGATCGCGGGGATGTCGAACGTGTCTCCATCCACGGGAACGCACCCCTTGATGATTTTGAGAGAAAGACCCTCTTGCTTCAAGTAACTCTCATCCGTGCAGACCAGGGCCGCGAGCTGGGCGCCCGCGGAATGCCCCATGACCAGGATTCGGGAGGGATCACCACCGTACTCCGCCACATGCTCATGGGTCCATCGAATCGCCTTCGCGATGTCGCGCACGATCGTCTCCATGTCGACCTTGGGCAGGAGACGGTAATTCGTGGATACGAAGACGAAGCCTTTCTCAACGAACGCTTTCGGCTTGAGGGCGACGTTGGATTTATCGCCTTGGGTCCAGCCACCCCCGTGAATCCAGAAGACGACCGGCCGATCCTTGGCCCCCTTCACGGTATAAACGTCCAAAACGTGGCGCGGGTGCCCTTCGGTCGAGTACGGAAGATCCTTCTTCACTTCCTGGGCATGGGTGAAACTCGAGCCGACGAAGGCCAAAGAGGCAAGAAGCGCGGTGACGCAAGGCTTCATGGGAAGGCGTCCATTCGTTAAAGGGAAGGATTCTGATCTGGGTCTTCCGGCGGGTGAGTGAACCATCGAGAAGGTTTTCCGCCAACCTGAGTCGCAACACAAGGAAAAAGACGGCCATGGGAGCGGTTCTCAATGACCATGAGCGTCGCTTCCGGAACCAAGCCTCTTGGGTCATTGGATTTCCGTCCGCGCGAAAGCGAATCCCTTGCTATGCTCAGGGAAGAGCGTAGGGGGCGGAGACCCTCGACTGCTCGCTCGAGCAAGTGTGATCCACCCGCACCCGAGGCCCTCGGTCTACCACCGATCAACACGAATCTCAACCGGAGCCAGCATGTTTCCATCTCGCCTCGTGTCGACCGTTCTGATTCTGATCTCAACGCTCGTCACCATGAACCGTCTAGAGGCGAGAGATCTCGTCGTCGCCTACGTACCGAACTGGGTCGATCTGAAGACGTACGCGCAGAAAATTGATTACTCAAAATTGACACACATCAACATCGCTTTTGAGAATCCCACGAACGATCAGGGGGATTTTTCCTTCCACCCGGGCAATACGGCACTGTTGAAAGCGGCTCATGCCCGGAAGGTCAAGGTACTGGTTTCAATCGGAGGGGGCGGGGCGTCGTCGAACGCCGCCCTGAAGACGCGCTATTTCAACCTGATCACCGAAGGGAAGCGAGGAGCGTTCGTCAAGAAACTTGTCGATTACGTTGAGAGCCACGGGTTCGACGGGTTGGATGTGGATCTGGAGGGGCCGGCGATCAATCAAGACTACGGCGCGTTCGTGCACGACCTCTCCCTTCAACTTCGCCCGAAAGGAAAACTTCTGACGGCGGCGCTGTCGCGCGGGTATGGAGGGAAGAGCGTCCCAGACTCGGTCTTCGAGGATTTCGACTTCATCAATGTGATGGCCTACGATGGCTCGGGCCCGTGGCGTCCAAACGACCCCGGCCCCCACTCCTCTCTCGAGTTCTCGAAGCAAGCGGTGCAATACTGGCTGGGTCGTGGCTTACCCGCGTCGAAAACCGTGCTCGGTGTTCCTTTCTACGGCTACGGCTTTGGAAAGGCCTTCCGGCGCGGAGGGTATCGATATGCGGAAATCCTCGCGAAATACCCAGAGGCGGCCGATCGCGACCAGGTCGGTGAAACCATCTGGTACAACGGAGCGAAGACGATCGAGGCCAAGTGCCGCTATGTGACGGATCATAAGCTTGCTGGAATCATGATCTGGTCACTTAACCAGGATGCCGATGGAGAGGCCTCGTTGCTGAAGGTGATCAATCAAACGCTGACTCGAGGCACGAAGTAACCATGCCCAAACGCTCGGCACCGTGAGCCTATCGTGCCCTTCCACTCCACTTTGGATTAGCTGATTTTTTCTCTGAGCACCTTGGTCGCGTGCGCGAGGTCTCGACCTCGCAGCGCGTTGAGGATGACTCGGTGTTCCTCGTGAATTTCCAAGAGATGGGAGGAAAGTCGTCGCTGGGTGCGTCGGAAGTGAGAGCGGATTCGGCCGGCGAGTGTTTCCCAGATCAGGATCAGGTCGGGTTGCCCTGCCCGTTCCAGCAGGTAGCGATGAAAGGCGATGTCGGTCTCCGCGATGGCGGCGTGGTCGTGCCGTTCGCAAGCGATCCTCATGCGCTCGAGGATCCCTTCCCAGTGCGCGAAGTCCTCCGCCCGTAGCTCGTCGAAGATCAGCCGTAAGGCGTGGAGCTCAAGCGTCCGGCGAATGGGGATGATCAGCGACCTAATCTCCCTGGGCGCTTCGGGGGCGACCACCGCGCCACAGTTTGGGCGCGTGGTCAGTAGGCCTTGCGAGGAAAGCTGATGCACCGCCTCGCGCGCGAGGCTGCGGCCCACGCGAAATCGCCTGGAGATTTCTCCTTCGGTAACCCGAACCCCAGCCTCCAACCGGCCGGTTAGGATCTCCTCGCGGATCTGACTGGCGATCCAGCTTGAGCCGGTGGCCGATTCGGAGTTGTCTGAACAACCGGTGCTGGGTTTCGGCACGCTCTGACTCGCTTGAGCAAGGTTTTTGACGAGGGGCCGAAAGCTCCATGGGCTCGTCCTGGTCTCGCCTGACATGATTTGACATGAAACGTTCGACGGCTCGGTGCGAGGAGGCGTCGGCCTCGATCGACCGTGGAAAGGTTGAGGATTATTGTCGCCAATCCTGGTTGGATTGTCTACAATCCACTCCTGGCCTTTGAGAGAACGGGAACGTTGATGTTGCGATGATTGGGTTTGGGTGGACCGGGCGTGGAGTCGCAAGGCGATCCGTCACGCGGTCAATGGCCTTGAGCGAGCCTTGATCATGAACCAGGACCGAATTCGCGCGGGAGCCATGACGGTCTTGCTTTTGGCGCTGATCGCGCCGCCCTTGCTAGGCGAAACCCTGCCCGCCGGCTCCGAGCTCGACGCGTTTGAACGGGATGTCCGGCCGATCCTGGTCGGGCATTGTACGAAGTGTCATGGTCCCGATCAGCAAAAAGGGGGGCTTCGGCTCGACACGCGAGCAGCCCTGGTGGAAGGGGGGAGCCTTGGTTCGGTCATCTCGGTCGGCCACCCGGAAGAAAGCCTCCTGATCGAGGCGGTCCGCCACGAAGGGGACCTGAAGATGCCCCCGAAGGCCCGGCTCAAGCCGGAGCAGGTCGCCGCCCTCGAGCGTTGGATTCGAGCGGGGGCGCCCTGGCCGGCGACCGACCCCGCGCCAAAGGACAATCGCCAGGAACAGTGGGACCGGCACTGGGCGTTCCAACCGATCAAGGCCGTCTCGGCGCCCCCGGTGCGTGAACCGCAGTGGTGCCAGACACCCGTCGATGCGTTCATCAAGGCGAAACTTGAGGCCCAGGGGGTTGCTCCCGCCGAGCCAGCCGATCGTTATACGATCATTCGTCGATTGACCTACAACCTGACGGGCCTCCCGCCCACGCCCGAAGAGGTCGACGCGTTTCTTCAGGATCAGCGTCCCGACGCGTACGCAAAGCTGGTCGACCGGCTCCTTGCCTCGGACCGTTACGGGGAGCACTGGGCTCGCCTCTGGCTGGACGTCGCTCGGTTCGCGGACACGAAGGGATATGTTTATGCTAGGGAGGAGCGTTTCTTCGTCCAGGCCGCCCCTTATCGCGACTGGGTTGTGAACGCGTTCAACCAAGACCTTCCCTACAATCAATTCTTGCTGGAACAGATCGCCGCCGACCAGGTCGACTCGACCAAGAACGACTCGTCGCGGCTCGCGGCCATGGGCTTCCTGACACTCGGTCGGCGTTTTCTTGGCGTGACCCCTGACATCATCGACGACCGCATCGACGTTCTCACGCGCGGAACGATGGGCCTGACGGTGGCCTGTGCCCGATGCCACGACCACAAGTACGACCCGATTCCCACTGCCGACTATTACTCTCTGTATGGAGTCTTTCAGAACGGGACGGAAAAGATTGTCAGACTCGTAGAACGTTCCAAGGACGTTCAGGACCAGGCCGCGCTCGCCTTCGAGAAGGAGCTCAAGGCTCGTCAAGAAAAGCTCAAAAAGGAGATGGAGTCCGCGCGGGCCGAGGCCTCGAAGCGGGTCAGGGCCCGGATTGGTCGCTACCTGCTCGCGCAGCTCGATCCCTCGAAGATTCCCCCGGAAGGCTTTGACGTCATCCTGGGTGAAGACGACTTGATCCCCGCGTTCGCTCGGCGCTGGATGGCCTACCTGGAGCGAGCCGCTCAGCGGGACGACCCCGTCTTTCGCCCCTGGCGGCAGTTCGCGGCGCTAGGCCAGAAGGACTTCGCCGCCAGGTCGCTCGAACTCATCCGCCAGCTCGAGGAGCCGGACGCGCCCGCGCTCAACCGCTGGGTGCTCGAGGCGTTCCGCAGCCCTCCTCAAAGTTTGGACGAGGTCGCGCAACGGTATCAGACGCTTTTCCAGGAGGCAGAGAAGCGCCTGGCCCTGGTCCCTGCCCCAATGGGCGACGTCAAACGTCCCAGCACTCCCCCCCTGCTCGACCCGGATACCCTGGCACTTGGCCGGGTCCTTCAGGGGGACGGAGCTCCTTGCGAAATCCCCGATGAGTCGATCGTCTCGACCGAGGGTTTTTTCGATTCGACGGTTGTGACCAGGCTCTGGAAGCTGCAAGGGGATGTCGAGCGCTGGATTGCCACGAGCGAAGGGGCGGCCCCTCACGCGGTGGCCCTGGTGGATCGTGCCGAGCTTGTCGAGCCACGAATTTTCAAACGAGGAAACTCGGCGAATCCAGGCGACGAGGTTCCGCGCCGATTTCTCCTCGCCGTGGCCGGTCCCAATCGCCCGGCCTTCTCAAAGGGAAGCGGTCGTTTGGAGATGGCGCAAGCGATCGTCGATCCTACCAACCCCTTGACCGCTCGCGTTTGGGTGAACCGAATCTGGGCCCATCACTTCGGGGCGGGCCTGGTCCGTACGCCCAGTGATTTCGGCATTCGATCCGATCCGCCGAGTCATCCCGAGCTGCTCGACTGGCTTGCCTCCCGACTGATCAGCGAAGGCTGGAGCACCAAGGCGATCCATCGCTTGATCTTGCTCTCCTCCACGTATCAACAAACTTCGCAAGAGCCAGAGGACGTGGCTCAGCGCGAGCTGGTACAACAGGTTGATCCGGAGAACCGGCTCCTTTCGCGGATGAACCCCCACCGCCTCACGTTCGAGGAGACGCGAGATTCCTGGCTGGCGACGAGTGGAGAGCTGGAGTTTCGAGAAGGAGGGAAATCCTCGCCTTTATTCGAACGGACCAGCTCAAACCGGCGTCGCACGCTCTATGGTCTGATCGACCGACAATTCCTTCCAACAGCCCTGCGGGTCTTCGATTTCGCAAACCCCGACCTGCATACCCCCACCCGAAGCGAAACCACCGTCCCTCAACAGGCCCTCTTTGTACTGAATCACCGGTTCCTGGCCGACCGCGCGCGAGCCTTCTCCGCGCGAGGTCCGAACGAGGATGAGCCCTTTGTTGAACACGTGTTTCGTTCGGTCTACCAGCGCCCGCCAAGCGCGTCCGAGCGAGTTGCCTGCCTGAGCTTTTTGAAAGGTGCCCGTGACGATTCCGCGCCGAAGGTTCCCGTGGAAGCGACCGCCTGGCATTACGGCTATGGCTCGGTCGATCCGAAGCGTGGGCCGAGTGGAGCGTTTCAGCCCCTCCCCTATTTTGGAGACTCGGGCTGGACGGGAGGATCGACCTGGCCCGACCCCAAGCTCGGTTGGGTTCAGTTGACCGCGGAAGGGGGGCATCCGGGCAATGACCTCGAGCACGCCGCCGTCAGGCGATGGACCGCTTCCAGGGCCGGGGTCTTGAATCTTCGGACTCGATTTCGACACGCCGAGGCCGCTGGCGACGGCGTACGCGCCTGGGTGGTGTCAAGCCGTCGAGGGGTGCTTTGTAAAGAACAGATCCATAATCGAGATAGGGAGTTGAATGTGGAATCGATCGCCGTCGAGGCGGGCGATACAATCGACTTCATCGTCGACCGGCTCGAGGTCTTGAATAGTGACCAGTACCACTGGGATATCTCTCTCGAGACTCAAGGGTCATCTCCCGGTTCGGATTCCGCGCCGACGCGCTGGAATTCCAAACGGGATTTCGTGGGGACGCTCGACTTGTTCCTAAGCCCTCGAGAGCAATTGGCCCAGGTGCTCTTGATGTCGAACGAGTTCCTGTTCACCGACTGAGAACGATTTCGAAAGGAGCAGGCCATGGCCGATCCGGAACGTGGGATGGAATCGATACTCAGTCGTCGGAGTGTCTTGCGGCGGTCGGGCCTCGGGTTCGGTGCGCTTGGACTTCTGGATTTGTTCGAGGCGGAACGGGTGCGGGCGGCGGGTCCAACGAGCCCTTCGAGCCCGCCGGAGATCGCGACCCTCGCCCCGAAGATGCCGCAATTTCCCGGCAAGGCCAAGCGCGTCATCCATTTCTTTTTGAACGGCGGCCCAAGCCAGGTCGACACGTTCGACCCCAAGCCCGCCTTGAAGAAATATGAAGGGAAACCCGCGCCGATTACCTTCACCACCGAACGGAAAACAGGGGCGGCGCTCCCCTCTCCCTTCGCCTTCCGAAAGTATGGTGAGAGCGGAATCGAGGTGAGCGAGCTGTTCCACAAAACCGCCCAACACATCGATGAAATCGCCGTGATCCGATCCATGGTCGCCCAGGTCCCCAACCATGAGCCGTCGTTGATGCTCATGAACTGCGGTGACTCAGTCCTTTCACGCCCGAGCGTCGGGGCCTGGGTCATGTATGGACTCGGAACGGAGAACCAGAACCTACCCGGCTTTATCGCGATGTGTCCCGGCGGCATGCCCATCAAGGATACGGATAACTGGCAGTCGGGCTTTCTACCAGGGATCTACCAGGGGACGTTCGTCGATCCTCAGCATTCGGAGGTCGACCGCCTCATCGAGAACATTCGCAGTCCCCACGCCAGCCGCGAGACCCAGCGTAGGCAACTCGACCTCCTCGGTCAGCTTAATCGCGCCCACCGGGCCTTGCGGGACGACGCCCGGCTCGATGCCCGGATCCAGTCGTTCGAGCTCGCCTTTCGCATGCAGATGGAGGCGGCCGACGCCTTTGATATCAGCAAGGAACCCCGATCGATCCGCGAGCTCTACGGAGATGAGGTCCACGGACGTCAGACCTTGATGGCGCGGAGGCTGCTTGAGCGAGGTGTTCGGTACGTCCAACTCTGGCATGGAGCGGGTCAGCCCTGGGACAACCATTCCCAGATCGAACAGAACCATCGAAAACTCGCCGCTCAGCTCGACCAGCCCATTGCCGCGCTTCTGACCGACCTGAAGCAACGAGGAATGCTGGAGGACACGCTGGTGGTTTGGGGAGGGGAATTCGGTCGTACCCCAACCGTCGAGCTCGACGGCAAGGGCAAGTCGTCCATGGGTCGAGATCACAACCCTTATGGATTCACGGTCTGGATGGCGGGAGGCGGGATTCGAGGCGGTACCGTGTACGGAGCCACCGACGACTTCGGCTTTAAATCCGTCGAGAATCCCGTCACCGTCCATGATCTGCATGCAACCATCTTATATCTGTTGGGTTTCAATCATGAGGAATTTACCTATCGTTACGCAGGGCGAGACTTCCGGCTCACCGATGTGCATGGCCAGGTAATTAAGCCGATTGTTGCCTGAGGATAGAACCGATCAATCCATCGGTATTTAACCTGCGTTATGTGAAAACGATCGAGGCGGGGCTGTCTTTAGGAAGGAATTCTCCTTCCGCGTGACAGGGACCCCGCCTCGTTGCTGTTCGTCTTGATTGCGCCGAGCACCTGGGCTTTAAGGTCAACCACCCGTGTTCGTCTTCATGTCCCAGTGCTTCTTGCCGGCCGATTTGGTGATCCCCTTCTCGTCCTGGGCCAGGTAGTCGATCTCGATCTTCGAGTAGTTCAGGCTGATCTGGTCCATGGGGACCTCGCCCCCTTGCGACCCGCCCGTCTGATAGCTCGAGATCAGG
>Ga0182745_1004902_pt1 | contig 11064 bp, 9 predicted proteins | sample eDN3rd30CKraftBY_FD_128523 | JGI IMG/M metagenome (GOLD analysis project Ga0182745, IMG submission 128523) | Enriched backyard soil microbial communities from Emeryville, California, USA - eDNA 3rd pass 30_C Kraft BY (version 2) (version 2) | ecosystem: Environmental > Terrestrial > Soil >... | reverse complement strand
TCAGCGCGCCAGCCATCAGCGCAAGACCGTAGGACACTCCAAATGAGGTTGCCGTCTCCTCGACGCTGAGGCCATGCGTGCGTGTGAAAAAGGAAGGCAGCCAAAGCGACATGCCATACATCAAGAAGGCAGCAAGACCGTTCGCGGTCGCGGCGACGAGGAACCGCCGGTTCTGCAAGACCGACCAAATGATTTTCGTCACCGGCAAGGGCTTGGAAAAAGCCTCCGGATTTGCCTCCTGGGCGCCTCGTTTGGGCTCCTCCATGAGGACGACCGCCAACACAGCCACGAGCAAACCTGGAAGGCCGAAGATAAAGAATGTGGCCTGCCACCCGTAATGCGCAGCCACCCAACCGGCGAGACTAAGTCCAAGCGTGGTGCCCGCCATCGCGCCAAACACGTAAATGGCCGACGCTGGCGCGCGCATGCGCGGGGGAAACAGGTCCCAGATCAATGAATAACTCGCAGGCCCCGCCCCCGCCTCGCCGAAACCCACGGCAAGGCGGGCGATAAACAGCTGCGTAAAATTCTTGGCCAGCCCGCATGCCGCTGTCGCAAGGCTCCACACGGCGACGCTTATGCCGATGAGCCAACGGCGTGAGGCCCGATCAGCCACCAACGCCAGCGGAAATCCGCAAAGCGCATAAAAGAGCGTGAATGCAAATCCGGTCACCAAGCCCAATTCGGTGTCGGTCAGGCCAAGATCAGCTTGAATTTGCGGGGCCAGCGCCCCGACCATCACGCGGTCGATAAAGCTGATGCAGGTGATAAGTCCGATCAACGCCAGCGTTACGTACGCACGCATGCCTGGCGCGCTTTGCGGCTCGATTTTGCTTGATGCTTGCACGCACGCCTCCCCCGGACGCGCGTCATGGAAGCGCGCTCTTGTTTAATCGATCCTGCGTCGGCGCGCCTCTAGTGCAGCGCCACTTTGAGCGGCAGCGTGTCGAGCGTCCGCAAGGTATTCGACAGCCGGAAGGTCGGTTCGCCAGCCAGTTCCAAGCGCTCTACGCGATTGACGAACGCGGTTAAGAAGCAATCCGCCTCAAGGCGCGCGATCATCTGTCCAAGGCAACGGTGCACGCCATCGCCAAAAGTCAGCACGCCCATGGTGTCGCGCTCAATGTTGAACCGGTCCGGCTCGGGCCAGCGGCTGGGGTCGCGGTTCGCCGCCGCAAGCCAAACTTGAATTTTGGTGCCAGGCTTGAGCGGCACGCCGGCAAGCTCAACGTTTGTGGTGGTCGTGCGGAAAAACGTTTGCGACGGCGGCTCAAGCCGCAAAGCCTCTTCAAAGGCAGCGCCCACCAATTTTGGATTGGCCTTCAGCAGCGCGAATTGGTCTGGGTTCTTGGCAAGGTAGAGCAAGGTGCTGCCCAGGCCGGCAATGGTCGTGTCAAAGCCGCCGCGAAGCAGAGAACGCACCAAACTGTAAGCAAGCCCCGGCTCAAACGCGCCCTCTTGCTCGGCCTTGAAAACAAGTTCGCCAAGCCCGCCTGGCTTCATGTTCTCCGCGGAAGCCGCCCCGTCGTACCAAGCTGAGATGGCGTCGAGCTTGGCTTTGGTCTCCTGGAAAATCTCGTTGGCTGGGCCAATTGTATTGAAGTTGTGATTGCCGATGACGATGAGGTTCTCGCGGTCCGCATCGACGCCCAAAATACTGGGCAATGCCGCCATAATGAAGGATTCCGTCAGATCAGACACCGCATCGATCTCGCGTTGAGCGAATACGCGGTCGAGCAGATTGGCGGCCGTTTCCTCAAGGTAACCGCGCCAACTGCGGATGATCTTGGGCGAAAGCACGCGCGTCATCGCAGTGCGCAATTGAGAATGACGCGGCGGATCAGACTCGATCAACGGACCCGGCTCGCGCCAGGCGCCAGGCAATGAAAGGTCGGCCAGGCCCACGCCCCGCGCGGTCGAGAAATGCTCCCAATTGTTGAGCACGTGCTTGACCGTCTCGTATCGGGCCGCGCCATACGTGCCGTACTTTTGCACCCAAAACACCTCCGGCATCGCCAGCAGCTGCTTTTGAAATGCGTAAGGATCTCGAAGAACCGCCGGGTCGAACGGATCAATCTCCAAGAGCGGCAGATCTTCCACCATCCATTCCTCCTGTCGCGGCGCCCCCGTGAAACCGATGCGCGAGCCAATATTGCAGACTGGAGCAATTTTACAATACGCGTTAGCTTTGATCAAGCGCGGCACGCCGGGTTAGACCAGTGTTTGTATAACATGCTATAATTTCAAGGCTCGGAGGGTGAGATGAGTTTGCAGGGTAAGGTCGCGATCGTCCTGGGGGCCTCGGCTGAGCGAGGGACTGGCTGGGCCATTGCCGAGGAGCTGGCCCGGCAGGGCGCCAAGGTCGCGGTGGCGGCCCGGCGTCGAGACAAACTCGACGTTCTCGCCAAAAGGATCAATGGAGCCGCCTTCACTTGCGACAGCGCCAAGCCGACTGACATCGTTGCGCTGATTGACGGCGTTCGTGAACAGATGGGCCCCATCGACATTGCCGTTAATTGCGCCGCCAGCAGGCTGCATAGCCTGATAGCCGATCTCAGCGCCGAGCAATTGCAAGCTTCGCTCGATACAAACTTCCTGGCGCACTTTCACTTCGTGAAGCACAGCGCGGCAAACATGCGCGATGGCGGATCCATTATTCTGATCTCATCCTACAGCGCGGTTCAGCCGGTATTGCCGCACGCTGGATACGCATGTGCAAAGGCCGCAACCGACTGCCTTGTGCGTTATGCGGCGCTTGAATACGGGCCGCGCGGCATACGCGTGAACTCGATACAACCCGGTCCAATAAAGTCGGAAATGGTGCAGGACGCTTTCTCGCGACCTGGCGTTGAGGCGGCGCTTGCACGCGAGATCCCCCTTGGCCGCGTGGGATTGCCGGAAGATTATGCCTACACAGTCGCTTGGCTTGCGGGTCCCGCCTTTGTCACCGGCCTGAACCTGCCTGTTCTGGGCGGCGGGCAGCTCACGCGCATGCCGCGCCCCGACGAATTGCCGAAATAGGCGTAGAGCTTGAACGTCCTTTACAAAATCGATCGCGGCGTCGCGGTGATCACATTGTGCAATCCGCCAGTGAACGCACTCAGCGGGGCGCTGAGAATTGAGCTCTTGGCCTCGCTTGAACGCGCCGAAACAGACCCAAGCATCACTGCCGTCATGCTGTGCGGCGATGGCGGCGTCTTTGGCGTTGGCGCCGATATCCGCGAAATGGGGACGCCCAGCGCGCGCCTGGACCCGAGCGTACGACGCCTGCACGATGTGATTTCAGCCTTCAAGAAACCCACGCTTGCGGCCATTCAAGGCAACGCGCTGGGCGGCAGCCTTGAACTCGCGCTCGCCTGCGATCTACGCATCGCCGAAGCGGACGCACAATTGGGACTGCCGGAGGTGAATCTCGGCATTTTGCCAGGCGCAGGCGGGACTCAGCGCTTGCCGCACCTCGTCGGTGCGGAAGTGGCGGCGGACCTTTTGACAACCGGCCGGTTTGTCAGCGCCGCGCACGCATTGGCGCTAGGTTTGATCGACAAGATTGTAAGCGATGTGCGCGCCGACGGGGTCGAACTGGCCGCCGAAATGACCTCGCCAAAACGACCGGGCCCCCGCCGGCCTGGCGCGCAAGCGCCCGCTTCCGCGACCTTCGCCGCGTTGCGGGCGGCCATTGACCATACAACGCCAGGGTTTGCAGCGCCGCTGGCGATACTCGAATGTATTGAAGCCGCCTATCACAACGACCAAGCCATCGGCCTCGCCCTTGAGACAGCCAAACTTCAAGAGCTGCGGCGCAACCCCCAGCACAATGCGCTGCGTCACCTCTTTCTGGCCGAGCGCTCCGCGCGCCGTACGCCGCACGACGTCGGCGAAGCGGAGCCGGCCGCCGTCGTGTTTACCTGCACGCCCGATTGCGCCGACGGCATAAGTTCAATCAACGTCGCCGAGGAGCGCAGCGCCCCGCGCCTCGATAGACACATCTTTGTCGCCTGCCGCGCCTGCGCTGCGCGCGCGTGCGAGGCTGCGGGAGCCGATAGCGTCATTATCTGCAGTCGCGCCGCGCCCCCCGCCCCCCCACGCGCGCGGGACAATGTCGTAACACTGGGGCTGAGCGCGCCCGCTGGCCCCCTCAATCACATTGTCTATGGCCGCAACACCCGTCCCAGCGCCGTCGCCGATGCGGCCTGGTTTGCCCGTCGTTTAGGGGCGCCAGTGGTTTTCAGCAGAGACGTCGACCCGTTCGCGCGCCTGTGGGCGACTTATTCAGAGGCCGCGGACACGTTGTTGTTCGAGGGCGTCGACGCCCTCCGCTTAAGCGAGGTCACGCGCAGGTTTGGCATGCGCTGCCCGCCTGTGTTCTCCAAGGAAGGCGAGCGCCCTTTGCAGACGATGGCTCGAACCACGCTTTCAGATCGGGAAATCCTGAAGCGCCTACTGGCGCCGACAGCCGCCGCTGGCGCACTTGCCGTTGAACAGGGCCACGTGCGTCACGCCGACGATATCGACGTTGCCTGGGTGCACGGCTACGGCTTCCCGCGATATCACGGCGGGCCCATGTATTGGTCGGCCGTCGAGGACCGAAAGAAACCCCGTACTTGATAGATCAGGCCCGCGATGATTGCCGGCGCCCCATGCGAAGTCTCCAGGGCGCCAAGGCGCCTTGCGGTGCGCGCACGCCAAAGCGCACCGCAAAGTCCAGGAGCGCGTTTAGTCGGATATCGGCTAGCGAAACAGTGTCGCCCGCGATGAACGGACCTGCCATGTGACGCTCGATCGCGTCGAGCGCGTGTTGCGCAATCTCGAAGGCGCCGCAGCTCGCCTCCCTGTTCAGCACCGGCGTGCGCGCAGCGAACAGGTCGCGACCGGCGTCGGCGCGAAACCCTAAGGTGACAGGCGCTGTAAATTCACATTCGATACGCCTTAGCCATGTGCGTACAATGCCGCGTTCGATCGATGTCGTCCCCAATAACGCCGGGCGCGGCGCGATCTCTTCGAAATATTCACAGATGGCAAGGCTGTCTGCGATCACCTCGCCACTGGACAGGCGCAGCGCCGGCGCTCCGCCAAATGGGTTGATCGCCAGATATTCCGGTTGACGGTTCTCACCCCCGATAACGTCGACGCTGGTCGTGTGCAGCTCAATGCCCTTTTCAGCGGCCGCCGCGCGCACCGTGCGCGGATTTGGCCCGCGTGCGTCAAAGTACTCGGCATCTAACCTCATGGATTAGAGCTGCACGCGTTTTGTGTACCCGCCATCAACAACCACGTTTACGCCCGTTGTGTACGATGCTGCCTCGCTCGCCAGAAACACCACGGTTTTAGCGATCTCTTCTGCGCTTCCCAGACGCCCCAAAACTGCTTTTGCCTTTGTCGCTTCGTAGAGCTCCGGTCGCGCGGCCTTGATCTTGTCCCAGTTTCCGCCCTCAAAGATCGTCGGCCCAGGCGACACGCAATTCACACGAATACCCTTGGGTCCGAGGACCTGGCTCAATTGCTTGCCGTAGGTGACAAGCGCGGCCTTTAGCGCGTTAAACGCACTCGCGGATAGAAATGTCTCCACCGCTGCGGTCGACGACATGAACACTATGGATCCGCCGCCCCCGCGCTCCATCACAGGCGACAGCGCCTCTACGGCCGCAACCGCGCCGAGCACATCGATCTTGTGCGTCAGCGTCCAATCGCTGGTCTTACCCGAGCCTGAGGAGCTGATGTTGTGCACAAAGACATCCGCGCCGCCGAGTTTATCGGCCAAATCGCTCAGGAACGCTTTGTACGCCTCGATATCGTCCACATCATAGCGCTCGCCGAAGACCTTGCCCCCGAAGCGCTTCAGTGCCTGCCTCGTCTCGGCGACCTGATCGCCGCTTCTCGAAAAGAACGCGACATCAGCGCCTTCTGACGCGAAGATCTCGAGCGCAGCTCGGCCAATGCCGCGGCTTCCGCCGGCGACGATGACCTTTTTGTTCTTTAAACCCAGATCCAAAACCGCCTCCGCTCAAACCCGCGCTTCTTTGGCCCATGCAATTCCGCGCGCCAACAACGTGTGAAAGACTTCCAGCTCCCAGCTGCAGCGCGCCACCGCACCGAGGCTGTTCGAAATGGGCGCCATGTCATAAGGGCCTCGGCAATGACCAAGCGTCAGATAGAGGACATGGCCCTCGGCGTAGGGCCGTAGGTAGAAAACTGGATGACGTGCAGCGGGCCATTCTGATCGTTCAAAACGCGGCGTCTCGCCCTCAAAATGCGAATCCAGCAGCACATGAAAGTCTGCGTGGCGATCCAAAAGATAGTGCTCATCCGTCGTTACAAAGGGCTCGATGCCCGCGACCAATGCATGATCCTTGTCGGCAACCTCGACCTGGTAAGGACCAATAGGAGGATGAGCGCAAAAATGCGTGCCCAAAAGCGTTGCAAAATCCGGCGCGCCATTTGGCGCGCTCACACGACCATCTTCCAAGAAACGAATGACCGAATTGGTGGCGTGCAAGGCGAACCATCGCCCGCCAGATGCGAGCCATTTCTTCAGCGCGTCTGTGGCCCCCGAACTTGGGGTCACATCGCATGTGTATGTGATGATGAAATCTGCGCGCGCGATCTTCTCGGGCGCCTCATAGTCGGCGAGCACCGTGGTCTTGATGTCTTGATGCTCGATCAATTTTTTGAGCAGCTCGACGCGCGCGAAGTCCATGTCGTGCCATTTGCCGCCGACAATCAGCACCGCCTGCTTTTGCGCGAGTTTGGTCACCAACAATCCTTCGATACTGACGCGCGCAGCGCCGAAACCGGCTTAGGCCGCTTTTCTGCTTCTCAATTGTATAACACGTGATATTGTGTTGGGGCAAGGAGAGAACAGATGACCACAAAAGGCGCTCCCGCGCGTCTCGCGTCACTTGGCGAGGTGTTCCAGATCGCGTTCGTGCCTGCGGACTTTGACGCTGCGCTCGCCTATTGGACCAAGATTGTCGGCGCTGGCCCGTTCTTTCTGATGGAGCATATCAAGACCGAGAACACTAAGTATCGCGGCGCGCCCACAGATATCGATTTCAGCGCGGCCATTGGCTATTGGAACGACCTCCAGATCGAATTGATCATCCAGCACAACGATGCGCCCTCCATCTTTTCAGAGTGGCGCGCGGCAGAGCGCGAAGGCCTGCACCATGTATGCATGCTGGTTCCCAGCATCATCGATGCACGCGACGCGAGCGCCGCCGTCGGCGCAACAATCGCACAGGAAATGGAGGCCGGCGGCGGCCAATCCCAAATTATCTATGTCGATACCGGCGGCGGTCCGGGCACGATGATTGAGATGGTGCAAACCAATGCGGAGCGCCGAAACACGTTTTTCGCGCCGATGCGCGAAGCGGCTCGCGGCTGGGACGGGCGCGACCCGCTGCGCCGACTCTAACCGCCCTTGCCCTTAAGCGCCGCACGTATCTCCTCGCCATGCTGATCCAATCGGGGCGCAAACACCGCGTCCGGGACGCCCGAGTGAGAATATCTGTTCGCGTGGCGCACACCCAGCATGGGCGCGCGCCCGGGCTCGGTCACAAGCGTGCCCGAGGCAATCAATTGGGGGTCGGCGATAAGGTCCTCGAAAAGATTAACTTGCATGGCCGGAACATCGTGCGCGGCGAACAAGGCGAGCCATTCACTTGTCGTGCGCCTCTGCACGGCCTGAGCGCGCACCTCAAAATATGCGTTCACATTCTCCAGGCGCGCTTCCACGCTGATGAACCTTGCGTCATCGGCAAGCTCGGGCCGGCCGATGGCGGAAAAAAACCCGCGCGCCTGGACGTCTGTGTTCGCCGACACGCAAATGTATCCGTCCTGCGTCTTTAGCGGCCGCGCGTCTGGATTGAGAATTCGGGGGTCGCCGAAAGCACCACCCTCACCGAACGTGCGTTGGCCCAGATGCTCGCACAACACAAAAGCAGCCATGTTTTCAAACATCGGGACTTCGACGGCTTGTCCGCGTCCACTTATGCTGCGCGCGAACAAAGCGGCCGTGACAGCCTGCGCTGCAATGAGGCCGACGACATGATCGGCAAGCACGAAAGGGGCAAAAAGCGGTTCTCCATGCGCGGCGTTGGTGCACGCGGCCACCCCGGCTGCGCCTTGGATGATTGTGTCGTAGGCAGGGGTTCCTTCGTAAGGTCCGCCGGTGGCGAATCCGGTGATCGTACAATGCACAAGGCGTGGGTTGCGCAACGACAAATCCGACCACGAGAGCCCAAGCTTATCCAGCGCGCGCGGACGCATATTGCTGACCAATACGTCCGCGCCTTCAATTAAGTTCAATAGAATTGCTTTGTCGTCGGCCTTCTTCAGATCAAGTTGGATCGATTTTTTGTTGCGATTGAGGTGAAGGAATTTGGGCGCCATTGCCGGCTCAATGCCCCGCCCTCCCAGCTTACGCATCAAATCGCCGCCGGGCGGTTCGACTTTGATGATCTCCGCGCCCTGCTCACCCATCAGCAAGGTCGCCACGGGGCCGACAACGACACCTGAAAGGTCGATAACCCGCACGCCGGCGAGCGGCCCAGGCGTTGATGCTTTGTTGTTCACGCCGCAACCTCTGCTTCGCCTTCCGCGGTCACGCGACCGCGCTCATCCAATGCCCAAAGCTCAAGCGCGCCATCCTCGCGCCGCGCCGAAGCCAACTCGCCTACGCGATTGACAAAGAACGGCGCACGATGGCGCACCTTCAGCGTTTTCAATGTTTGCGCGCCAAGCTGGGCTTTTGCGTGCTCACACAATTTTAGCGCAATGAGCCCCCCGTTCACGACCAATGCCGGGTAGCCTTCGGTTTTTGCCGCATAGGCGTGGTCATAGTGGATGCGGTGCGCATTGAAGGTCACGGCCGAATAGCGAAACAGCAAAGCTTCATCGGCGCTAAACGTCTCGCGCGCGTCAGCTGAGCGTGTTTGCACGAGCGCAGGCGTTTCCGGCGCCTGGCTTGCCGCTTCGGCGCGATAAAAGATGTCGTGGGTCTCGCGCACGCAAACTACGCCATCGGCCTCGATCAGGTGGTCGACCTCGACAATCATCAGCGCGCCGCTGCGACCTTGTTTTTCGCTGATTGCCGCAATGCGGGAGGTCCGCTTCAATTGCGCGCCGATCGATATAGGCGCCAAGAAACTTATGCGCCGACCCGCGAACATCCGGCGCGGGTAGGCAGAGGGCGGCAAGAACGCCCCTTTCTTTGGATGCCCGTCGGCGCTCAAGTCGCTTTGTCGCGCAAGGGGCGCAAAGAACGCCGCATGCCAGCCTTGCGGCGTCGGAGCGCCATGGCGAATCTGCTCATCAGAACAATCAAGCAAGGCCGCCAAACGCCGCAAAACAGCGGGGCATGCTTCATCATGTTCGATCTGCTCGCGCCCGATCCATGCGCGGAGATCCTCGCCATCTACGCCGGAGCCCATTCGCTGCCTCACCTACAAATTTAACGCATATTGCAAAAACGTGTTGCGAGGCAAGTGGCCTGGGCCTATTCTTCTGCTCGGATGAGGGCGCAAAGCGCGAATTTCTTTCGTTTTATCAGGGGATTAGATTGTCAGCAGCGGCAGAGGCCTCAGCGAAAGCCACGCCCGACGAATGGGCGATCCGCGACGAGCGCCTTTGCCTGACTTGGCGAGAGGCCGACCTTGTTCTCAACCAAGCCGCAAACGCCATACGCGGCGCGGACTTAGGAGACGACGGACGGGTCGCGATTGTAAGTTCAAACCGGGTGGAGATCGTGCTGGCGCATATCGCCGGCGTGCTGGCGGGCGTATCGACAGTTCCAGTCAATCCCAAACTTACCAGCGCGGAGCTGGATTACATTTTCCGCGACGCCGATGTGCGGATCGCATTTGTCGACGCCGGCGCCCTTCCTGCCGTTGAGGCTACCGCGCGCGCCATTGGCAATGTGAAGATCGTGGTTTTCGGCGGCGACGACGGCGCACACCCGTCCTGGGATGCCTGGATCGCGAGCGCGTCGGCAAACCCTCCCCCCTCGGATATGCGGCCTAAGCCGCATCTGGTTTACACCTCGGGCACGACTGGGACGCCCAAGGGCGTTGAAACACCGCCGACGATGTTTCCCGCCGCTGACACCGTCGCCGACTTCTTCGCTATCCTGCGAAAACGCGAGCAAGAGGCCGGCGACCTCTCGCCCTCTTTGGCGGTCAGCCCAATGTATCACACAGCGCCGATGAATTTGGTGCGCTCGTTCGGCGGCGGCGCACAATTGATGGTGCTTTCAAAGTTTAATGCCGAGGAGGTCCTGCGCTGCATCGACCATTTCGGCGTCAAACGCGTGGGCATGGTGCCAACGCACTTTCAGCGACTCTTGGACCTTCCCGCCGAAACGCGGGCGAAGTATCGCACAGACAGCCTGGTTATGGTCACCCACACAGGAGCGGCCTGCCCGCGCCACGTCAAGCAAGCGATGATTGATTGGTTTGGGCCCATTTTACGCGAAACTTACGGCGGATCGGAATCTGGCCCGACCAACCGCATCTTTTCCGACGAATGGGTGCGAAAGGTCGGCTCTGTCGGCAAAACCTACGCGCCGTTTGAACTTTTGATCCTCGATGACGATCAAAATCCGCTGCCGCCCTTCAAGGAAGGACACATCTATTTCCGTGACACGAGCGGACGCGGCATCACCTATTACAAAGACCCGGAGAAAACCGCCCAAGCGCACATCGCGCCTGGGGTCTTCACCCTTGGCGACATGGGCTACGTCGACGAAGAAGGTTACCTCTACATCTCCGACCGCGCCGCAGATCTCATCATCAGCGGCGGTGTGAACATCTACCCGGCCGAAGCTGAGCATCGCTTGCTCAGCCACCCCGACGTCCTCGACGTTGCGGTGATTGGCGTCCCTAATCCTGAAATGGGTGAGGAGGTTAAGGGTCTCATCATCGCGCGCGACCCAACCAATCCACCGCGCGCGGAGGATCTCGACGCATACTGCCGCCAAGCTTTGGCGCCATATAAGTGCCCGCGCACTTACGAGTTTGTGTCCGACATCGGTCGCAACACGCTCGGCAAGATCAATAAAAAGGAATTGCG
>Ga0182745_1004901_pt1 | contig 11064 bp, 9 predicted proteins | sample eDN3rd30CKraftBY_FD_128523 | JGI IMG/M metagenome (GOLD analysis project Ga0182745, IMG submission 128523) | Enriched backyard soil microbial communities from Emeryville, California, USA - eDNA 3rd pass 30_C Kraft BY (version 2) (version 2) | ecosystem: Environmental > Terrestrial > Soil >... | reverse complement strand
GCATTCGCCATCACATGACGAATGCGCTCTGCTGCCGCGTCGGTCAGACGCATCACCTGCGGCTTCGGCCTTGCTGTTGCTGTTGCCATACCGGCTCCTCAATCCAGTCTCGAATTGATCCAGATCAAGACTCAAACGAACAAACACGCCACTCGTCCCGAGTGGCGTCCTAGATGTATGTCCGGTGCGCGGTGCGCGCAACTCACCACATGTTGAGAACCGCGCGCGCCTCGTCGGACATCCGCGTCGGATCCCACGGCGGGTCCCAGACCACCGCCACTTTCACGTCGCCGACACCGGCCACGCTGCTGACCGCATTCTCCACCATGATCGGCAGTTCCTGCGCGGAAGGACAATTCGGCGTCGTCAGCGTCATATCGACCTTCACCGTGCGGTCGTCCTCGATATCCACTTTGTAGATCAAACCCAGTTCATAGATATCCGCCGGAATTTCCGGATCGTAGACGGTCTTCAGCGCAGCGACGATCTCGTCGCTCAGCCGTACGATCTCTTCCTCTGGCAGAGCGGACTCCGCCGCCACCGGATTCTCCGTCGCATCGGCGTCGGCCGCAAAGTCATCGATGTCTTTCACCTGCTGCTCGGTCATGCGAAAAACTCCTGAGCCTTGATCAGAGCCTCAGCCAGCCGGTCCACCTCGTCCAGCGTATTATACATCCCGAAAGATGCCCGACATGTGGCGGCGACGCCGAAGCGCGCCAGCAGCGGCATGGTGCAATGAGTTCCCGCCCGCACCGCGACGCCCGCCCTGTCGATGATCGTCGCAATATCGTGGGGATGCGCGTTCTTCATCTCGAACGAGACGATCGCGCCCTTGTCCCGCGCATTGCCGATAATGCGCAGCGACTTGATCGCGCCAAGCCGTTCATGGGCATAATGCACGAGTTCGCTCTCGTGAGCGCGGATCGCCGGCTTGCCGATACTGTTCATATAGTCGATTGCCGCACCGAGGCCGATGGCCTGAACGATCATCGGCGTGCCGGCCTCGAAGCGGTGCGGCGGATCGCCATATGTCACACGATCCTCGAACACGTCGCGGATCATCTCGCCGCCGCCATTGAACGGCGGCAAGGCAGCGAGCAGATCGTACCGGCCATAAAGCACGCCGACGCCCGTGGGCCCGTACAGCTTGTGCCCGGTCATGATATAGAAGTCGCAGCCGATATCCCGCACATCGATGTCGAGATGCACCGCCGCCTGGCTGCCATCCACCAGCACGGGAATGCCGCGTGCATGGGCGAGCTTCACAATCTCCTTCACGGGGACGATGGTGCCCAGCGTATTGGACATCTGGGTGATCGCGACCAGCTTGGTGCGAGCCGACAGCAGCTTCTCGAATTCCTCAATCAGGAAATTGCCGTCTTCATCCACCGGCGCCCATTTCAGCACCGCGCCCTGCCGCTCGCGCAGGAAATGCCACGGAACGATGTTGGAATGATGCTCCATGATCGAAAGGACGATCTCGTCGCCCTCGCGGATATGGTCGCGGCCATATGAATAGGCGACGAGATTGATCGCCTCCGTCGCGTTGCGGGTGAAAATGATCTCTTCCGGCCGGCCGGCATTCAGGAATGCACGAACCGTCTCGCGCGCGCCTTCGTAAGCTTCGGTCGCGGCATTGGCGAGATAATGCAACCCGCGGTGAACATTCGCATATTCGGACACATACGCCCGCTGGATGCGATCGAGCACAGCCTGCGGCTTCTGCGCGGAAGCAGCGTTGTCGAGATAGACCAGCGGCTTGCCGTAAACCTCCATCGCCAGCGCGGGAAAGTCCGCCCGGATGCGCTCGACATCGTAACGCGGCGGCGCGGAAACGGCGCTGGTGCTGCAGATATCCATCATCGCGCCTCCAGCCATTCCACTGCGAGCAGCATCAGCACTTCGCGCAGACCGGCATCCTCGACAGTCTCGACAGCATCGCCGATGAACGCCTGAATCAGCAGGGATTCCGCCTCCTTCTCCGGCAGTCCGCGCGCCATGAGATAGAATTTCAGGTTGTCGTCGAGCGCACCGGCAGTCGCGCCATGGCCGCACTGGACATCGTCGGCGAAAATCTCCAGCTCCGGCTTCATGTCCGCCTCGGCATCCTCGGACAGGAGCAGCGCGCGGGTCATCATGCGGGCATCCGTCTTCTGTGCCTGCGGCTGCACGCTGATGCGCCCCTGAAACACACCGCGCGACCGCCCGTCGAGCACGGACTTGAACAGCTCGCGGCTCTGGCAGCCCGGCGCGACGTGATTCAGCGTCAGGGTCGTGTCGGCGTGCTGCCTGCCGGTCAGCAGATTCACGCCGCCGAAACGCAATGTCGCGGCGTCCCCCTGGCACTCTGCGAAAATCTGGTTGCGCACCAGCCCGCCACCGACATTCAGAATGAATGTGTTGAGATGGGAAGCCGCACCAAGCCGCATGCCCCATGACGCCACATGCAGCGTGTTTTCGCTTTCAAGACCGAACTTCACATGATCGACATGCGCGCGATCTCCCACGACAAGGTCGATCGCCATGTTGATCTGGTCGTCGCGCCCCGCTGCACTTTCATGGGTTTCGATAAGCGCCAGCTTCGCGCCGGCGCCGACATCGATCACGACGCGCGAATAGACCGCCGCTGCTTCGCCCTGCACCGTGAACAGAAGATGCAGGGGGCGGCGCAGCGTCGCCCCTTCCGCAACGCGGATGACAACGCCGTCACGCGTGAAAGCCGTGTTCAGCGCAACAGCCGCATCGTCATTTGCCGGAGCAAGTGCATCGCCGGCAAGCGCCGCGGCATCCCTGCCAAGAACGCTGTCGAACGTCTCGATGGTCAGACCGGGTTCGATGTCGGCGAGGTCGGACAGACTTTCGATCATCCGACCGTTGCCGAAGACAAGCCGGCGCGCCTCGATATGCGCAAGCAGATCCGCGGAACGGCCCTGGGAAAGCGCAGCCTGTGCGGTCGACGCCAGCGGCTTGGCGGCGCGCATGGCGGCGCGCAGGTCGGTGTATTTCCATGCTTCGATGCGGCGATGGGGCAGCCCCGCGCCCGCAAACACATCGAAGGCGCGCTGCCGTTCGGTCGCATCGCCAGGCAACTCACCTTTGATTGCGGCGAACATCTCCGCAATGCCCTGTTCGGCGGCGGTCCTGATCTGGCGTATTCCGGCGTTCATCGCTTGGCCTCACGCCGCTTCATCGGTGAACCGCGCATAGCCATGCGCTTCGAGTTCGTGCGCCAGTTCCTTGTCGCCGGTCTTCACGATACGTCCCTTGGACAGCACATGCACGACATCCGGCACGATATATTCCAGCAAGCGCTGATAGTGGGTGATGACGATCATGCCGCGTTCCGGCGCCCGCAGCCGGTTCACGCCCTCGGAGACGACGCGCAGCGCGTCGATATCCAGGCCGGAATCGGTCTCGTCGAGAATGCAGAGCTGCGGCTCCAGCAGCGCCATCTGCAACACTTCGTTGCGCTTCTTCTCGCCGCCCGAAAACCCGACATTGACGGAGCGGCGCAGCATCTCCTGCTCGATGCCGAGATGACCCGCGATCTCGCGCACGCGCTTGAGAAAATCGGGCGTGGACATTTCCGCCTCGCCACGCGCGCGGCGCTGGGCGTTCACCGCCGTGCGCAGGAAATTCATCGTCGCGACGCCCGGAATTTCCAGCGGATACTGGAACGCCAGGAACACGCCTTTCGCGGCACGCTGGTCCGGCGAAAGTGCAAGCAGATCCTCGCCGTCGAGCAGCACGGAGCCGTCCTTCACCTCATAGCCCGGCTTGCCGGCAAGCACATGAGAGAGCGTCGATTTGCCGGAGCCATTCGGCCCCATGATGGCGGCAAGCTGCCCCTTTTCGACAGTCAGCGTCAGGCCGTTGAGGATATTCCGTCCTCCAACCGCAACATGCAGATTCTTGATCTCAAGCAACGACATTATCCTACGGACCCTTCAAGGCTGATCGAGATCAGCTTCTGTGCCTCCACCGCGAACTCCATCGGCAGTTCCTGGAGCACGTCCTTCACGAAGCCGTTGACCACCAGCGCCACCGCTTCCTCGGCGGAGAGGCCGCGCTGCATGCAGTAGAACAGCATCTCGTCCGAGATTTTCGAGGTCGTCGCCTCGTGCTCGAACACCGCGGAGGCGTTCTTGGCCTCCAGATAAGGCACCGTATGCGCGCCGCACTTGTTGCCGATCAGCAGGGAGTCGCATTGCGTGAAGTTGCGCGCCTTATCGGCCTTGCGATGCGCCGTCACCAGCCCGCGATAGGTGTTGCTGGATTTGCCCGCCGAAACGCCCTTGGAGATGATGCGGCTGGTTGTGCCCTTGCCGAGATGCAGCATCTTGGTGCCGCTGTCGACCTGCTGCATCCCGTTGGAAATCGCAACGGAATAGAACTCGCCGCGTGAATTGTCGCCCCGCAGGATACAGCTTGGATATTTCCAGGTGATGGCCGATCCGGTCTCCACCTGCGTCCATAGAATCTTGGAGCGCGCCCCACGGCAGTCGCCCCGCTTGGTGACGAAGTTGTAGATGCCGCCCCTGCCCTCGCTGTCGCCGGGATACCAGTTCTGCACGGTGGAATATTTGATCTCGGCATCGTCCAGCGCGACAAGTTCGACCACTGCCGCGTGAAGCTGGTTCTCGTCGCGCATCGGCGCCGTGCAGCCTTCGAGATAGCTGACGTAGGAGCCCTTGTCGGCGATGATGAGCGTGCGCTCGAACTGCCCGGTATTCTTCTCGTTGATGCGGAAATAGGTGGACAGCTCCATCGGGCAGCGCACGCCCGGCGGCACATAGACGAACGAGCCGTCCGAGAACACGGCCGAGTTCAGCGTCGCGAAGAAATTATCCGTCACGGGCACGACCGTGCCGAGATACTGGCGCACGAGGTCCGGATGCTCGCGCAGCGCTTCCGAGATCGGCATGAAGATCACACCGACCTTTTTCAGCTCTTCCTTGAAGGTGGTCGCCACGGAGACGGAGTCGAACACGGCGTCCACCGCCACGCGGCGCGGCGCCTCGCCGTCTTCGCCTTCCTCACCCTCGGGCCGCACGACCCCGGCGAGAATTTCCTGCTCGCGCAGCGGAATGCCGAGTTTCTCATAGGTCCGCAGGATTTCCGGATCGACCTCGTCGAGCGAGGCCAGTGCCGGACGCTTCGGCGCGGCGTAATAGTAGTAGCTCTGATAGTCGATCGGCGGATAATCCACGCGCGCCCAGTTCGGCTCGCGCATGGTCAGCCAGCGGCGATAAGCGTCAAGCCGCCACTCCAGCATCCAGGCCGGCTCGTTCTTCCGCTCCGAGATAAATCGCACGGTGTCTTCCGACAGCCCGATCGGGGCCTTGTCGGATTCCACCAAAGTCTCGAACCCATACTTATACTGATCGACGTCGATCCGGCGAACCTGATCAACGGTCTCCTGAATGGCCGCCATTTCGCCCTCCGCGCGCGGTTTCAAGGACCGCGGGATGGTGTGTCGGTTATGGTTGGTTTGCCGCGCAAGTCACCTGAAAAATCGCAGATGCAGCGTCAACAGCGCGATCACCTCATGCGGCAAGCTCCGGCTTTGCTCTAGTTATGTATTCCGACACCTTCTTCCAAGCCTTCAGAAAGCGTATTACGTCACTCTCTGTGGTATCGGGGCCCATACTGACCCGGATCGCGCCACGAGCGAGATCCGGGACGACGCCCATTGCCGAGAGCACATGGGAAGGCTGCACCTTGCCGGAGGAACACGCCGCGCCGGAGGACACGGCAATGCCCTCCAGATCGAAGGCGATCACGGCGGTCTCCGCGCGCATGCCCGGACGGCCCAGCAGCGTGGTATTGGCAATCCGCTCGGCGCTGGCACCAAAGATCACGACATCCGGGGTCGCAGCGCGGACTGCATCTTCCAGTTTGGCCCGCAGCGCCGCCAGCCGGACGGCTTGCGCAGCCATATCCCGTGCGCAGGCGGCCGCCGCCGCACCGAATCCGGCGATGCCGGCCACATTTTCCGTGCCGGCCCGCCGGCCCTGCTCCTGCCCGCCCCCCGTCATCAACGGGAAAGGCCGCAGTCCCGGCCGCAGGATCAGCGCGCCGACGCCCTTCGGCCCGCCGATTTTGTGAGCCGAAACCGTCATCATGTCCACATTCAAGGCGGAAAATGACAGCGGAATGCGCCCGAAAGCCTGCACCGCATCCACATGCAGCATCGCACCCGCCTCATGGACGATCCGCGCCGCCTCCATGACAGGCTGCAAAACGCCGGTTTCGTTGTTGGCGGCCATGATCGAAACCAGGGCCCGCTGACCATTCCCGGCCAACACCGCAAGCCGCGCCGTCAGCGCGGCGAGATCCACCCGGCCCTCACCATCGACGGAAATCCGCTCCACGGCGTCTGACAGAAAACGCCCCCCGGCGAGCACGGACGGGTGCTCCACCGCCGAGACCAGCAGCCGGTCGAACCGGCGGCCATCCAGCTCGGATGCCAGCGCCAGCGCATTAGCCTCGGTTCCGCCGGACGTGAACACCACGCCGCCCGCGCCGGATCCGGCCAGTTGCGCGATGGACTGCCGCGCCCGCTCCACGATCGCGCGCGCGGCGCGCCCCTCGGCATGGACCGACGACGGATTGCCCGCGCAGGCCAGGGCATCCAGCATGGCCTGCCGCGCTTCGGGACGAAGCGGCGCCGTCGCATTCCAGTCGAGATACACCCGCTCCGTCATCGTCCTGCGCAATCCGCCGGCCCTCCGGACCGGATTTCCTTGCTTTCGCCCCCGCCGGTCATGCTAGAAGCCATCGACCGGCGTCGTTCTGCCCCGGAAAACGGGATCAGACAAAAATATAGAATAGTTCTAAGCAGTTAGCCTGAGACCGCGCGCCCGTCAAGCAAGTCCGGTCCGGCCAGCCAAGAGGTTTCCATGCCCGAGGTCATCTTTACCGGTCCTGCCGGCCGGATCGAAGGCCGCTATCATCCCGCGCGCCAGAAGAACGCGCCGATCGCGATCGTCCTGCATCCGCACCCGCAGTTCGGCGGCACGATGAATCATCAGATCATCTATCAGATGTATTATGCCTTCGTGCATCGCGGTTTTTCCGCCCTGCGGTTCAATTTCCGCGGGGTCGGTCGCAGCCAGGGCTCATTCGACCATGGCACGGGCGAATTGTCGGACGCCGCCGCCGCGCTGGACTGGGCGCAATCGATCAATCCGGAAGCGCGGAGCTGCTGGGTCGCCGGCTTCTCCTTCGGTGCGTGGATCGGCATGCAGCTTCTGATGCGCCGGCCGGAGATCGAAGGTTTCATCTCAGTCGCGCCGCCGGCCAATCTCTACGACTTCTCCTTCCTCGCACCGTGCCCGTCCTCGGGGCTGATCGTCCATGGCGACAAGGATGCGGTGGTGCCCTACAAGGATGTCGCCACGCTGGTCGAGAAACTGAAGACCCAGAAGGGCATCGTCATCGACCAGAAGGTGATTCCCGGCGCGAACCACTTTTTCGACAGCAAGATCGACGTGCTGATGCAATCGGTCGGAGCCTATCTCGACAAGCGCCTGAAGGGCGACCGGCGCGGCGTGGCCTGAGCCAGGCCGGGGCCTCTCTCACGGCCGGTAGAGCACGCCGCCCGTGAGGGGGGCGGCGATGCCGGTCGTGCCCGGAAAGGTCAGCGGCAGCCCGCGCAGGGAGCGTGCGGCAAGATAGGCGAAAGCCTGTGCCTCCATCGCGTCGACGGACCACCCGGCCTGCGCGGCCGTCTCCACCGTCGCGGGGGCGAGCCGGTCGGACAGCATCGCCATGAGGGTGGGATTGTGCGCGCCGCCGCCGGCCACGATCCAGCTTCGCGGCGGCTGCGGCAGCAGGTCCACCAACCGCGCGAGCGTTTCGACAGTCAGCCGCGTCAGGGTCGCGGCGCCGTCTTCCGTGGTCATGTCGCCGAGACCGCCCCGCTCCGCCACCCAGTTCCGGAAATCGTTGCGGTCGAGCGACTTCGGCGGCGGTTGCAGAAAGTACGGATGCGCCATCAGCCGTTCGACAGTGGCGAGGTCGGCGCGTCCCCTCGCCGCCAGACGGCCATCGGCATCCTGTGTTGCGCCGGTGCGCAGGCGGACGAAATCATCCAGCAGCGCATTGCCCGGCCCGGTGTCACAGGCGATGGGCTCCCCGTCCCCCTCCAGATACGTGATGTTGCCGACACCGCCGATATTGACGACACAGACCGGACCCGGCCGGTCGAGGCCGCGCACCAGCGCCTGATGATAGACCGGCACCAGCGGCGCGCCCTGCCCCCCGGCGGCGACATCCGCCTGCCGCAGGTCCGCCACCACCGGGCAGCGCAGCCGCTTCGCCAGCGCCGCCGGATCGCCGATCTGCACCGTCAGTTTCCGCTCAGGCCGGTGCAGCACGGTCTGGCCATGGAAGCCGATCACGGCGATATCCGACACCGCCATGCCGGTGGATGCGCTGAAACTCTCGACCGCCTCGGCATGGACGCGCGTGACCATGTCCTCGGCCGCCCGCAGGATGTCGGAGCGCGTCGTCCGGTCCGGCAGGCTGACCGCCGCCGCAAGGGCCTGTCTCAGGAGCGTCCGCTCGGCGTCGGTATAGGGGCGGTAGCAGCTCGGGCCGGTATCCGCGATCTCGACGCCATCGGTATGGAGCATCGCGACGTCCACGCCGTCCAGCGACGTGCCGCTCATCATGCCCAGCGCTGACAGGCTTTCCATCCTGCGTCCCTGCATTTGAATCCCGCCTTGAACCTGTTACACCACCGGCCTGAACGATTGGTTGTCGGCGAAGCGGCCCGCTTCCCGGCCCGTTTCCGCAAGTGACCGCGATGACCTCGACCCAAGAAGCGCCCGCGCGCGCCTACAAATCCGATTTCCTCAACGTGCTCGCGACCCGCGGGTTCATTCATCAGGTGTCCGAGCCGGACGCGCTCGATGCGCTGGCCACGCGCGAGACGATCACCGCCTATATCGGCTATGACTGCACCGCGCCGTCACTGCATATCGGCCATCTGCTGCCGACCATGATGCTCTACTGGATGCAGCAGACCGGCCATCGGCCCATCGCGCTGATGGGCGGCGGCACCACGCGGGTCGGCGACCCTTCAGGCAAGGACGAAAGCCGGCGCATCCTCACCGAGGAAACGATCAACGAGAACCTCGCCAGCATCAAGACGCTGTTCGGCAAGTTCCTGACCTTCGGCGACGGCCCGCGCGACGCCATCATGGCCAACAACGCGGACTGGCTGAACAGCCTCAACTATATCGACTTCCTGCGCGATGTCGGCCGCCACTTCTCCGTCAACAGGATGATGTCCTTCGACTCGGTGAAGATGCGGCTGGAGCGGCAGCAGGAGCTGTCCTTCCTCGAATTCAACTACATGATCCTGCAAGCCTACGACTTCGTGGAGTTGCACAAGCGGACCGGCTGCGTGTTGCAGATGGGCGGCTCGGACCAGTGGGGCAACATCGTCAACGGCATTGACCTCGGCCGGCGCATGCTGGGAGCGCAGCTCTTTGCCGTCACCGCGCCGCTGATCACCACCGCCTCCGGCGCGAAGATGGGCAAGACCGCCGCCGGCGCGGTCTGGCTCGATGCCTCGCTGATGAGCCCCTATGACTACTGGCAGTTCTGGCGCAACACCGAGGACGGCGACGTCACCCGCTTCCTCAAGCTGTTCACCATCCTGCCGCTGGACGAGATCGCCCGGCTCGGCACGCTGAAGGGCCAGGAACTCAACGAAGCCAAGAAGGTGCTCGCCACCGAGGCGACCGCGATGATCCATGGCCGCGACGCCGCGGAAACCGCTGCGGAGACCGCGCGCCGCACCTTCGAGGAAGGTGCCGCCGCCGACACACTGCCGACGGTGGAAATTCCTGCGGCGGAGCTGCGCGCCGGCCTTGGCGTCCTGAGCGCATTCCAGCGCGCCGGCCTCGTCGCTTCGTCCAGCGAAGCGCGCCGCCAGATCAAGGGCGGTGGCCTGCGGGTCAACGATCAGGCGCTGGACGACGAGAAGGCGGCGCTGACGGAATCGGCCGTGAACGCCGATGGCGTCATCAAGCTTTCCCTCGGCCGCAAGCGCCATGTGTTGCTGAAGCCGGTCTGAACACCGGCGCAGCTATCTTTCTTGAAGCAAGGCCGACGCGCTTCGCGTCGGCTCCTGTTCCTTTTGCGCCCCGAAAAAGCCGCACCAAAGACCGCTCTCAGACTCGTCCGAGCCAGCATCTCATCCAGCGCGGTTGAGTCAGCCCATGAGTTGTCTTTTTATCCGCGCATGATCTTGCCCGAAAACCGCTTCCCACTTTTCGGGATCATGCTCTAGCGGCTCGGCGCGGCATAGCTCGGCGTCGTGCTGGGAAATTCAAAGAATTTGCGCAGCAGTCCCGGCGCGATGGCCGAGATCGGATTCACCCGCAGCACCGGCGCGCCGGGCGATCCCGACACCTCGTAGGTGATACCGACCAGCCCTTCGCTCGCCCCGCCGAGAAACAGGCCGACGATGGGGATGCGGCCGAACATATTATTCAGGCCATACAGCGGCACGAAGGTCCCGCGCATCCGCACCTCGTCCGCTTCGAAGTTGAGATTGCCTTCCAGCGTCGCGCCGATGATCGGGCCGCGCACGAGACCCTCGCGGATGCTGAAGCGGCCATCGGTCTTGGTGAATTCGAGGCTGAGCTGATCGAAGCCCACGCCCGCGCCTGCGGCGTTGCCGCCGCCCGAAGCGACCCGGTCCAGCGCTGCCTCGCCGCGCACCGCGAAGTTTCGCATGTTCAGCAGGCCGTTGAGCGATGTGCCATCGCCCCGCGGCGGGTCCATCGCAACCCAGAATTGGCCGCCGACGATGCGGCCATAAGTATCCGTCAGACGGAACAGCGCGCCCGCATCTGCCGTCTCGACATAGAGCGTGGGACGCCCGTTCTGCCGGCTGCGCAAGTCCCCCTGAATCGCGGCGTCGCGCCCCAGCCTGCCATTCAGCGCGAAGCTGCGGACGACGCCGCCCCGCCGCGCGATCTTGAAGTCGAGGCCGCGCAGGGTCTCGCCGTTGTGGCCGGCGACGGTGCCGAGTTTAACGTCGAG
>Ga0182745_1004899_pt1 | contig 11065 bp, 10 predicted proteins | sample eDN3rd30CKraftBY_FD_128523 | JGI IMG/M metagenome (GOLD analysis project Ga0182745, IMG submission 128523) | Enriched backyard soil microbial communities from Emeryville, California, USA - eDNA 3rd pass 30_C Kraft BY (version 2) (version 2) | ecosystem: Environmental > Terrestrial > Soil >... | reverse complement strand
CCGGGGATGGTCTCGACCGTGGCGCCGATGGCGGTCATGTCGCGCGCGGCCAGCGCCATCATCCGGCTGACGGCGGGACCGTCCCAGGTCGGGCTTTCGCATTCGATCCAGGGGCGCAGGCCCTCCAGCATCTCCTCGGCGTCGAAGGGCAGGTTCAGCGCGTTCATGCGGCGGCCTCCATCGGCAGGCGGCGTTCGATCAGGCGGGCATAGATCGAGGCGCCGACGGGCAGGATCGCGGTATCCAGCACGAAGCCGGGATTATGCAGCGGCACGGTCCCGGCATGGCCCAGATTGCCGTAAGCGCCGGGGACGAGTTGCAGCATGTCGGCGAAATCCTCGGACCCGGTCATCGGCTCGGCGCGGTCCGAGACATTCTCGGCCCCGATGATATCGGCGGCGGCGGCCATCCATTCGTCGGACAGCGCGGCATCGTTCAGCAGCACGTCGAAAATCTCGCGGAAGCGGATATCGACGGCGACGCCATGGGCCAGCGCGAAACCCTCGCAGATCTCGCGCATCCGGGTCTGCATCAGGTCGCGGACCTCGGGCTTGAAGAAGCGGATGGTGCCCGCAAGTGTCGCGGTCTCCGGCACGACGTTATAGGCGCTGCCCGCGTGGATCTGCGTGACCGACAGCACCCCCGCCTCAAGCGGTGCGAGGTTGCGGCCCAGAATGGTCTGGAATTGCCCGACCAGCGCCGAGGCAACGACCAGCGGGTCGCGCGATTGCTGGGGCATCGCGGCATGGCTGCCCTTGCCGGTGATGGCCACGTCAAAGAAGGACGCCCCCGCCATGGCCGGGCCCTTGACGATGGTGGCGCGCTGCGGCCGGCCGTTCGGCTGGTTGTGCATCCCGTAGACCTCATCGACCGGGAAACGCTGGAACAGCCCCTCGGCGATCATGCCGCGCGCGCCGCCCAGCCCTTCCTCGGCGGGCTGGAAGATGAAGACGGCGCTGCCGTCGAAATTCCGGCTGGCGGCCAGATATTTCGCCGCGCCCAACAGCATGGTCGTATGCCCGTCATGGCCGCAGGCATGCATCCGCCCCGGATTTTGCGAGGCATAGCCAAGCCCCGAAACCTCGGTGATCGGCAATGCGTCCATGTCGGCGCGCAGGCCGATGCGGCGGTTACCAGCGCCGCGACCTTTCAGGATGCCGACGACGCCGGTTTTCGCGACATTCTCATGGACTTCGTCAAAGCCCCATTCGCGCAGCTTCGCCGCGACGACGCCCGAGGTGCGGACCTCCTCGAAGCCGATTTCGGGATTGGCGTGCAGGTCGCGGAAAATGGCTTCCAGCGTCGGCGCGTCGGCCTCGATCTCAGGAAGGACGGGCATCAATGACCTCGTTCATTGGTTTGAAATTCTGGAAATCCCAGTCGCGGCCGGGGGCGGCCTCGATCAGGGCGCGGGTATAGGGATGGGCGGGATGGGCCAGCACCTCCGCCGCCGGGCCCTGCTCGACCACGGCGCCGCGCTGCATGACGATCACCTCGTCGCAGATCTGGGCGGCGACGCGCAGGTCATGGGTGATGAAGACGATGGCGATGCCCAGCTCCTTCTGGAGCTGGTCGAGCAGGTCGAGAACCTGCGCCTGCACCGACACATCGAGGGCCGAGACCGCCTCGTCCGCGACCAGCACGTCGGGGCGCATCATGATGGCGCGGGCGATGGCGATGCGCTGGCGCTGCCCGCCCGAGAACATGTGCGGATAGCGTTTCAGCGCGTCCCTGGGCAGGCCCACGACCTGCAAGAGGCGCGCGGCCTCGGCCAGCGCCTCGCCGCGCGGGGTGCCATAGTTCAGCGGCCCCTCGATCAGGCTTTCGGCGATGGTCCAACGCGGGTTCAGCGACCGCATCGGATCCTGAAACACCACTTGCAGCTTCTTGCGATGCGGGCGCAGCGCGCCGCGCGACAGATGCGCGATATCGGCCCCGTCGAGCTTGACCGCGCCCGAGGTCGGGTCGATCAGCCGCATGATGCAGCGCGCGACGGTGGACTTGCCCGAGCCGGATTCGCCGACGATCCCCAGCGTCCTGCCCCGCGCCAGCGTGAAGCTGACATTCTTCGCGGCATGGGCCTGCGGAACCTTCTTCAGGATGCCGCGGCTGCCATAGATCTTGTTTAACCGCTCGACACTCAACACAATATCTTCTCCGGCAGGCCGGGCCGGGCGCGGAGAGAGGCTGGGGACCGAGGCCAGCAGCTTGCGGGTATATTCGGCCTTCGGCGCCCGCAGCACCGCCTCGATCGGGCCATGTTCGACGATCTCGCCATGCTTCATCACATAGACGGTATCGGCGATCTCGGCGACGACGCCCATGTCATGGGTGATGAAAAGAACCGCGGTGCCGTGCTTCTGCTGAAGCTCGTCGATGAGCGCGAGGATCTGCTTCTGCGTGGTCACGTCCAGCGCCGTCGTCGGCTCGTCCGCGATCAGTAGCACCGGCTCCAGCACCAGCGCCATGGCGATCATGATGCGCTGGCGCTGCCCGCCGGACAGCTGGTGCGGATAGCTTTGGAAGATGCGCTCGACATCGGGCAGGTGGACCTGCCGCATGATGTCGATGGCCCGCGCCCGACGCTCGGCAGCGGAAAGCCGGGTGTGAAGCTCCATCACCTCCATGATCTGGTCGCCGACGCGCAGGACCGGGTTCAGCGCCGTCATCGGCTCCTGAAAGATCATCGCGACGCGGGCGGCGCGCAGTTCGCGCATTTGCGCCTGCGACAGCGGCAGCAGGTTCTGGCCCTGCAGGTTGATCCGCCCCTGCGCGACCTTCAGGGCCGAGGGCAGCAGCCCCATGATCGCCAGCGACGTGACCGATTTCCCCGAGCCGGATTCCCCGACAAGGCAGACCGTCTCGCCCTGCCGGATGGTGACGTCGATGCCTTTCAGCACCTGCGGCTGGCCCGGCGTGTCGGGCAGGGCCACCACCAGATCCTCGGTCGAGAGGGCGACCTCGGCCTGATCGAAATTGCGTGACTTGAACAGCATGGCTTACCCCGCGCGTTTCTTCAGCCGCGGGTCCAGCATGTCGCGCGCGGCATCGCCCAGAAGGTTGATCGACAGGATGCAGAGCGACAGCATCAGGCCGGGATAGAGGATCAGCTCGGGCTTGATCCTGAAGAACATCCGGCCCTCGGCCATGATGTTGCCCCAGGTCGGCGTCTCGGTCGAAACGCCGGCGCCAAGGAAGCTGAGGATCGCCTCGGTCAGGATGGCGGAGGCGAGGATATAGGTGCCCTGCACGATCAGGGGCGCCAGCGTGTTCGGCACCAGATGCCGGAACAGGATCTTCGGCATCGAGGAGCCGAGCGCGATCGCGGCCTCGACATAGGGTTCCTCGCGCGCGGAAAGGACGACCGCGCGGACGAGGCGGACGACGCGCGGGATCTCGGGGATGGTGATGGCCGCGACGACCGACCCGACCGAGGGGCCGTTCAGCGCCACCAGCGCGATGGCGAGCAGGATCGACGGAATCGCCATCAGCGCATCCATCATCCGCATGATGACCGCATCCGCCGTGCGGAAGAAGCCCGCGACCATGCCGATGACCAGCCCCAGCAGGATCGAGACGATGGCCGTCGCCACCCCGATCATCAGCGAGAGCCGCCCGCCGATCAGCACGCGGCTGAGGATGTCGCGGCCGAAATTGTCGGTGCCGAGGGGGTGGCCCTCGATCGGGCCCTTGAGGCGGACCAGCGGGTCCATTTTCAGCGGATCATGCGGCGCAATCCAGGGCGCGAAGAGGGTGACGAGCAGGATTACGACCAGCACGATCAGCGCAAGCTTGGGCGCGATGCCGAATTGAGGCAGCCGGATCATCCGCAGGACCGGCTGCAGGGCCGAGTCGGGTTGAGGCGTCTGGGACATCAGTAGCGGATCCTCGGGTCAAAGATGCTGTAGCTGAGGTCGATGAGCAGGTTGACGAGGACATAGAGAAAGCTCGTCAGCAGGATCATCGCCTGAATGACCGGATAGTCGCGGGCAAGGATGGCATCGACGGTCAGCCGGCCGATGCCGGGGATGTTGAAGACCGTCTCGGTCACCACGACGCCGCCGATCAGCAGCGCGAAGCCGGTGCCGATCACCGTGAGGATCGGGACGGCGGCGTTTCTCAGCGCATGGCGGAACAGGACCGTGCGCTCGGGCGCGCCCTTGGCGCGGGCGGTGCGGATGTAATCCTCGCCCAGCACCTCAAGCATGTTGGCGCGGGTCATGCGGGCGATCAGCGCGACATAGATCGTGGTCAGGGTCAGCGCCGGCAGCAGCGCGTTCTTGAGGAAGGGCAGAACCCCCGCCGAGATCGGCGTGAAGCCCTGCACCGGGAACCAGCCGAGTTTCAGCGAGAATGCGAGGATCAGCAGATAGCCGATGACAAAGACCGGGACCGAGAAGCCGAGGACCGAGAAGGTCATCACCGCGTAATCGGCGGCGCTGCGATGCTTCCACGCGGCGACGACGCCCATCGGCACTGCCAGCAGGACCGAGATCACGATGGTCAAAAGCGCGATCGACAGCGTCGGCCCGAAGCGGTCGGCGATCATGCCGGAAACCGGCGTGTGCGAGATCAGCGAGGTGCCAAGGTCGCCGCGCAGCAATTGGCCAAGCCAGGTGATGAACTGGACATGGATCGGCTGGTTCAGCCCCATGGCCTCGCGGATGCGCTCAAGCTGGGCGGGGGTCGCCATGTCGCCCGCGATGATCGCGGCCGGGTCGCCCGGCGTCAGGCGCAGCAGCAGAAAGACGAAAACCGCGACAAGCAGCATGACCGGGATCACGGCAAGGATGCGGCGAAGAATATATCCAAGCATCGGAAAAGTCCCTGTACGGACCGGAAGTAAGGGGGCGGCGCAGAAGCCGCCCCCGCGTGGACCCGGGCCCTATTCGGCCTTCTTGAGGTTCCAGAACACCGGCACCGGCGAGGGCAGCATGTCGGTGATGGACGCGCGGCGGGCCTGCGGCAGGCTGTATTGGCCCAGGGGCACCTCCAGCACGGTGTCGATCGAATGGGCCTGGATCTTTTCGCCCACGGCCTTCTGGCCGTCGAGATCGGTGGCGGCGATATATTCGTCCTTCAGCGTCTCGATCGTCTCGTCGATGGGCCAGCCGAACCATGCGCTGTCACCGCGCCCGTTCAGCATCGGGTTCGAGATCGGGTTCGAGATCTCGGGCACCATCCAGTTGGTGATGAAGAGGTTCCAGCCCCCGTCAGCCGGAGCCGACTGGCTGGCGCGGCGCGTCACCAGCGTCTGCCAGTCCATCGGCTGCATGTCGACGGTGAAGCCCGCATCGCGCAGCATCTGCGAGATCACCACCGGCTGCGTCACCAGCGCCACCATGTCGGTCGGCGCCATCAGCACGACCGGCGTGCCGTCATAGCCCGATTCCTTCAGAAGCGCCTTGGCCTCCTCCATGCCGTCGCCCTTGGTCAGGCTGTCGGTCCCGGTCGCGCTTTCCAGCGGCGTGCCGCAGCCCAGCAGCGCGCCGCAGGTCTGGTAATAGTTCGGATCGCCGACCATCGCCGCCAGCACCGATTCCTGCGAAATCGCCTTCAGCGCGGCCTGACGCACCTTCTCGTTGTCGAAGGGCGCGTGGAGGAAGTTCATCCGCATCATGGTCTGCATGCCGGTCGGCTCGCGCACTTCGACCGAGATGTTCGGATCGCCCTCCAGCAGCGGGATCAGGTCGACCTGCATCTGCTCGATATAGTCGATCTCGCCGCCCGAGATCGCGTTCACCGCGGTCTGGATGTCGGGCATGTTGACCCATTTCACCTTGTCGACATTCACGACCTTGCCGCCCGCCATCCAGCTTGCCGGTTCGCTGCGCGGCACATAGTCGGCGTTCTTCTCATAGGTGACGCTGATGCCGGGCTGGAACTCGGCCTCGACGAACTTGAAGGGGCCCGAGCCGGTGTAATCGGTGATCGCGGTGTCGGCGGGCGTCTCGGCCACGCGGGCGGGCATGATGAAGGGGGGCAGGGCGGATTGCTTGGAAAGCACGTCCAGCATCGGCGCGAAGGGTTCCTTCAGCGCCCAGGTGACGGTCTTGTCATCCGTCGCCTCAAGCTTGTCGGTCCGGTCGAAGATGATCTGGCCGCCGGCATCGCGCTCGCCCCAGCGTTTCAGCGAGGCCACCACATCCGCCGCCGTCACCGGCGCGCCGTCATGGAATTTCAGCCCGTCGCGCAGGGTGAACACATAGGTCTTGCCGTCCTCCGAGATCGTCCATTCCGCCATCTGCGGTTGCGGCCTGAACTCGGCATCCTGCGCGATCAGCACGTCATAGATCATATAGGCGTGGTCGCGGGTGATATGGGCAGTGGTGATCACCGGGTCGAGCACGCGCAGGCCCGAATGCATCACGGCGGTCACGGTGGTTTCGGCCCAGGCCGCGCCCGCCATCATGGTCGAGGCAAGGAGTGCTGCGGTCAATCTGTTGAACATGGTTGTCCTCCATCTGTGGGATCAGGGGGCCGCATCCCGGTTCTGACGCCGGGTTCGCGGAGGGCTTCAGGGTTTGAACGGCGCGCCCTCCGGCTCCAGCCGGATGCCGGGGCGCAGGTGCCGCCAGCGCAGGGTGGCCGGACTGATCGGCATTGGACCGGGGGCCACGCAGGTCAGGATCGTCTCGGCGATCTGCTGGAAATCGGCGCGGAAATGGACCGAGCTTTTATTGACCAGAATCGCCTGCTCCTCGGGCTGAATGCCAAGGAAGCGATACATCTCGCGATCGGCCATCTGCGCCTTTTCCGATGTGACGGCGATGCGGATATCGCCCAGACGCAGGCAGGCCGAGGGGCCGAGGTCCAGATGCGCGCCGCCGTAATAGCCTCCGGTCGCGTGCAGCCTGCCGTCCGAGATCGCCTCGACGGTGAAATCGGCCTCGAAAGGGGCATCGCCCGGAATGCCGGACTTGCCGCCAAGCGCGATGCGGATCTCTGCGCCGGGACCGGCGCGATGGGCGGCCGCGGCGGCCTCGGGATCGGCGATGAGGCCGATCGCCGCCGATGTCGCGCCGCAGGCGGCAAGGGCGCGCAGCATCCCCGTCGTGTCGCTGTCGCCGCCCGCGCCGGGATTGTCCTGCGTATCGGCGATGACCACCGGGCGCGTCGCGCCCTCGGCCAGCCGCATCGCCTCGCGCACGCCTTCCTCGGGGGCGTAGGAGCGGCCGGCGAAGGCCGTCTCGGCTTTGGCCACCGCATCGGCGATCCGCTCGGCCGCCGCTTCGGCCACCGCCTGCGTCTCGGCGTAGGCCACGACCGAGGGGCCGCAATCGGCGAAATCCGCCGCGGGAAAGCCCATGAACAGCGACGCGCCATGCAGGCCGGGCCGATCCTCGGCCGCGAGCGCATAAAGCCCCGCACCCGGTTCGCCCAGCGTTGATTGCCACGCGATCGGGATCAGGAAATCGAGCTGGCGGAACGCCTTGCAGCTTTTCCCACCCGCCATCAGCCGGTCGAGTTCGACCGCGGCGCGCCGGCCCGTTTCGGCCATGTCGACATGGGGATAGGTGCGGAAACCGACCAGCATGTCGGCGGCATCGACCATGGTTTGCGTGATGTTCCCGTGCAGGTCGAGGGCGGCGACCACCGGCACATCCGGTCCCACCACCTCGCGCACGCGGGCCAGAAGCGCACCTTCGCCGTCCGGCGCACCCTCGGCCACCATCGCGCCATGCAGGTCGAGGAAGACGCCGTCCAGCGGACCCGCCTGCCGCAGCCCCTCAATGATCTCGCCGGTGATCGCGGCGTAGCAATCCGCCGTCACCGGGGCCGAGGGCACCGCGCCCGCCCAGACGATCGGCAACAGATCCCATCCCGCGGCCTCGGCATGTTCGACCGCGCCCGCGACCGGCAGGTTCACGTCCCGCGCCCGCTCGACGATTCGGGCGCCGCGCGACAGGGGCAGATAGCCGCCGCCCTGTTCGAAGGCCGCCATATCGGCGGGGCTGGGCGCGAAGGAATTGCTCTCATGGACAAAACCCGCAAGCGCCACGCGGGGCGGATGGGTCCGGGCTTTCGGCGTCTTTTCATTCATTTGCATTGCTGTCCGATACATTTGCATTGCATACTGACTGTAGTGATCCGTAATTCGTTCTGTCAACTTGGAGAATGAAGCTTTGTCTCCGCTTCCCGAAACTGACCCAGATGCGGCACATGATCCGCTTTTCGTGCAATCGCTGGCCCGTGGCTTTCACGTTCTGGCAAGTTTTGGCGGCGCCGAACGGGCGCTGACGCTTTCCGAAATTGCCTCTCGCGCAGGCATTACCCGCAGCGCGGCCCAGCGGATCGTTCACACGCTGCGCCAGACCGGGCACCTGCGCCTCAGCGAGGACGGGCGCGGTTTCCTGCCCGATCTTGGCATTCTGGACCTGACCTATGATTTCCTGCGGCTGAACCCGCTGATCCGCAGCGCAAGCTCGGTCCTGCTGGAGTTGCGGCGCAATGTGCGCGAGCGGGTCGACCTGTCGCTGTTCGACGGGCAACGCATGGTCTATGCGGCCCGGATGCAGAGCAAGCGCGAGATGTTCTTCGCCATGCTGCTGGGGCATTCGGTCCCGACCTATTGCACCTCGGGCGGCTGGGCGGTGATGGCGATGCTGCCCGATGCCGAGGTCGACGCCCTGCTTGCCGCCGCCGACCTGCGCCACATCACCCCGCGCACCCTGACCGATCCCGACCAGATCCGGGCGCAGATCGCGCTGGTGCGCCAGAGCGGGCACGCGCTCGCCCTCGAACAGATCGTGATGGGAGAGATCGCGCTGGCCGTTGCCATTGCGGGGTCTGACGGGCGGCCGGTGGCGGCGATCCATGTCGCGGGCTCGCTCTCCGAATGGGAGCCGGAGGAGTTCCGCCGCCGCGTCGCGCCGCTGGCGGCCGAGGCGGCGCTGGCGATCACCGGCGGCTGAGCGCGCGGCAGGGAAACCTTTCGGCGCGCTTGCCGTTCGGATGCGGCGCTGACATCCTGCCGCCAGCAACAGGAGATTTGAGATGGAAATCCGCTATCTGCACACGATGGTGCGCGTCCTCGACCTCGAGAAGACCATGGCCTTCTTCCGCCTTCTCGGCCTTGAGGAGACGCGCCGGATCGACAATGACAAGGGCCGCTTCTCGCTGGTCTTCATGGCGGCGCCCGGCCAGCCGGAATGCCCGGTCGAGCTGACCTGGAACTGGGACGGAGACGACGGCCTGCCCTCGGACAGCCGGCATTTCGGCCATCTCGCCTATAGCGTCGGCAACATCTACGAGATGTGCCAGAAGCTGATGGATGCGGGCGTGACCATCAACCGCCCGCCGCGCGACGGGCACATGGCCTTCGTGCGCAGCCCCGACAATATCTCGATCGAGCTTTTGCAGGCGGGCGAGGCGCTGCCGCCGCAAGAGCCCTGGGCCAGCATGGGGAATACCGGCCACTGGTAACGGGCCGGGGCGGCCCCGCCTTCAATAGATGTAGCGGATCTGTTCCAGCCAATAGCGTTCGATCCGCCGCCATTGCAGGTTCACCAGCTCGATCGCGGGGTCGTCCAGAACGCCGGAATCGCCAAGCCCCTCGGCATGGCGCGCGAAAAGCGCCGCGACATTGTCGCGGACCTCGCGCCCCTCGCGCGTCAGGCGGACCCGGACCGAGCGGCGGTCGGTCTCGCACCGCTCATGGCTGAGATAGCCAAGCTCGACCAGCTTCTTCAGGTTGTAGCTGACATTCGAGCCCTGATACATGCCGCGACTGCGAAGTTCGCCCGCGCTGACCTCCGACCCGCCGAGATTGTAGATCAGGAGCGCCTGGATCGGCGTCAGGTCCGAGCGGCCCAGCCGCTCGAACTCGTCCTTCACCAGATCCTGAAGCAGGCGGTAGAGCCGCTCGAGGATCTGGAGGCTTTCCAGATAGGCGTCGATGCGCGCGACAGGCGCGGGTTGCGATACGACCGCGCCGTCAAAGGGTCGGGGGCTGGGCTGGGGCATCCGGCTCATTCCGTTCTGGGTCAGTTTCAGCGACCCTGAGCGATATTTCCGAATCCCCGGTTAACCGGCGCAGCCCTTTCGCGCGATTTGCCTAAATTTTTCAGGATTTCGGGCGCAGGCGATCCGCCGCGAAGGCGGCGATCCGGTCCAGCATCGGCGACAGCGCCTCCGGCCCCGGCTGGTTCCCGGCCATGCGCGCGGTGACCCAAGGGTAGAGATCCTGGTCGTTTTCTCTCAGCAGCGCCTCGTAGATATCCAGTTCGGCGGGCGCGAGCTTCTCGATCTCGCTGTCCGAGAAGGGGCCAAGGATCAGGTCCATCTCTTTCATACCACGCCGCCAGCTGCGCATCCGCAGCCGTTTCAGCCTTGCTTCTTGCTCGTCCAACTTTGCCCCCGGCTTGTCTGTCCGCGCCTGCGCGCCTAAGACTTCAGGCACCCCAGCCGCAGGATGAATTCGATGAGCCTTTTGTCCCAGACGCTCGCCCGCGTCAAACCCTCGCCCACCATGGCCATCACGGGCCGCGCCCGCGAGCTTGCCGCCGAAGGGCGCGACATCATCAGCCTTTCGGCGGGTGAGCCGGATTTCGACACGCCTGAGCATATCCGCGACGCGGCCAAGGACGCGATCGACGCGGGCCATACGCGCTATACCGCCGTGGACGGCATCCCCGAGCTGAAACGCGCGATCTGCGAGAAATTCCGGCGCGAGAACGGACTGGACTACAGCCCCGCGCAAATCACCGTCGGGACCGGCGGCAAGCAGATCCTCTATAACGCGCTGATGGCCACGCTGAATCCGGGGGATGAGGTCATCATCCCCGCGCCCTATTGGGTCAGCTATCCCGATATGGTGCTGCTGGCGGGCGGAACGCCGGTGATCATCGAGGCCGAGATGCAGAACGGCTACCGCATCACGCCCGAGCAGCTTGAGGCCGCGATCACGCCCCGGACGAAATGGGTCATCCTGAACTCGCCCTCGAACCCGACCGGGGCGGGCTATGCCGAGGATGCGATGCGCGGGCTGACCGACGTGCTGATGCGTCACCCGCATGTGCTGGTCCTGACCGACGATATCTATGAGCATCTGGTCTTTGACGAT
>Ga0182745_1004897_pt1 | contig 11068 bp, 10 predicted proteins | sample eDN3rd30CKraftBY_FD_128523 | JGI IMG/M metagenome (GOLD analysis project Ga0182745, IMG submission 128523) | Enriched backyard soil microbial communities from Emeryville, California, USA - eDNA 3rd pass 30_C Kraft BY (version 2) (version 2) | ecosystem: Environmental > Terrestrial > Soil >... | reverse complement strand
CGCTTGTATAACGCTTTTTGTTTTTCTGAAGAATGAATGTAGCTTTGTAACGAAGTTGTTTGGACGTCTAACGCTTTTACACTATCCTTGTGCAACATAATCCAACCTCCCTTTCTATAAATTTCTAACTAGATTTGAATCATCATAACACGCACAAAAAAGCCATACAATATTATAATTGTATGGCAAACAATATTAAATAAGATCGTTTAGCAAACGTCTAAGGATGATCAATCCTTGCTCAAGCTCTTCAAGCGTATTTGGTGCACACACAGAAACCCTTACTGCCCTTTCTGGACAACTATTTCCAACTACAAAACGCTCAGCCGCATACACTTGTACTCCTTGCCCAGCAGCTAACCTTTCAAATTCAACACCTGTAATCTTGCCTGGTAATAGCAACCAACGAAAGATGCCCGTTTCAACACCTAAACACGTATAGTCTGCAAAATATCGATTTACGATTTGGTTTCTGCGAATGGTTTGTTCCCTATGACCTTCAATTAAGACTTCAAACTGATTCGATACAATCGTACGTGCTGTAAGTTCTGCTAATAACGGGGAAACAGTTATATTTAAATTATAAAGTGCCTTTGAAATCGGCTCCTTAAATTGACTCGGCACTGCTACATAGGCTAGTCGCAACCCCGGTGCTAATGTTTTGGATAAACTTGCCATATAGATGACCTGTTCTGGGGCAAATGATGCGACTGCTGGAAGTGGTTTTTGGTTGAGAAGATGATACGAGCCATCTTCAATAATGAACTGATTATACTTTTTGGCAATGGCTGCAATCCTTTTTCGATTCTCGACTGACATAAAGGAAGCTGTCGGATTATGATAATCTGGAATCAAGTAAACGCCTTTAATATTTTCATTTTTACACGCATGTTCAAAAGACGTTGGACTCATTTCATAGTTCTCTGATTTTATCGGTACTATTTGCACACTAAGCATTGCTGCAACAGTTTTTAATCCAGGATATGTATGATCATCAACACCAATACGATCTCCAGGCTTACAAAGACTTGCCAATGTAGCAGCAATCGCATTTTGACCCCCATTTGCAAATAAGATGTGGTCAACGGTTGTTTCAAACCCACATCTTCGGATTAGCTTTATAGCTACATCCTTTTGCCAAAGAATTTCGCCTGCCCGGCCATAACCAAACCATTTTTCATAATCTGTCTCTTGTACCATACTTTTTAGTTGGAGTAGCAGTGGCTCGTACGAAGCATTATCTGGTAGTGTTGCTCCCATTTCAATAAGCTTCGGCTTTGTATCTTCAAGTAAATACGCATTCGATAACGCATCATACGATACAAATGTGCCACTTCCAACAGATGCACTTAGCAAGCCCTTTAACTCACAAACTTTAAAAGCTTTTGAAATGGTACTTAAATTTAAATCCAAATAATCAGCCAGTTCTCTCTGTGGAGGAAGTTTTGTTCCAGGTAGTAAAACTCCGTTTAATATATCCTGTTCCAATTGCCTTGCGATTGCTTGATAAATAGGCTTTTTAGTTTTATCAATTGATGGCTTCCAGCTCATTGGATAGTTTTCAAAAGAATTAATTGGCATGATACGCATCCTTTTTCACACAATTATATGATTGTACCATTTATAAAACAATTATAATTTTCTTTAATATTATGCCTTTTAGTGAATATCCGAGCAGCGATTCTTTTTACTTAACTTTTTCGAAAATAGCAAAAGCTGAATAAGGCTGAATCCTCAATTATAACGCTTGTACCCTTTATTACACTAACTGCCCCGTTCGTTGAAGAAGCACAATACATTTAAGAAATACAAATTTAATTTATTCCTCCTCAAAATGGCTCATTTTACTGATGCACCTTTTGTTAATTTGTTTTCGTTTGGCTACTTAATTAGTGACTACCAAACGAATAATCCGACTACCATAGCACTTAACAAGGAGACAGCCATCCCACTCACTAACATCCTCCATACATTTCTTCCGATGATATGCGATTTTTGTTCATCTAGAATAGAATTAAACGTTCCGTAAATCATGCCAACTGTACTGAAATTTGCGAATGAAGTTAAAAAAGTCACTGCTACCGCAATAGTATGCGGAGCCAAGCCTCTAATCTGATCTTTTAAGTCGAGCATTGCAACAAACTCATTTGTAGCCAGTTTTATTCCCATTAGTTGAGCTACATACATAGCATCTTCTCCCGTTAAACCTAGCAAATATGCAAATGGGCTAAAAATAATGGAGAATATTTTTTGTATGGTCAAACCGTGAACAAATACTCCTAATATACCATTTACAGCTGCCGTTAAAGCTACATATCCAATAACCATAGCTGTGATAACAATAACCATTTTTATGCCAACAAGCATGCTGTTTGAAATAGTTGAAAAGAAATCCTTTCGTTCCCCTTTATCAGGAACGTAAACAATATCTTCTTCTTTGCTTACCTTTATCGGGTTCAGCATGTTTGCTATCAGTAAGGCATTCAAACAATTTAATGGAATAGCAACAAATACATAAGTAGCAGGCACCATAGATAAATATGCTCCAATGATTGAACCGCTGATGCTGCTCATACTCATAATTCCGAACGTCAGCAGACGCTGCTCTCTTAATACACTTAATTGATGGCGAATAACCGCCAACGCTTCAGTGTTTCCAAGAAACATCATCTGAATAGAAAAAAAGCTCTCTAGCTTTGGCAGACCTGATAGTTTGGAGATGAGCCAACCTACTTTATCGATGAGCCATGTCAATATCCCGAAATAGGTTAAAATGTCAAAGAAAGTGACAATGAATATAATTGGCATTAAGGCACTAAAAAAGAAATCAATTTGCTCGTTTCCCATCGCTGATGGGAATACAAACGAGATCCCTTGATTTGCACAATCAACTAACCATGTAAAAAAGGATGCAATTTGATTAATGACCCACGTGCCTATGGTAGTTGATAGCATGAACCATGTCATAAGCAATTCAGCGATCAACAAAAAGAAAATAGCTTTCCATTTAACATCCCGTTTTTCAGGAGAACATAAGTAAACCAAACCAATTACCACAAATACCCCGATTACATTTAAAAGAAAGTACAATGATTGACATCTCCTTATCTCTACCATCTCCAAGCAACTTAATTTAATGTTTGTTTTTTTTACATCTTTTATGTACCTAGAAACGAAATTATATCAATGAACCAATAATCAAAAGCCAAAGTACTTTAATAAGGTTGAAAAAATAAAAAAAAGGTAACATTACACGGGGGAACGTTACCTTTTTTCAGCAATACATTTTATTATTTTTCAGATGATATAAACAGTAATCACGGTTATATCTTTTCGATATAGCAAGTGTACTCGAATTAATAAACTCTCTCCCATTTATCAAAATCCCTTCTTTAACTACACTGTTCCGTTAGTTAAAAAACATTACTTTACAAACATTTAATCTTTTTATCTACTCCTTTAGTACAATGACTCGATTAAATGATTTTTTAAATAGTGAATGAATGGATGCTCAATCTCATCCATTTTCCTCGTACAAATAAATAAACTTTGATTGACTTCCGCCTGCTCCACAAAGACTCGGGAAAGCTTTCCTTGTGCTAATGCTTCATTTACGCTGCAAGCTGGCGCGAGTAACATTCCGAAACCTGCCTCAACAACCTTGATCGATTCGGGTAAGCCTTGCATTTGTAAACCTAATTTCGGTAACGGGCAATTATGGGTATAAAAAATTGCCTCTAACAAATCACGTGTTGAACTGCCTCGTTCCCTGTAAATAAAATCATGCTCACTTAAATCAAAAATCGTCACCTCTTTATTCGCTAAAGGATGCGATGGATGTACTACAAACCAAAATGGGACATCCATTATTTTTTCGAAGTGTAAATCTTCATGACCGATGTTACTTTGCACAACAAAGCCTAAATCGCTTTCGTAATTTAGGAGGCGACGCTCAACAGACACCACATTCCCTAACGATACATATACATCGACATCTGTATTTTTTAGTTTATAACCAGCAATTATTGGCGGTAAAATATATCATAGCGATATAGTTTGAAGCTATTTGCACCTTCTCCTTCTTTTCCAAAAATGTTTTAAATTTTTCATTAATCTGTTCTTCTAAATGAAACAAACGTAATCCTTGCTCATAAAGAAATTCGCCTTCAGATGTGAGCTGAATTCCTCTTCCCTTGCTAGTAATTAATTTGACCCCTATCTCCCGCTCTAGTTTTCGAATCTGAGCTGTGACAGCAGGCTGACTAATATGTAGTAAATTCGCCGCTTCAGTTATACTCCCTAGTTTAGCGACATTTGTAAAGATTCGTAGCGTATGTAAATTCATTTCTTCACCCAATCATAATTTAAATTTATGAATAAACAAAAATTATATATTTGTCTTATGAATAGTATAGCAGTAATTTAAGTGTAGGTAGATTTGATTGGAAAACTTGCTTTTGGAATGGCTATCAATCGATGGTCTTTTAGTATTTGGAATTGGCGTTCTTGCTTCCATTATTAGTGTTATGTTTGGAGCTGTAGGATTCGTTATTAGTTGGTATACCGATTTATGCGAAAGTTGCAGTGAATAAATTTGCAACAGGCGTATCTACATTATCAACATTCTTTGTCCTTGTTTTAAAAAAGAAAGTACAACTCAAACAAATGCGCCCAATCACATCCTTTGCTTTTACAGAATCTGTCGTCGTGTTATAAAGGAGGTAAAAAATGAATACTTTCAAATTTACACTATTAATACTCTTAACAACATTTTTAATGGGCTCTTCTTTTGCTATAGGTAAAATAGGTTTGTCTTATTCATCCCCGTTGTTATTAGCAGCATTGCGTTTCATACTTGCCGGATTCATAATGGCAGCAATTGTTATCATGTTAAAAAGATCTCACCCAACATCTAAAGAGCAGTGGATAAAGATGTTTATTATTGGTTCTTTCCAAACAGCTGGTGTCATGGGGTGCATTTTCTTAAGTTTACGGACCATTACAGCTAGCGAATCCTCAATCCTTACATTTACTAACCCTTTACTTGTTGTTGTATTCAGCACTATCTTTTTACAAGTACGTTATAAACTTTATCAATGGATTGGTGTTCTTTTAGGGTTAGTAGGGGTAGTTATTACACTGGGAGCACAAATTGATTTTAAGATTGGCATTCTTTTTGGAATTCTTTCTGCAGTTTTTTGGGCAAGCGCAACATTATTGGTGAAAAAATGGGGTGAATCTTTCGATACGTGGGTTCTATCAGCTTATCAGATGTTTTTTGGTGGATTACTACTTTTACTTGCTAGCTTTACTCTTGAAAAGCCATCCTTCATTTTGACTGTTAATTCATTTTTCATTTTATTATGGTTAAGTATTATGGCTTCTATTGTTCAAATTGCTCTCTGGTATTACCTTTTACAAAAGGGGGATCCGGGAAAAACAAGTGCTTTTTTATTTTTGGCACCTTTCTTCGGTGTATTATCTGGTTGGTTAATATTAGGGGAGGAGTTATACCCCTCAATTATAATTGGCGGCTTGTTCATAATTATTGGTATTTATCTTGTAAATAGAAACTTTCAACAGAAAAAAATCTAGTTAAAAATATCTGAAAAGTCACAACAATATGTTCCTATAAGAAATTTTTCAAATCACTTTTTAAGATTTTCAGAAAAAAAACGTTAGAGTTATTACTAGTTATCTATACCTTTGAAAGTAGTATTATTTCTAGTACATAATGAAAGCTTTTCTGTAAATAAAAAACACCATCTTAATTCAAGCTTATAAGGTGGTGTTTTTTATGACCCTATTATTTAGTGCACAGTTTATTACAAAGGAGAGTGATTAGTTCTAAAACATCACTTAATTCTTATTAAACTAACGTACCCGTTTATGGAGTAACTTCCTAATCTATAAGAAATTGAAGTCACTTGTACTTTGGTTCATGGGGCACTACAAGCAAACACTATAAACATACGCTAAGTAATTGTTCAGATAAACAGAGTTATCGAACACCTTGTAAAAACATTTTCCTTAACCAAATTTCACACTAAATTTGGTATTTTCCTTATTAAACTATCTTGCCCTTTACTTCAATAAGAAAAAATTATTCTCCTTCTTGAAGAATTGCACCCGTTCATTCAAGTACATTTCTTTACAAACTTTTAATTTTTCGATTTATATGTTTCAGGAATTCTCACCCGTTACAATAAGATAGTGCCTTAATCGACTACAAATTTTAAAATACTTTATAAAGAAGTTAAAATCCTAACGAAATCTATTAATCTCCACCCCCACCGCAGCTAGAGCAGGAACTATCGGACGAGCAAGAAGAACTACAGGAGCTGGCCGATCCGCAACTTGTACAGCTTGATGAACTGCTGCTCATGGTCATATAACTTGAAAATTCATCATAATGAAAATAAGAAACAGATAGGAAAGGAACAAGCATTGTGTTATAGTTTTGCTCCCTTTTGCTTTTGTTCATTTTTTCTTGTATGACGCTTTTTTCATAATCTTTTATCTGAGCTGCGGTTTTTTTCATGGAAGAGATAAGCGAGAGTACAGTCGTACTATATTGGGTATCCCTCTTAAAATACATATTTATAAGTTCATTTTCTGGTAAACTTTTAAACTCATCAATGACAATTGGATGTACAGGGTGCCTGAAAAATCCCTTATAAAGATGGATATTTTCTTTTCTTATAAAAAAAAGCTCAGCATACACCCAATCAAAAAATCCCCGCAAATCAGGATCGGGCAGTACATTTACATTCGGACTGTGATGAAGAATCGTCCCTAGATATTTCTTGGAAAAATCATCATACTCACGGGTAAACATGAGCATCTGATGCCACAGTTCATCGACTTTCTCACTAAACATTGGAGACTCTTTTAAAAGAGAAGTCAAAATAAAATAACGTTTTAAATCCAGTAAACGCCACTTGTACTCATTTTCTTTTAACTTATGCTCTTTTCTTACCCTCACTTCTACGTTTTCCATATAACCTTTACTAAGGGACCGCTCCAAGTTATCACTTAATTTTTTTAACCCTTTAATTAGTTTTATCTCTACTGATTTTGGAGATAAACCAAATTTAAATGCAAGTTTTTTGCGTAAAAACAAAATAAACCAAATAACAACTGCAAGCAGGATTAACCATGCCATCTAATCCCCCCATTCCTATTAGAATACATTTTAACAGCTTTTAATCCGCCGCTGTTGTAACTACAGAAAATAAAAAGAGTATCCCGGTAATATTAACTCTTTACTATCAAAAAGGACGCTTTTCCTATTCTGATCTGCACCCCAAATGTTAGACACAAATCTAACATTTGGAGGTGCCTTTTTTATGGCGGGAATTACTTTTGAGCAGAAAATAGATGCGATTTTCCGATCTGGAAAGGGTGATGAAAGCATTACTTCAATAGCTAAATCACTTAATTTAACTACTACTGAAATGCTTATTTTTTGGATTGAAAAATATCATTTCCATGGACCAGAATCTCTTAAAAAGAACTATACACGTTATACTTTTGAAGATAAACTATACATACTCAATTATATGAACGAGAATGGGTTGTCTTCTTTAGAGACTGCAGTACATTTTAATTTATCTACTCCAGGTACAATTCGAAAATGGCGAATTAGTCTTGGAAATGAAAGTGTAGACACCCTATTTCTTAAGGAAAAGGGGCATATAAAGTTGAAGAAAGACAACCCAAAAAAAGCTAAGAATCAAATCTTCGAAGAAGGTTCTTTGGAGGTATTACAAGCAGAGAATGAACGTTTACGTATGGAGAATGCATTTCTAAAAAAGTTGAATGCCTTAGTTCAAGAAAAGGAAACATTAAAACGAAAGACAAGGCGAAAGTAATCTATGAACTAAGGGATCAATTTAGTGTAAAAGAGTTAATAAAGTTTGCCGGCATCAAGCGTAGTACTTATTATTACTGGACAAGTCGCTTTGACCGACCTGATAAATATGCCGAAATGAAATCGATGATTTCTACTATATTTCACGACCATAAGGGAAGATATGGTTATCGTCGAATAACGTTAGAATTACGTAATCAAGGCTTCCTGATCAATCATAAAATCGTTCAACGGCTTATGAAGGAATTGGGTTTAAAATCTCTTGTACGTATGAAAAAATACCGTTCTTATAAAGGAAATGTAGGTAAATTTGCGACAAACATTCTTAAACGTTATTTCGTTGCGACAAAACCAAATGAAAAGTGGGTAACAGACGTAACTGAATTTCATTTATTTGGTGAAAAGTTATATCTCTCCCCTGTACTAGATTTATTTAACGGTGAAATTATCGCCTATAATATCCAAAGTCGTCCTACATTTGAACTTGTTTCAAACATGTTAGACAAAGCTTTTAACTGCTTATCCGAAGGAGATGCCCCTGTCTTACATTCGGATCAAGGTTGGCATTATCAAATGAAACAATACTCTTATGCATTAAAACAAAATGGCATAATTCAAAGTATGTCTCGTAAGGAGAACTGCTTAGATAATGCAGTAATTGAGAACTTTTTTGGTCTATTAAAATCTAAGCTATTATATATACAAGAATTTGAGAGTATGGCTCACTTCAAACGTGAGCTTGAACTCTATATCGAATACTACAATCACAAACGTATTAAAAGAAAATTAAAAGGACTGAGTCCGGTACAATACCGAATTCAATCCTCCATAGCAACTTAATTTAATATACTGTCTAACTTTTTGGGGTCACTTCAATTCCGGAAATGCGCCCTTTTCTAGAATACCTAACACAACCTACTCCTAACAACGAGTTAACTCTCTGTCAGTTCGCAGCACCCTGCTTTATTTTCAATTTCTCTTCTTGTGGAACAGACCGTTTTATAAATAATGAAACTATCCATGCGATGACTACTAGCCCGAATGCAAATAAGAATGCGCTTTTCATTCCAGCAATGATCGCTAGGATTTGTAATGTAGACTCCGGTTCCTTAATCACCGTTTTTTCCATAAAGCGAGTAGAACTATTGGTCATGATTGATACAAGTAATGCTGTCCCGACAGCGCCAGCCACCTGCTGAAGAGTACTGATAATAGCCGTACCATGTGGATATAATGGAGGTGGCAATTCGTTCAAAGCGTTGGTCATGATCGGCATCATGACCATTGAAATCCCCAACATTAATAGCGTATTGAAAATCATAATCGTACTGTAGGGTGTTGACAATGTAATAAAAGCAAATTGCCACAGCGTATTTGCTACCAACCCCAATCCGATAAGCGCAAGCCACTTCGCACCAAATTTATCAAATAATCGGCCTGTAATTGGTGACATTATTCCCATAACAATACCGCCTGGCAACATAATCAAACCTGCCTCCAACGGACTGTAACCTAACGCATTCTGAAGAAAAATCGGCAACAACATCATCGCTGAAAACATCGCCATCATGATAATCATCATAATCAGCGTCGACATCCTAAAAATGTTGTATTTAAATGTTCTTAAATCTAGCAACGGTTGTGAAATCGTCAATTGCCTCCAAGTAAACAGGACTAAAGAAACAACGCCGATTGCAATTGGAACTAGGACTTCATTGCTCGACCAACCCCCATTTCCTTCACCAGAACTGCTGAATCCATATACAATCCCCCCAAAGCCTAATGTCGAAAGTAGAAGCGATATCGGATCAATCTTCGGCTTAGTCGTCTCCGTCACGTTTTTGAGCATCACATATGCAAATATAATAACAAACAGTGCAATTGGCAGAACGCCGTAAAAGAGAACCCTCCAACTGAAATGCTCTACAATAATCCCCGATAGAGTGGGTCCAATCGCTGGAGCAAAAGTAATGACAATTCCAATGGTCCCCATTGCCGAACCTCTTTTTTCAATAGGAACGATGGAGAATACCACATTGGTTAGTAAAGGAAAGAGCAACCCGGTACCCGCTGCTTGAAGCAGCCTTCCAATCAAAAGCACTTCAATCCCTGGTGCGATAGCCGCTACAAATGTCCCCACCGTAAACAAGCCCATAGCTCCAAGGAACAAGCTTCTTGTCGTGAACCGCTGAATTAAATAAGCAGTGACTGGTATAAGCACACCAATAACTAGTAGATAGCCAGTTGTCAACCATTGCGCGGTACTCGGCTCAATTCCAAAGTCATCCATAATTTTTGACAAGGCTACGTTAAGCAGCGTTTCATTTAAAATGGCTACAAACACACCTAGAATCATGATCATGACCAACAAAAAGTTACCTCTACTCCCGAATGTCCCTCCGTTTTGCGTTGTTTCATTTTGATTTTTCAAATTCTTTCTCCTTTCGCTTTTCAAAATACCTATTGCCTCCATTACACTATTCACTCGTTCTTGCTCCTGGCGAAGTTCCATGTTCATATCAAACACTCCTTTAAAAAAATAAAAATAGGGGTTGACTGAAAGGGATTTTACGTTGTATAATTAAAATAGGGATAATTTATAAAAAATACATTGATAGGTGTATCTATATAAATTTACCACAGTTGCTCATGTTTATCAATGTATTTATACGACCATTGCTGTAATGGTTGTAAACTTAAAGGAAGAAAAAATCTATTTTCAAAAAACAACTTATAAAAATGATATCTAAATATACGAAATGTGGATTTTCAACGTTAAGGAAATTCTAATATTAAAAGCCCAATTTCTTAATTTAATGTTAAGAAATTGGGCTTTTTCCGTTACTCCATTGAAATGTTCCTAATTGAAGTTCCTGTCCCCCGGCTATTTTAAGTTTCGTTTTCACTACGACGCATATACATTGTACATTTTTTACTTCCTCACTTTTATCTCGTGCTGGATGTGTAGGAGAATATACTTCTGGAACACCTTCAACTTGTAACATTCGTCTACCAAATTTATTTAAAATCTGCAATGAATTTTCCCAATCTAGCTTGTCACCCGATTGGATTACTCCAAAGATAAGCAAAATAAACTTTAATTCAAGAATGTATTTTTTCTTTGATATAATCAAATACTTTTAAATGATATTCATGTAATATCACATTGTTTCGGAATATCCTATCCTAACTATG
>Ga0182745_1004891_pt1 | contig 11074 bp, 12 predicted proteins | sample eDN3rd30CKraftBY_FD_128523 | JGI IMG/M metagenome (GOLD analysis project Ga0182745, IMG submission 128523) | Enriched backyard soil microbial communities from Emeryville, California, USA - eDNA 3rd pass 30_C Kraft BY (version 2) (version 2) | ecosystem: Environmental > Terrestrial > Soil >... | reverse complement strand
CAGCAGCAATAATGAGCGTTTTCGTCATATGGAGTTCTTTATTTGTCGTTAGTTTTAAAACGCCGCTTTCAAGTTTTTCACAGCTTTGAATTGTTTGCTCTAGGACAAATGTTTGCTCAAACAGCTTCAATTGCTCGACCAGATTGGCGATCAATTCTTTCGCCCGTACCCTTGGAAATGCCGCTACATCATAGATGAATTTTTCGGGATAGATGACGGATGGACGACCACCAAGCTGGGGAAGGCTTTCGATAATTTTGACAGACAAATTGCGCATCCCCGCATAAAAGGCAGTAAACAGGCCGACTGGACCACCGCCAACAATTGTGACATCATAAATCTTTTCATCGGTTTTCATGCGATTCACTCATTTTCTTTTTATAATTTAAGTTTTTCCTTATTAACTTATGTATGTGGAGTATTTCCGTATATGAAAGGATTTATTAACTTTAAATAATGAGAATTTCCAATAAGTTGGTTGGAGAAGTGAAGTGTATTGAGATAAATCCTCCACTTTCGCAAGTTTATCCGCCGCTTTTTTGAATATTTCCGCCAACTCAAAAAAAGGGCTGCCTTTTGCTAAAAAAATAGGCTATCGCTTAAGATAGATTTGCATGTAGCAAATGAAATGAGGGATTACTCGAATGAAATATATCATCTTTGACTTTGATGGCACTTTAGCCAATTCACACGCTGTTTTTATGGAAGCATGGAATACCTATGCTGAAAGCTTTAAATATGACCGGGTAAAGAGTGAAGATCTCCTGACAACAAGAAACCTTAATTTACATCAAAGAGCGAAATTGTTCCATTTTCCAATGCACAAGCTGCCAATAATTTTGCCAAAGATTTATGGCTATTTTAAAGAGCATATTCAAGAAGTGGAGGTCTTCGAGGGCATTAAAGAAATGCTTGAAGCACTTTCTCAAAATGGCTATAAAATCGTCATTCTCTCATCAAATGCCAAGGAAAACATTGAATTGCTTCTAAAGCAGGAACAGATCGATGCGGTTTCTCAAGTGCTTACATCGAGCAAATTATTTGGTAAGGATACAGTGCTGAAGAAATTTTTGAAGAAACAGCAGATAGCGCCTGAAGAGGTTCTATATGTAGGGGATGAAGTGCGAGACATTATCGCCTGCAATGCAGTAAAAATTCCATTTATGTGGGTAAGTTGGGGCTTAGATGGCCATGAACTGATTGACAAGGAAAAGCCGAAATATGTTGTACATACACCACAGGAAATCATTGACACTTTGGTTACACCAATCGGTCTGCAGCAATCCCATTAAAAAGAAGAAAGGTGCTAATCCATCTTCTGGATTATGCGCCATGGCATAAAAAAATCCCCAATCATAAATGACTGAGGCAAAATATACTCATATTCAGTACCTAATATTAGGCGGTGGACTTAAGTTAATAACCGTTCAAAGTATTAACTTGTCTTCATCATATCGGCTTTCGTGTTTTTCCTCAATGCAATATTATTGGTAAGACTGTTATATAAGTAGTTGAAATGGGGAGATTTAGTATATTTAAAGAATTGTAAGTATCCCTGGGAACTTCAAAAAGGCACTTCAGTGAAAGTGCCTTTTTCTTAAGGTTTTAAAACTACTTTAATGCAGTCATCTGTTTTTGTATCAAACACTTGATAGCCATGTTTTGCTTTTGAAAGTGGAAGGACATGGGTAACGATATCACTTGCGTTGATTTTACCTTCTTCCATCAGATTGTACACATGGGGCATGATGTGGACTACGGGTGCTTGGCCAGTACGGATGGCTACGTTTCGTTGGAAGATGTCCCCGAGTGGGAAGGCGTTGTATCGCCCGCCATAAACACCGGTAATTTGGATGGTTCCGCCTTTTCGGACAGCTTGACTGGCTGTGACAATGGCGCCCATCGCACCGCTTTGCAGCTTAATGCCGCTAGCAAGGAATTCTAAAGGCGTCATTTTGCCACTCATCCCGACACAATCAATGACGACGTCAGCACCACCCTTAGTAATCTCTTTCAAATACTCTCCGCAATTTTCATGATCCTCAAAATTGACGATTTCAACCTTATTTGTCTTCTTGGCATGCTTTAGACGATAGCCGACATAGTCAACTGCAATCACTCTTTCGGCTCCTTTTAACCAGGCAAATTTTTGGGCTAATAATCCAACCGGTCCACAGCCGAGAATAATGACCGTGTCGCCTTTTTTTACTCCGGCATTATCGACACTCCAAAAAGCTGTTGTTGCTGCATCAGCAAGGAGAACTAAGCTTTCATCTTCTACTTCGGACTTCTCTGGGATTTTAAAGGGAATAAAATTGCCATAAGGAACACGCATATACTCTGCCTGGCCTCCAGGAAAACCGCCAGCTGTATCCGAATAGCCGAAGTAGGCGCCCATCTCGCCATTGTCATTTGCATTATCGCACTGACTTTCTAAATGGTGATTGCAATACCAGCATTCTCCACAGGCAATATTGAAAGGAATGACAACCCGGTCACCTTTTTTTACCTTTGTGACGCCTTTACCGACTTCTTCTACGATACCCATGGGTTCATGGCCAATGACATAGTTTTCGCCAAGGTTTGGAATCATTCCATGCAGTAAATGCAAATCCGAACCACAGATGGCAGTGGTAGTTAGGCGAACGATGATATCGTCATTTTTTTGGATTTTAGGGTCTTTAACTTCCTTAACCTCAACGTTTTTAATTCCTTGATAAGTAACAGCTTTCATAAAAAAATCCCTCTTTTTCATTTAATTTTTCGGTGGGGTAGGGAACATTCCTTTTCGATTCATGCTTTTTGGGAAAAGATCTAGCTGGGCAATACTAATGGCATTTTCGGCTGATTTTATATCAAGCTCTTTCTGACTTTCCAAATCATAGGGCTTCAGCCATTCTTTTTTTTGCATCAGCTCAGAAATCTCAAAATATAGGTCAATCATGACATCCAGCTGAGTTCTAATAATTTTTTGAAGAGCTGGAGAAGCTGTTTCCGTTAAGGCAATTGAAAGGTTTCGAATGCCTGTTTTTGTTGTGAGCAAAAACTCAAGTGCAACGCCCGAATCCGTTAGTTCAGGCATGCCCATTGCGTTAATAGGATCTAAATAGTCTTCCATATGAGTATCCTCCTAGTATTCTAATTTCGATCTAGAATAGAGCTTGACCATCGCTTGTAGAGCAGGGGTAGATAATTTTACATTCTTGTCCAGTAAGGCTCTTAGTTCATCGTCAAATACAACACCCTGACTGAGCTTCGATTTCAGTAAGCTCGTCGTCATGAAGTTAATGACTTCATGAAATTCCATTGTTTCATGTAAGGCTAATTTTTTTTCGAACATGCGAAACGCACCTCCTAAGTTTCCTTTCAAAAGGCTACCCTGTAAGGAAATGAATTATTCGGGAGTTGACCTTTTATTTGTAAGTAAAAAAAGCTCTGCAAGATGTGATTTCTTGCAAAGCTCTTAAGAAGTAAGGATCACCCAAAAATTTGCCCACCATTGACATGAAGAACTTGCCCTGTCACAAAACGGGAGTCATCCGAAGCGAGATAAACAAAAGTGGGTGCCACTTCAAAGGGCTGACCTTGGCGATCCATCGGGTTACCTGCTAGGGGAACCTGGTCAGCTGAAAAGCTTGAAGGAATGAGGGGAGTCCAAATTCGCCCCGGTGCAATGGCATTTACTCGAATTCCTTTTCGCACTAAATTTTTGGCTAATGCTCGCGTAAATCCAACATTGGCGGCTTTTGTTGCAGTATAGTCCATCAGTTGATCACTACCGTCATAAGCCACAACAGATGCTGTATTGATAATAGAGCTTCCGGCCTTAAGATGATTCAGCGCGGCACGAGTTGTGAAAAAGTGAGAGTAGATATTTACCTTAAAAGTATTATCAAACTGTTCATCCGTAATATCGGTTAGGTCTAATTGCTGGAATTGAATCCCTACATGATTACATAAAATATCAAGCTTCCCGAAGGTTTCTACTGTCTTTTCGACGATATGCTCACATTGTTTCTTTTCTCTTAAATCACCCGGCAATAGTAGACAGCGCTGACCTAGCTCTTCTATTCTAGTTTTTGTTCGATTGGCATCTTCGTGTTCATCCAAATAAGCAATCGCTACATCTGCGCCTTCCTTTGCAAAGGCAATTGCAGCAGCTGCCCCCATACCGCTATCGCCTCCAGTAATAAGTGCCACTTTTCCTGTTAACTTGCCGCTTCCTTTATAATTTGGATTTTCAATAATCGGCTTTGGCACCATTAAACGTTCGAGTCCTGGCTGCCGGAATTGGCGCTGTTCAGGCACTGTTAGGGCAACATCCTCATATTGAGTAATCTTTCCGAAATTCGGATACATCGGGTAATTTTGATGGTTCTTCTCGTTAGTCATCGTTTTGTAACCTCCTAAAAAACGATTTTCTGCTTACCATATGCAAATTTTGAACTGGGTGTGCATCCCGTATTGATGGACATATACAGAAAGCGTCGAATAGAATAAGGGGAATTAGGCAGTAGGAGGTTGTTAGGTTGAATTACTATTACAATCCGGAAGTGAAGCTTTTACTGATTAATCATTCGCAGGAAAGAGAAATCATGCACTATCAATCAATGAGCATTAAAGTGCCAAAGATCGGACCAAGGCCGCCATACTATATAAATCCGAGATATGAGCAATTCTATCCCGTGATTTAAAATGTCGGGAGCTATCTCAAGAAAAAGGAGGTAGCTCCTTTGGTGTTGAAGTTATATTAGAGAAAACAACATTTAAAGGAGCAATGACATGAGCAGCAAAAACAGAACGATAAAAGATGTCGATCAATTTATCGGAAAATTACCAGATGAAATTCAGGAGATGACAGCCGCTTTAAGAGAAATCCTTCTTAATGCCTCTCCAGAAATCGTTGAAGAGTATAAATGGTCGATGCCGAATTATTCCTACAAGGGCTTGGTTTGTTATCTGCAAACCGCTAAAAAGCATGTGAAGCTCGGCTTCCACAAAGGCAATCTGCTTCAAGAGGGAGCGGGCAAGGATTTGCTGGAAGGCACTGGCAAGACAATGAGATACATCACACTGAAAAAGAAGGAAGATCTCCAGCCTGAGGTATTTACGACACTTATTGTTGCAGCGATGGAATTGAATGAAGCATAAGGCGGTGTAAAAATGGCGAATTATGAATTCATGGCATGCGATTATAAGCTTCCCTCTTTTCAAGAAGCACTGGAGGAGGAAGAAATACAGTCTTACAATGGACTGCTCAAGCTGGGATTCACGCAAGAACAAATCGCGTATTCGTTTCGCGGAATTGACTTAAAGGGAATTGATCGAGATAAAAAGGTATTTTTAATCCAACTGCCAGAGGAGCTTCAAAACAGTCCAGTGGAAATTATAGAGGATTTTCATAATCCCTATGCAAGATATTTATCAGATAAAAAATACATTTATAAAATCAATGGAGTAAATCAAGCGCTTCCGCATTTTATAGGCTATATTGCAAAATATGTAGAGTATTGGAAGGAGCTTGAGCTTTGGAGGGTGGTAGAAGATGATTATCGTGTATACGATGTGCCCGCCAAAATGCTGAAGCTTAGGGACCACACGCTGTTAAATCATCTCGATGTGTTTTATGAAGGGCCAATCCCACAGCAGCTTGTCCTGTTAAGAGGTTAAAAACGAGAATTCCCCATCAGGAAATTCTCGTTACTTTTTACTATGGCTTTTAACCCTTTATAGTTATTGTGGAATTTTCAATGTATCTCCAGCATAAATCTTGTTTGGATTTTTGACTTTGTTTTCAAAGGCAAGTGCAGATACAGTTGTTCCATATTTTTTAGCAATCGCGTAGAGTGTATCTCCCCATTTTATAACATAAGGAGTTGTAGAAAGTGGAGGCGTGATCGTAAACTCTTCGCCAGGGTAGATTAAATTCGGATTTGCTATTACATTCTTGTGGAGAATAGCTGTTACCGATGTTTGGTGCGATCTAGCGATACTTGAAAGAGTGTCTCCTGCCTTTACGATATACGTATTGACTGCTGTTTCTGATGCTGGTGGTGTCGCAGGTTGCTCTGGCTGCTGCGGTTCTTGGGGTTGAGCAGGTTCAGAAGGCTCTTCAGCAGGTGGTTCTGTTGAAGTATCCTCTATATAAATGCCATCGTTAAATAGATTTAAATCCACATCCCCATTGATGCCATCTACAGATCCAGTGTTGCTGTATTGCCAACCTGCCCACGTCTCCCAGATGACTTCGTTAGACGGTTGGTTTCCGTCGTATTGTGCGATCCATAAAGAATACTTTGTTAGCGATTCATCAAATACATTTGTGGCATCATCTGCGTTACTGTAGACCATTACAGGATAGCCTGTTTGAGCTTCGACCTCTTCTGCAAAGGCTAATGCGATTGAATTGATCTCTTCATTAGTTAAATTATCGAATTGTTCAAAATCCATTACAGGTTTAACGTCTATTTCTTTGCCGCTAATTATGGATGCGAAAAAGTTTGCCTCTTCGCGAGCCTGTTCAACAGATGTAGCAGTTAAAAAGTGGTAGAAACCAAGCTTTAGTCCTGCTGCTTTTGCGCCTTCATAATTGGCTTCAAAATATGGATCTGTAAAATCGACACCTTCACTAGATTTAATAATCACAACTTCTTTTCCTGCATTCGCTACTGCTTCCCAATCGATGTCTCCTTGATGATTACTTACATCAATTCCTTCATATTCTGCAGAACTCTCCGGTTCGACGGCTAAAGCACTATTTGCAAAAGGGAAAGTAAGAACGAAAAGAAATGCTATAAATATTTGTCCTAGTTTTTTCATCCTATTCACCTCCATTCTAGTAGCTCCCTTCAAAATATGCGATTTTCAAAGAGTGACTTGAGCGGATGTAATGGTTTTGAAAAAAAGTTGGTGAATAATATTAGTCTAAAGTCTTGGCAGTTAAGAAAAGGATAGTGTGGATTTTAATGTCAAGGTTTGAAGGATTGTAGTAAATTTAGGACATCTTGTTTGCCGGAAATTTGAGTATAATTACAGCCGATAAGTCTGAGGTGGTTGGTAATAGAATCATAGAATCGAATGTAGAAGAATAGGGGAAGCTGCTGAATTAGAAGGGTAGAGTAAGAAAAAGAGTTGTTCCAAACAATGAAACAACCCGAATAGGTTAGCTTAAATTCTTTTTGCTGCTAGTTTAGCAGAATAGGAAAGAGCTTAGTGAATTTCCTTTAACCCGTTGCCTAAATGGATGTCTTGAATTCCTTCTTCACAAACCCCATAAGAACGCCAAGTACAGGTTTTGCATACGGTTTGAATATCAGAAGGCGTGATTTGCTTCAGTACTCGAGCTTCAATCTCTTCCCATTTTAAAATCTGGCCAATTTGGAGGTTCATTTTTTCTAAAATCGCTTCATCTCTATCGTAAATAGCCGTGTTCTTGCAGTGATACTCTCCTGTGAGAGGGAACTTCTCGCATAATTGATCAGGTCCATTTACGATTTGAATCCAAGTTTCTGGATTGTTTCTTAAACGTTGATGGATTCGAGTCATATTTTCAACATATTCAGGAGAATAGCCCATTCCACGATAGCCTAAAAGGCAAAACAGATGATGTCCACGCAGTTTGATCAAATAACTTCACTCCCATAACTATAGTATAATTGAGCTTGTGTTAACTTACCATTTGATATGGTTTACTTAAAATAATTTTACCAAATATAGTATTTGAATGAAATCTAAAGCATGAATTTCATATAAAAAGGGTTTAGATATTTTTTGTGGAAGTGTTTAATTGGTAGAATAGGATAGAGACATAATGGAAGGGGAGTTTTTTATGCAATCATTTAATGCCTTAGTTGTAAATAAACAAGAAGAACAATTCTCTGTAGAAATTCAAAAGTTAACAGTTAACGATTTACCAGAAGGGGAAGTGCTAGTTCGCGTTCAATATTCTGGTGTGAATTATAAGGATAGTCTAGCAGCCATTCCAAATGGCAATATCGTAAAAAATTATCCCTTTGTACCAGGGATTGACTTAGCGGGTGTCGTGGTTTCTTCAGAAGACCCTCGCTTTAAAGAAGGCGACGAGGTAATCGCAACGAGCTATGAAATTGGAGTTAGCCATTTTGGAGGATACAGTGAATATGCACGTATTCCTGGTCAATGGATTGTACCTTTGCCAAAAGGCCTTACTTTAAAAGAAGCAATGACGATTGGAACGGCTGGCTTCACAGCGGCTCTTTCTGTTCTTCGATTAGAAGATAATAATGTGGCACCTGAAAAGGGGAAAGTGCTTGTAGCTGGTGCAACTGGTGGAGTTGGAAGCTTTGCTGTTTCGATTCTTTCGAAATTAGGCTTTGAAGTAGAAGCAAGTACGGGAAAAGAGTCAGAAGCAGAGTATTTAAAGAAAATTGGTGCTGCATCGATCGTTTCTCGCGACGAAGTATATGATGGGAAAATTCGCGCATTAGGCAAACAAAAATGGGCTGCTGCAGTAGATCCTGTTGGCGGAGAGCCCCTTGCAGCATTACTTAGTCAAATTCAATACGGTGGATCAGTAGCTGTAAGCGGATTGACGGCAGGTACAAGTGTGCCGACTAGTGTGTTCCCATTTATTCTTAGAGGTGTGAATTTACTAGGCATCGACTCCGTATACTGTGATATGGAAACGCGTTTAAAGGTATGGGAGCGTTTAGCAACAGACTTTAAACCTGCAGATTTAGAAGAAGTCATTCAACAAGAAGTAACATTAAAGGAACTTCCAGAAGTCCTGCCAACATTATTAAAGGGACAAGCAAGAGGAAGAATTCTAGTTAAATTATAAGTTGAGGGGGTTATGAATTGATCGTTTCCCAAGAAGTTTTAGCGTTATTTGGCGTAAAGGACGAGACTGCGTTTATGGAAAGAATGCAGTCAAGCGCGGCGAATACATTAATCGAGGCATTAGATATTGAATATGTCGAGCTAACACCAGACCGTGTTGTGATGACTATGCCTGTTGGACCAAAAACAAGACAACCAGCGGGTATTCTACATGGTGGGGCATCGGTTGCATTAGCAGAAACTGCCGCAAGCATCGCAACAGCTATCAATGTGGATTTAACAAAATTCATTCCAGTTGGATTAGAAATCAATGCCAACCACGTTCGAAGCAAACAAGACGGCAATGTCACAGCAATTGCCACGCCTTTACATAAAGGGCGTACAACAATGATTTGGGATATTAAAATTGTTGATGAAGACGAAAAACTCATCTGCGTATCACGCTGTACAATGGCGATTATCGCTAAAAAGTAGGTAAAACCTATAAGAAAAGGAGAGAAAAGCAATTTGCTTTTCTCTCCTTTTTACATATGTGAGAAGTTCCTAGTGTGTCGGTTAGACAACTTCTCCCTCCCGAATAATTGGGCGAACCCTTCCTTTTGGCTCTTCGGCAGTAGAAGTTTTTCGGTCAGTAAACAGGAACAGCAAAGCCCCGACGATTAATAAACCGCCCGATAAATAAAATCCTAGTTCTAGGCTTCCTGTACGATCTGCAAAGTATCCTGTAATATAGGGTGCAAAAATTGAGGATAGCATTCCGCTGAAGTTAAAGAATCCATACACTCTTGAATACATAGAAGCTGGCGTGATATCAGCCATATAAGAAATTAAGACTGGATCAAGCGCAAGTTTCCCAAGCAGCCCGTATAGAACAAGTCCTACTAGCAAATAAGAATAATTTTCTGTATAAGGAATCGCAAATTGACAGAGGGCCCCAGCAATTGCCAGACCAACAATAATTGGTTTTTTGTTTTTCACTTTATCTGATAAAAAGCCGAATAACAGTGCACCTGGAATGGACGCCCAAGGCACTAAAGAAGAAATAATTCCTGTTTGTGAAGCTTCTACTCCTCTGGCTGTTTGCAAATAATATGGCAGCCATGTCAGCATACCGAAAAAGCCGTAAAGGGAACAGAAGATTAAGATATAGACAAAAATATGATTCTTGGTAAAAAGTTTTTTCATCTCTACCTTTTCTTTCTTTACTTCGTTTTTCTGCTGTTTATGACTGTCATCACGCACAAAGACTGCAATTAAAATGGCGATAATAATGGTTGGAATAGCAAAGACATAGAAAGGGAATTGCCAGCCTTTGTCTAACGTATACGTAAAATAACTGGAGGAGATAAAGCCCAGTGATATCCCGAAAGCCATCCCGCTGTTAATAATAGCGGCTACAAGCCCCCGATATTTTTTTGGAGTGATCGTCGAAGAGATTCCATATTGCGACCCATAATAAGTTCCTTCGCCAAGCCCTGTTAAAGCACGGGCTGCTAAGAAGATTAAAAAAGCTGGGGCCATTCCGGTTAAAAATGTGGCTACACCAAATAATAAATAGCCTGTGACCAATACTTTAACTCGGCCATATTTATCCGCTAAGAAACCAGTAGGGATTTGCATGAAAGCATATGCAGCGAAAAAGACGGTGGACATTAAGCCCAATTGTGTTTTACTTAAGCCCCAGTCCTCTCCAATACTACCCATTACAGGGGAGAGAATGTTCCGATCAGCGTACATGAATACCCAACCGAGGAAAAAAAGAAAAATGACAAGTGCTGGATGTGTTTTTTTCATAATATCGTCTCCTTTTTCTGAACTTAAATAGTATTCTAGCATCATATTGTTCGGAAATGAGTATTTGTGTGAGATAATCTGACATGGTTTTTATGCGGAATATAATATTTAATTCTATTTATTATCTGAAATAAGTAGTAAAAGCTCGGCAAAACTTTAGATAAATGGCTTTATACAAATAGAAGAAACAGATATATTTACATTTTCTTTAAATAACTTTAAAGTAAAGAACGTTGCGAAAAAGCACCTTACTCTAGTAGCATGAAATTGCTGCTAGATAGTTTTAGATTGGAAAGAAGGAAACAACATGGAAATTTATTATGTGGTGCTCCTTTTTGTCATAGGTTTTATCGGGTCATTTTTATCTGGAATGCTTGGAATTGGCGGGGCAATTGTGAAGTATCCGATGATTCTTATGCTTCCGCCGTTATTCGGATTTGAAGCTTTTACTGCTCATGAGGTT
>Ga0182745_1004890_pt1 | contig 11074 bp, 10 predicted proteins | sample eDN3rd30CKraftBY_FD_128523 | JGI IMG/M metagenome (GOLD analysis project Ga0182745, IMG submission 128523) | Enriched backyard soil microbial communities from Emeryville, California, USA - eDNA 3rd pass 30_C Kraft BY (version 2) (version 2) | ecosystem: Environmental > Terrestrial > Soil >... | reverse complement strand
TCGTCGCAAGAGTCATGCTTTCATTTTGAATTTCAAGTCCTTCTTTCGCTTCGATCGCCTGGTGGAGACCTTCACTGTAACGGCGGCCTTTCATCAAACGGCCGGTGAATTGGTCAACGATGACTATCTCGCCTTCCTGGACGACATAATCCACATCCAAATGCATGGAAACATGAGCCTTTAACGCCTGATTGATATGATGATTCAAAGTAACGTGACTAATATCGAATAAATTATCGATATTAAACGCTTTTTCAGCTCGATTCATCCCATCTTCCGTCAGCTGAACACCTTTTGTCTTTTCATCATATGTGTAGTCCGTATCCTTCTTTAAGGTTCTTACAAACGCATTGGCCTGGATATAAAGCTGAGCCGATTTCTGTGCCGAACCGGAAATGATCAATGGCGTTCTCGCCTCATCAATCAAAATCGAATCGACCTCATCGATGACAGCGAAGTGCAGCGGACGCTGTACCATTTGTTCTTTATATAACACCATATTGTCACGAAGATAATCAAAACCTAACTCATTATTCGTACTGTACGTAATGTCAGCATTATACGCTGCCTGCTTTTCTTCTTTAGAATGACTGTTCAAATTCAACCCGACGGTCAAACCGAGGAAATCATACAATACACCCATTTCGGTGGCATCACGGTGTGCCAAGTATTCATTGACGGTAACGACATGTACACCTTTACCGGTAAGTGCGTTTAAATAAACTGGCATCGTGGATGTTAAGGTTTTACCTTCCCCTGTTTTCATCTCGGAGATATTTCCATCATGAAGGGATGCCCCACCCATGATTTGAACACGGTAAGGATATAAGCCCAGAGCACGCTTTGCCCCTTCACGCGCAACCGCAAAAGCCTCGACAAGCAAATCATCAACGGTTTCCCCATTTTGATAACGCTCTTTAAACTCTTCCGTTTTGGCACGCAACTGTTCATCCGATAACGCAGCAGTCTCATCAGCCAGCGCTTCGACCTGATCGGCGATTTTTTCTAAACGTTTGATTTCTCGCTTATTCGGATCAAAAACTTTATTTAATATATTAAGCATTCAATAACGCTCCTCTATTATGGTAATGATCGTTCAATGATAAAATTCATATAAGTAAGAAGAAACACACCTTCTATTATTACTAATGCACGCTTAATTTTACCACTTCTATCATAGAGGTACAACTTCATGTCACTTCGCTGGTATAGACCTGAATGCAATTCTTACGAAAAACAATGGATAAATGAGGAGGAAAACTGTTAAAATAGGAGGAAGTATAAAAAATATGTTGCAAACTCCCCACTATTCCATATGCAAATGTGAATTATCCATAACCTTCCATCACTAGATGCTGTGTCCTCTCTAGAGATAGCATGTCAAGGTAATCCAACCTTACAGGCGTCATGTTTTGAATGATAAGGTGGGCTGCCGAAACTTATTAGCGGAAGATAAATAGAACATGTTTCGAGGTGGTATTGATGATTGGTGAACGTGTAAAAAAACTGCGAGAAGAAAAGAAAATGTCGATGACTGAACTTGCCGATAAAGCAGGTGTTGCAAAGTCTTATTTAAGTTCGCTCGAGCGGAACTTACAAACGAATCCTTCTATTCAATTTCTTGAAAAAATCTCCTCCGTACTTAACATCCCAGTTGATGCCCTGCTTTACGATGCACCAAATAAGGAAACCTTGGACAATGACTGGATGAAAATCGTTGAGGAAGCCATGAATTCGGGTGTCTCAAAACAACAATTCAGGGAATTCATCGAGTTTAATAAATGGAGAAAAGATAAAGAAGAGTAGAGTGGTAGTGCACTAGTTTACTTACATAATCCTGAAGAATACAGTTTGAATAAGCTAGACTCACAAGAATCCCAAGGAAGAATAAACCCTATAAACAGCTATGAATCGAACCACTGTTTATAGGGATGTTCTCGAATTTGTTCGGAACCTATTTTCCATCGTTCTCCTCAAATATTGCCTCAGGGCTTTCCCGTTTAAAAAAAGCAATGATTTCCTCTTTTTTGAAACCCAAGCTTCTTGCTTCAGAAATCAATTTCACCCATTCTTGATCCATTTCCACATTAGCCACCTCTTCTACCTCCTAAAATACTCTTGTATTTCAGGCAGACCAGCCATCATAGTCAAAAGGACCTTAGACCTGTGCCTTTGCGCCCTCATTTTTCAAGGAGTTTGCCTTTGTCGTGGTATTTATTACCAAATACATTACCTATAATCATATTATAACGGATACACACTCCATATATTGCTATTTTATGTCGGTAATCCACATAAATGCAAAAACTTTCATCCGACAAAATATTACAATATTAAGAAAATTTGAAGTTCAGGTGATTTTTCATAGACTAATTCAATTTCGTTTTCTCTTCTTAAAAATTCTTTGGGGTGTATTGATTCTCTCGATTATAAGTGCCTCGTGGGCTTTTTGCGAAGTTAAATCCTCATCGCAAGTCGGGCAAAGCCACTTTCCATATTCCGCACTGCTAAAAGAAGCCCTATGGCATATATGGCAATTCTTTCGATACAAGTAATCCAGCCCCCTCTGCACCTTGATCAAATTGTTTTCTGCAAATAACCCATTGTTCTTTTTAAAGAACCGACAATTCGAGCATAGTGCAAAAGATAAAGGGATTTAAATAGGTAAAATTAACTATTCGTCTTATTGAAGAACAAATTTTGTTCTTTTAAGTGAACCTTGTGTTTTTTAGAGAACCAAAAGAAGCAATCATTTTTACGTTCTAACGGATTCTATCAACATGTAAAAAAGCACAACCCAGAGGCTGGGCTGTGCTTTTGATATTAGAATAATAATTAACTAGGTTCAATCAATCCATAGCGTCCATCCTTTCGGCGGTACACTACGTTTGTTGTATTAGTATCCGCATTCGTGTAAACGAAGAAACTGTGACCAAGCATATTCATTTGTAAAATCGCTTCTTCACTGTCCATTGGCTTTAAATCAAAACGTTTATTGCGGACCACTTCAATATCATTATCGTCTTCGAATTCATCCACCACTTCGTCAGCTTCCGTATTGAAGGCGAATGCATCGGGTGTAGTCGATAGATTGTTTCGGAACTTGCGATTGACCTTCGTTTTATGTTTACGAATTTGGCGTTCAAGCTTATCATTGATCAAGTCAATGGCAGCATACATATCCGCATTTTCCTCTTCAGCGCGAAGAACCAAATTCTGCATGGGAATCGTCACTTCGACCTTTGATGTATTATTGTTCACTTTTAAATTGACTAACACATTTGCATCTGGTGTATTGTTAAAATATCGTTCTAACTTGCCAATTTTCTTTTCGACGTATTCTCGAATTGCTGGAGTTACCTCAATGTTTTCACCGCGTACGTTGTAATTCATAAAGTGAGTCCTCCTTAAATTAAGACTATACAGTTAGATTCTACAATACCCCTCCGGTTCCTTTTAGAAACACATCATGAAATATGTCGAAATAATGAAACAATTGTCGGAAGGTTTGGAAAGGGTTGATGTCTGCCCTAGCTTCATTATATCAAATGCTATGCTAGAAAGAAAAAATTAAGCCTATTTTATTTACAGAAAATTTAAAAATATTTAACATAGAAACCGTTTGGACTCCAAAAGGTAAGGAAATCAATTTCTTTTATCATAGAACACGCCATCCACTGATAGACTTTCATACGGATTCGTGTATTTATTGGAGGATTTTTTCTTCTTATTCATTTCCTGGATATCCCGCTGCCTCCTCCGCTCAAAAATGAAGGACGGAAACTTGCTCCGTCCACTTCATTCAAGCTTCTTTTTCATGGAAAATTCATTTCCGGTAAAAATCGATGAGACCCTTAGCCGTTGCTTGTGCATTCAATTTATAATTTCCTTTTTCAACCTGGATTTTCAGTTCATCCACTTTTGCTTGTCTTGCAGCAAGAATCGGAGATGATTGCTGCATTTCTTTTGCCGCTGAAGAAATTTCAACTTTATCCGTGGATTTGACCTTGGATTCCTTGATATTCCCCGTTTTATTGGCTTGAAGATTATAAGGGTTAACACCTGTCATACCGACGTTATTGATTTTCATATTCCAGATCCTCTCCTTCGGTCGATTTTATAAATCCCATTATGTTTCGATTCCTTAACACATGAAAATGGCTCTGGACTGTGTTATTCTCCCTATCTTTTTTATCGACAAGGAACTGATTTCTTTAATTGTTTGCTGTAATCTTTCCTTCGACACCCATTGTCGAATATTGTTCTCAATATCGAATATTCTAACAAAAACGGCATCATGTTTCCATGAATGAATTACCCTTTTTGCTAATCTTTCATGTAGTACGTATTTTTTTTATCATTTCCTTGAATTTCAGTCAGGCGCTTTTCTTCATTTTCAAATGCCTGCAAATCCGTAACGAGCGAATTGCCGCATTTGCCGCATAACCTTCCGCTCTTGATGTTGGCGCCGCACTTTTCACAAGGAATTCCGAGATTGGGAAACTGTGAAATTCTCAGCTTTCCGGTTCTCACAAATTTAATAATTAACCTTTCTTCAACGCCGGTTTCCATAACCGCCTGCATCATGGACGCCGTTCTATTTGTTTTCTTGCGAATATATGCATACACTTTATCATATTGGGCTTCTTCTTCTTTATAACAGGCATCGCACACATCACGGAATTTCGTCATAACGAATAACGAATTACAGTTTGGACAGTTGAATACATCCATCGAGGCCCCTCCTTCACCATCACGGCGATTATTCTTCAGTACTGTATATATCGAATAATCCCGGCGATACTTTAGGAAGTTTTATTAAAATAAGCTTTTTCACCTAGCCAGGGTGATCGAGGATACTTCTTTGGCCCCAGCCGTTATCAATGCCTTTGCTGCATGCCTGAGAGTTGTGCCAGTTGTGTAAATGTCATCGATGATCAAAATGGATTTATGCTCCAGCATATCAGATTGCATGACCTGAAAAACCTGCGGTAATGACATTCTCTCTTGACGAGATTTTTTTGATTGTTTTTCGGTATGGATTCTTGTCAAGGTCTCAACCGTATGAAGTCCAACTAGATCTGCCAAAGCCTTTCCCTGGTTGAACCCCCGCTCCTTAAGTCGTTCATCGCTAAGCGGGATGGCTGTTATCAGGTCAAACTCCACCTCCTTTAACCTTTCTTTCAAAAAAGGGACGAAAATCTCAGCCAACGCATAATCACCCCGGTACTTATATTTAGCAATCAGATCTTTTAAGTATTCATTATAATGAAATAGCGCTATGTTCTTAGACAAATAGCCTCCCCATTCCCTATTCCTTTCCCATCTTGAACAATCGGGACAGAGGTCACCGGTCATATGGTCCCCTCCCAGCTCCCTTGAGCACATTGTACATGTATCTCCGGTTATCCTATTAAGTTTCCCCTCACATCCTTCACAGATTGCCCTTGCCTCGGCCTGCTTAAGCAGGCTTCCCCATGTCAAAGCTTGCTTCATTCCTTCATCACAAACTAGACATCTATTCATCCAGCAGCCCCCTTTTCATGGCATTTTTATTCATCATCTGTATATGGCGGACCGCCTCGGCCATCGCTTCACTTTTACCGTAATGAAAAAAGGTGACCGTCCCGGAAGGGTTCGCAAAGCTTCTCCCTACCCTGCCGGCAATCTGAACGAGAGCACTTTCAGAAAACACTTCATGTTCAGCACCGATCACGGCTACTTCCAACCGCTCGATTGTCACGCCCCGTTCCAGGATGGTCGTGGTCAGTAATCCCGGAACGAGTCCATTCCTTAAGGCCATTACTTTTTCCTTTCGATCAGGGTGCCGGGAGTGGACAATCGATAATTCAGGGGACAGCCTTTGAAACAGCGGAAGGACTTGCTCCATCACTCTGATGCTTGGAAAAAACAATAGGAAGGGGATATTCTGGTTAAGGCGCTCACTTACCCATGCGTTGATTTTCGATGGAATCTTTTGTTGAAGGAATAGTTTTTGCCAATTGCCGCTCCACTTCATTTCAGGAACGGGGATTGGCTGGCGATGATAACGGGCCGGGATTATGAAGGCTTTCAATTTGCCGCTTCGGTATAGCCGCCGCATGCTCTTCGAAGGTGTTGCGGTCAAGTAGATGGTTGCCGCGGATACCTTTTTCGACTTATTAACCGCATAATGCAGCGAATCATCCATTGAGTAGGGAAACGCATCGACTTCATCAACGATGATGACATCGAAAGCTTCAATAAAACGGAAAAGCTGATGGGTCGTGGAAACGGTCAGTGGCGAAAAACCATGTCGATCTTCACTGCCGGCATGGAGGGTAGTGACTTCAATGGCAGGAAAAGCTTTTTTTAACCTTGGGGAGAGTTCGAGAACGACATCGGTACGCGGTGTTGCCAAACAAATCCGTTTCCCGGCAAGCAAGGCTGCCTCAATCGCTGGAAATAACACCTCCGTCTTCCCTGCCCCGCATACAGCCCATACTAGGAATTCATCTTTTCCGTTTACGGCTTCAACGACACAGTCGGATGCATTCTGTTGACCTGCCGATAAAGTGCCCATCCACCTCATCACATTGTCAGGAATCGTATATTGAATGCCGGGACCGGTCCACCTATAAAGCTTTGCACATTCACTGACCCGTCCCATCATGATGCATGAGCGGCAGTAAGTGCAATCCTGATTGCAAATCTTGCAAGGGAAAGTATAAAACAAGGTTTGATCTTTGTTACCGCAGCGTACACAGTGATAACTGCCGTTCCCGGATTGCACGCCGCAAGTTTCCGAGACATACCCATTCTTGAGGTGCTCTGTGAGGATTTCTTGGGAGAAGGGGATTTCGAAGGCCAAAAGATGTTTTCCGGTGAGATGGTTCTGAAGTTCAGGGGAATAAGGCGGGGAAATGCTCGTTTTTTTCAAACTGTAACCTCCATTTCTTGATAAATTACACTCCCCCTTATCATTCGCTTTTAACTCCCGGATTCCTTTTTGTTCATAAAAAAACGCCTTTCACTTAGTAAAGGCGTCAAAGCTTAAATTTTATACCAGCCCATCCCCATCGAGCCTTCGCCCAGATGCGTTCCGATTACTGGGCCGAAGTAGCTGATGTCGAATTCGACATTCGGGAACCGGGCTTCAAGTTCCGCTTTCCAGTCTTTGGCTTCACTTTCCCGTTTTGCATGAATGATGACGGCCTTATATTTCTCGCCGCTCGCCGCCTCTTCTCCAAGTAAATCGGCAATCCGTTTCATCGCTTTTTTCCTTGTACGGATTTTTTCGAATGGGACGATGACTTTATCAACAAAATGGAGCACCGGCTTCACTTGAAGCAGACTGCCGATCAAAGCTTGGGCACTGCTTAAGCGGCCGCCGCGCTGGAGATGGGATAGGTCATCTGCCATGAAGTATGCCTTGACCGATGGTTTCATTTCTTCAAGCCTGGCCATGATTTCTTCTGCACCTTTGCCATCAAGTGCCATCTTTGCCGCCTCGATCACGTAAAACCCCTGTACCATGCAGCTGATTTCCGAATCAAACGCATGAACCCTGATTCCCTCGACCATTTCACCTGCAGATGCCGCTCCTTGATACGTGCCGCTGATGCCGCTCGATAAATGAATGGAAATAACATCATCATATTCTTTTTGCAGTTCCTCGAACTTCTCGACAAACTTCCCGATTGGAGGCTGTGAAGTGGTCGGCAATTTCTCCTGCCTCTTTACTTCCTCATAAAACTCATCCGCAGTAATATCAATTTCCTCCCGGTAAGCTTCATTGGAAAAAATGACATTAAGCGGCATCATATGTATATGTAAACGATCACGCATTTCCTTTGGTATATATGCAGTGCTATCTGTTACGACTGCGGTTTTCATATCAGTACCATCCTTATAAAAATTTACTTCGTACCATATTCAACATTCTATCTGAAAATGCCTTTATTTGCATTAAATTGCTTTTTAAATTACCAAAATTTGAATATCACATCAAACAAAAAAATCCAGCCCTTCAGCACGCATTGCGGAATCTGAAGAGCCGGACTTATCGAACGCTTTGATTACTTCACTTCTACCCAGCCGTTTTTAATAGCTAGGACAACCGCTTGTGTACGGTCATTCACATTCATCTTCTGAAGAATGTTACTCACATGGTTCTTGACTGTTTTTTCACTGATATATAGAGTTTCGCCGATGGCCCGGTTGCTTTTCCCGTCAGCTAAAAGCTGAAGCACTTCACATTCACGTCGAGTCAATAGGTGAAGCGGCCTCCTGATTTCTATCGTATGTATGGAATCACGATCAGCACCCTCTTCAGCTGCTAAACGGCGATATTCTTTAACTAAGTTATGGGTGACCTTCGGATGAAGGTATGAGCCGCCTTCAGCGACTACACGCACAGCATCGATCAACGCGTCTGCGTCCATCTCTTTCAACAGATAACCTTGTGCTCCTGTTTTCAATGCGTGCTGCACGTAGTTTTCATCATCATGAATGGAAAGGATGATGACTTTTGTTTCAGGGTAACGGCTCACGAGCATTTTTGTAGCTTCGACCCCATTCATGTTCGGCATGTTGATATCCATGATAACAACATCAGGTTTATGTGTTTCAACAAGATCCATAGCTTCGCTTCCGTCATCACCCTCGGCAACAACATCAAAGGATGATTCAAAATCTAATATGCGCTTTACGCCTTCACGGAAAAGCTGATGGTCATCGATTATGACGATACTAGTCTTCAACGGCTTCTTCCTCCTAGTTTCTATTTAATATGTCTATTCTCTATTATTTAAATGGTAGGGAATTTGGATAAATACCAAAGTGCCTGCTCCCGGTTGTGAATCGATAGTCATTTCACCTTCCAGCAGCTCGACTCTTTCTCTCATTCCAACCAAGCCAAATGAGCCTTCTTTTTGAATCGAAGAGTCAAACCCCTTTCCATCATCTTTGACGACGACGGTCACCATCTCCTTGGAAATGGACAGTTTAACTTGAATCTGTTTTGGGTCCGCGTGCTTCAATGAATTTTGTACAGCCTCTTGAACCAGCCTGAATAATGCGACCTCCATATCGGAAGGGAGCCTTTTGACCTGCCCAAGGTTGACGAAATTCAGATTCACGCCATTATTATAGTCTTCGGTCGTTTGCAGGTACTTTCTGAGGGTAGGAACAAGTCCTAAATCATCAAGCGCCATAGGCCGAAGGTCATAGATGATTCTTCGCACTTCATATAAAGCATTCCTTACCATGACCTTTAAACTGCGGATTTCCACTAACGCTTCATCAGGACCTCTCTCCCGCTGCACTCGTTCTATCAGGTCTGAGCGCATCATGACGTTTGCCAGCATTTGCGCCGGACCGTCATGGATTTCACGTGAGAGCTTTTTACGTTCCTGCTCCTGGGCTTCGATTATTTTCAGTCCGAAGTCCTGCTTGCGTTTCGCTTCTTGAAGGGCTTCCCCCACAAATTTAAGATCTTGTGTCAAATAATTCTGCACCACCGATATTTGCGAGACGAGATGCACCGCTTTATCGATCGTCTGCTGCAAACCCCTTAACCTTAACTCAAGTTCATCCCGGCGATTACGGAGCTCTTTCTCCAATTGCCGGTTAATTTGTAAATCGACTTGCAGCTTATGTGCCCTTTCATAAGCATCGCGCACTTGTTCTTCAGAAAAATGGTTGAAGTGCATACTGACTTCTGAAAGCCTTTTTCGAGCAAACCTGGCTTTTGAATCCAGTGCATCGCTGTCGGTTATCACAATGGCAACCCTGATTTTCACATCATCAAGCTCTTTTGATAATGTCTCGAAGTCCTTTCGGCATTGTTCGCCGATATCAAAGACTTCATCCTTACTTTCACTAACAGTGCTCACCATTGTTTCTAAGATCTTGTCCAATGCTTTAGCATCAACCTTTTTTATGGACATTAAGATCCCTCCACTTAAATCAAAAGACTTAAACAATTTATTGTCTTAAAGACTATGTATATGGAAAAAAGTTCTTTCCCTTTTTCATGAATGGTTAAATTTCAGGAAACATTTGTATGAAGTAACCTTCATGAACATATTGTACCAAAAAAAGTTTAAAAATACGTTAATTCCCTTTTTGATTTCCATAAAATGTACATACTTACTATACATCTCATAATCCGGCCATTAAGTCTGCCTATTAAAGGCCGAAAGCCATATCAATTATCCTAATACAAAATATCCTTTTCAATCAAATGGGATATTCCGCTCCATTGATTATCATATGAAACAGATGCATTTATTAAATGGCAAAATCCTTGAAATGAGAGGACACGTTAAGGTAAAGCCAGGATAATGGCACAGAACTCATGTTTTTCCTATAATGTTATTCTTTTAAGCATATATGACCAGCTAATAACAATAACAGGCAATGAAATTAATTATAACACGTACATCTTTATCTTATATTAAAGTTTCTTTACACATGCAGTATGTAAATGAATCGTGATTGCCACTTTTTCCGCAAAGCCTTATAATAAATCAACTAATAGGAAGCACGAAGGTGGAATAATATGCTCACTCAATATTTAACGGTGGCAGGTCGCGGCGAACATGAAATCGTCATTGAAAAATCCCGTTTTATTTCCCACATCGCCCGGGTCGAAACCGAAGATGCCGCACAGGCCTTTATCCAGGAAATCAAGAAAAAGCACAAAGATGCTACACATAATTGTTCAGCTTATATGATCGGGGAACAAAATCAAATCCAAAAAGCCCTCGACGACGGGGAACCGAGCGGAACGGCAGGCGTCCCTATCCTAGAAGTGCTTAAGAAGAAAGAACTGAAAGACACAGCTGTTGTGGTCACTCGGTATTTTGGCGGCATCAAACTTGGTGCTGGCGGTCTCATTCGCGCTTACAGCAAAGCGACTTCAGAAGGGATAAATGCCACTGGTGTCGTCATTAGGAAACTGATGCGGGTCATTTCGACAACCGTCGACTATACCTGGCTTGGAAAATTGGAAAACGAATTGCGCTCTTCCATTTATCAAATAAAGGAAATTCAATACCTTGATCAGGTCAATATCCTTGTATATGTCGAG
>Ga0182745_1004887_pt1 | contig 11080 bp, 6 predicted proteins | sample eDN3rd30CKraftBY_FD_128523 | JGI IMG/M metagenome (GOLD analysis project Ga0182745, IMG submission 128523) | Enriched backyard soil microbial communities from Emeryville, California, USA - eDNA 3rd pass 30_C Kraft BY (version 2) (version 2) | ecosystem: Environmental > Terrestrial > Soil >... | reverse complement strand
TGAAACTCGTCAATCGGCGCCTGTGGCAGATCAAGCGCGCCCGCCGGTCGATCGCTTTCATGCGACGGGACCTTGCGCTCGAAAGCTTCGCCAAAATGGCTGAGCGCCGCCATGGCCCGTACGGCCAGAGACGGATCCTCAAAGCACGGCATTCCAAGTCTCTCGTAGTACGCCCGGTCCTCGGGCGTCGCCATGATGATGCTCAGCATCAGCGAATGTTGGCCGTGCTTCTGACGCAAGCGTTCATAAACCGCAGCCACGGCATCGCGCGTGAGCGGCGATGATGCAACGGACGCCATGTAGATGAGATAGCTGTCGTAATTTCCCGTCCCGATGACCAGGTCGGAGATTTCCTCGATCAAGGCCGGCTCAGCCAGCGCCTTGCCCGTGAAGTCGACGGGGTTGCGCGTGCCCGAGAACGGAATCAGCTGCGCGATCTGCTGCTGTATCGGCTCGGGCAGCGCCGGCAATTGCAGTCCCGCCGCTTCAGCCGCATCGGACATCAACACCCCCACCCCGCCGGAAATGCTTTGCAGACAGATTCGCCGGCCTTTGGGAAATTCGCCGAACTGGCAAGCGTAGGCGACGTCCAGAATCTCTTCCGTGGTGGTTGCCCGGTAGACGCCATACTGGGCAAACAGGGCGCCATAGAGTGCGTCCGCGCCGGCCAACGAGGCCGTGTGCGATGCGGCCGCAGCGGCGCCTACGGTCGATTGACCTACCTTCATGAAGATGACCGGCTTACGTGCCGCATGGGCGGCGGCCAGCGCACGCTTCATACTATGCATGTCGCGTACGCCCTCAGCGTAGGCGGCGATGACCTTGATGTCCGGTCTGCGTGCGTAGTACTCAATGACTTCGGCGACATCGACATCGGCTTCGTTGCCGGTCGTCACCCAATGAGACACCCCCAGCCCTCGAGACTGCGCCACCATGTAGAGGTGCGAGCCGTAAGCGCCCGATTGACTGATGATGCCGAGGTCTCCGGAACGCATCAGCTTCATCGCCGGATAGCTCGCAAAGGTCCCGTACCATTGTTTGCCCGGCACCGCCACGCCCAGGCAGTTGGGCCCGACAATACGCATGCCCGCTTCACGCGCAATCGCGGCGATCTGCCGCTGGATTTCCGCACCTTGCTCGCCGATCTCGGCCAGGCCAGAAGTAAAGACGACGACTGAACGCACACCCGAGTCCGCACAGGCGCGAATAGTCTCCACCACATCAACCACCGGGACGGCCACGATGGCGCAATCCACTGGGCCAGGCACATCCGTGATGCTCGAGAATGCCCGCAACCCTTGGACTTCCGAGTATTTTGGATTGACGGGATAGATGTGGCCGTCGAAGCCGGCGCCGATCAAATTATGGATCGGCCGTCCTCCGATACGCGCCGGCGTGTTGGAAGCACCGATGATCGCCACCGACCGAGGGTCGAGCAGCGCGTCGAGTGAAGCAGTCATTTCGTGGCCACCTTTTTCGCATGTACCAGCATGGCCTCAGGAATTCTGACGGACATGGCCAGTAGTTGCTGGGCATATGTCTTGCCTTGAGTATCGAGGTTCAGCGACGACGTACCGCCGCCGTCGAGCGCATTGGCCAACACGAAGTTCAACGCCAGCAGCCCGGGCATTTCGTAGCGCGTTGTGCCACCGCGCTGCACGTGCGCAAACCACTGGCCCACGCGTTCGGCCGTCAATGCCTGCTTCAGCCAGGGCAGCAGCTCCGCGTGACGAGCGACGACGCCGACGTTGGCGTTGTCGCCCTTGTCGCCGCTGCGAGCCACTGCAAGCGCGATAAGCGGCACCTCCACGTCACTGCCATTGACCGCGTCCGCCGGCGCAGGAATCGTCGCATCACGCATCTGCACGGGATCGAAGAAGGCCTGAGGCGCGGCAGGGGTGAACGCGATCGGCTCGCCATCCACATACACCTCGATTCGTACCTTGTCGCGGTCCAGGAGAAATGCGAACTGCGCAATCACCGGCGTGACCTTCGGCCTGCCTGCGCCGCCGGCGCAACGGCCGGTCGTCATGGACAGACCTACCCCGGTCACCTCCTTGGAAAACAGCTCCAACGCATCACGCTTGGCGTGCCGCACATCGATACGCACCATGACCTCGCGCGTCGCCCGCGCCTCGGGCCTGGCGTGCGCACCCAGCAACGTTTCGGCGCCGATCATGTGCACCGCGACATGCTCAAGCGCCGCGAGTCCGCGCTCCTGCAGCAGTCGATTCACGCGTTCCAGCAACGCCGCGCTGTAGGCTTCGGCTTTTTCGATCACGTCGAAGCCGGCGATGACCGTGCTCGCCGATGCGCGATAGCCGTCGTGCCAGGTCGCCGAGACCTTGTACTTCTTCGGCGGCGGGTAGCCCCGTGCGCCTTCGACCTGCACACGATGCGGACCGCACTCGATCACGCTCACCTCGCGAAAATCGCAAGCGACGTCCGGCATCAGATAGGCGCCGGGGTCACCCAGCTCATAGACAATCTGCTCGGAAACGGACAGGCGCGACACCAGACCTCCCGTGCCTTCGGGCTTGGTGATCAGAAAGCGGCCAGACGGTTCGCATTCGGCGATCGGATAACCCATATCCGGCCAACCCGCGACCACGTCGCGCCAGTCGGTGAAATTACCACCCGTCGCTTGGGCGCCGCATTCGAGAATGTGGCCGGCCAACGTACCGGCGGCCAGACGATCATAGTCCTCGGGCTGCCAACCGAACTCATGAATCAGCGCCCCAAGCGTCGTCGCGCTGTCCACGCAGCGGCCTGTGATCACGATATCCGCGCCCCCATCCAGCGCCGCCGCAATCGGGAAAGCGCCCAGATAGGCGTTGGCGCTGATAAGCCGATCCGGCATGGACTTGCCCGTGGTCATGTCGCGCACATCGTCACCGCGCCACTCGTCCACGCGTTCCGTCAGGTCGTCACCCACTACCGTGGCGATACGCAACTTGAGGCCCGCCTCCTCGGCCACCTTGGCCAACGCCTGCGCGCAGGCCGTAATGTTCACGCCACCCGCATTGGCGATGACCCGGATGCCGCGGCGATGAATCTCCGGCAGCAGAGGCTTCATCACCAGATCGACGAAATCCCGCGCATAGCCGGCATCGGAAACTTTGGCCCGCGCGCGCACCAGGATCGACATCGTGACTTCGGCCAGGTAGTCGAAAACCAGGTAATTGACATCACCCTTTTGCACAAGCTGCCGCGCTGCCTCTGCGCTGTCGCCCCAGTAGCCGGACGCGCCGCCGATGCGCACGGTGCGGTTCATCTTGGTTTCATGCATTGACCTGCCCCCAGAGTGGTGCGCGTTTTTCAGCAAACGCCGATTGGCCCTCGCGTGCTTCGGGACCGCCGTTCAGCTGACCGAACTCGCGTGCCGCGAGATCGATCAGCGCGACCTCGCGGCCTTCGTCGATCGCGCTCATGATGCGTTTGGTCGCGGCGCAGGCGAGCGGCCCGCAGGACTGCACCTGTGCGACCACGTGCTCGAGCACGTGATCAGCCTCGCCGTCATCGCACAAGTACTGACCGACGCCATAACCGTAGGCCGTTTCGCCATCGAAGCGCTCGGCGGTCAGCGCCAATTGACGCGCCCGAGACAGCCCGACGCGCCGCACGACCCACTGCGCGATCTGTGCCGGCGCCACGCCAATCCGGGTCTCGGGCATACCCATGCGGGCGCCGCGCGTCAGGATCGTGATGTCGGTGAGACAGGCATAGCCGAAGCCGCCGCCAAAGGCCGACCCTTCGACCAGCGAGATCGTGGTCTGCGGCAGCTTGGCAAAGCGCAGGAACATGTGCCCGGCGTCGCGATTGCGTTTTTCAATGGCGGCCACACCGCCGGTATCGTCGGCTGCGGCGCGACGCTCCTTGATATCACCGCCGGCGCAAAAATGGCCGCCCGCACCGCGCAGCGTAACCACCCGGATCGCCGGCGTATCGGCCAGAAAATCCACCAACTCGGAGAACTCGCGCGCCATTACCGAATTGATGGCGTTGCGCTGCTCCGGCCGATTGAAGATGACATCCAGACGTGCGTCCTCGTTGCGCAAAATGAGTGTCTCAAAAGCAGGTAATGCCTTCACCGAATACTCCTTTTCACGAGTTTTCCCCGTGCTATTTGTTGTTGATCAGATTGCCGAATTCGCGAATGGCCTCCTGCCATTCCGCCAACTCCCTCGACAAATCGGCGGCAGACTGTTCTGGCGTGGACGTCACAGGCATCACGCCTAATGCCCGGGTCGTCTCTGCCGCTTTCGGGTCATTGATGGCGAAAGCAAAATCTGCGGAAAGGCGTTGAATCAACTCCGACGGCGTTCCTTTGCGAACAAAATACTTGCCGCCACTCATCCGGTCCATTTTTGGCAACCCCAATTCCTGAAAGGTAGGCACCTGCGGAAAAGCCGGCCAACGGCTGGAGCCACTCACCGCGACCACCCAGGCCGATCCCGAATCGAGGGCCTTCTTAGCGCCCGACGCACTGATGAATGCCGTTGTCACATGCCCGCCGATCAGATTGGCCACCATCTGACTCTCGCCGGCCATCGGCACATGGAGCAAGGGCAGATTGGCTTCCATCTTGAGACGCTCGCCGATGTACTGCGTGCTGCTGCCGTGGCCATGCGAGGCAAAACTGAAATTGCCCGCCTGACGCGCCTCTTCGAAAAAATCCTGCGCGTTGCGTGCTGTCGTGTTTGTGCTGGCGACGAACACGACCGGCGTCACGAATGCATCCGTGAAAGCCACGAAATCTTCCGCCGTACGATAACCGGCGTTATCCCGCAACAGTTCCGACGAGATCATGACCGGTGGCGAGTGCATCAGGATCGTGTGCCCATCGGCCGGCTGGCGAAGCACATAGGTGGTACCGATGGCGCCACCGGCGCCGCCGCGGTTTTCCACGATCACAGGCTTGCCCCATCGTTCGGCCAATCGCTCGGCGACGACACGCGACTGGACGTCAGTGGCGCCGCCAACCGGGAACGGCACGACGATCACGACCGGCTTGTCCGGAAAGGCCTGTGCCAAGTGGGTCGCCATGCCGAGCGTGAGGCCAAACACAATCGACTTGAGATGATTCATCGCCTTGCTCCCTACTGTTTTTGAGTTGGATCAAGCTTCAACACCCCATTACACCGCGGTAGCCACCTTGAAAAGCAAAGCGCCGGAGGCGGCCTGCCTGCCCTTTTCGCACAGGATTTCGGCTATCTCACCCGCTTGGTTCGCGACGATTTCATGCTGCATTTTCATGGCTTCCAGCACCGCAAGCCGCATTCCCTTTTCGACTTTCTGTCCCACGTCCACAAAAATATCCAGGATGACGCCGTGCATCGGCGCGGGTACATTGCCGTCCGACGCGGACTCCGGCCCGGTTCGCTCGCCAGCCAGTGTGTCCTCGAGCTGATATCCGCGCCCATCATGGCTGATGTAGATCTGATCGATTGCGGCGCATGCATACAGTAGCGAGCGATCAGTTCCGTTCAGACTCAGATTGGCTTTAAAAGCCTCGCGTCGGATTCGCGTCGCCTGGAACACGCTTTCTTCATCAACGATGACGTCATACGCTTGATCGTCCGTCGGCCGCACCACGATGTCGCGACCTGCCAGATTGAAGCGGCTGTACTTGACGCCATCGCTCGACCAATCCAGCAACTCCGGCGCGACTCCGATGCACTGTTGCAACAAGCGATCGCGGCGATGCAGATACAACAAGATCCCCGCCATGGCCAATTCCGGACCCGAAATCTCGGCAGGCTGCCATTGCGATTGCGCAAACTCCTCGGCGATGAACGCCGTCGTCGCGCCCCCGTTTACAAAGGTCTGCTTCTGCAACGTATCGATCAGAAAATCACGGTTGGTTCGCGGGCCGATGATGACCGTCGACTTCAATGCTTCGATCAGTCGTGCTCGCGCCACCTCGCGTGTTGGCCCCGACGCGATGATCTTGGCCAGCATCGGATCGTAGTAGGGAGAGACCGTCATCCCTGGCTCAATACCATCATCGCAGCGAATCCCCGGCCCCGACGGCCGCTGCCAGGACTCGATCCGACCGGCGCAAGGCAAGAACCCGGCCTCCACGTCTTCGGCATAAAGGCGAGCCTCGATAGCGTGGCCGGTCAGCGCCAGGTCTTCCTGTGTGAACCCCAACGCCAAGCCTTCCGCGGCCTGAATCTGCAATTGCACGAGATCGATTCCGGTCACTGCTTCCGTCACAGGATGCTCGACCTGAATGCGGGTATTCATCTCGAGAAAGTAGTAATTGTTGTCCTGATCGAGAAGAAACTCGACAGTGCCCGCCCCCCCGTACTCGATGGCGCGCGCGGCAGCCACCGCGGCCGTTCCCATGCGCTCTCGCAACTCGTGCGTCATGACCGGACACGGAGATTCTTCGATGACTTTCTGGTGTCTTCGCTGGACGGAGCAATCCCGCTCCCCCATATGGACCACCGTGCCCAGACTATCGCCAAACACCTGGATTTCAACGTGGCGCGGCCGCTGCACGGCCCGCTCCAGGATCAACGCGCCGGAGCCAAACGCGTTCTCCGCCTCGGCTCGCGCCGATTTCAACGCATTGGGTACATCCTCCAACCGGTCGACCAGCCGCATACCGCGTCCGCCTCCGCCCGCTGCCGCCTTGACCATCAGCGGCATGCCAATCCGCTCGGCCTCCCGGCGCAGCGTCGCCTCGGATTGATCCTCGCCATCGTATCCGGGCACACACGGCACACCGGCTTGCGCCATCCTGCGACGCGCCCCCGCCTTATCACCCATCCAGCGAATCGCGTCGGGCGATGGCCCGATAAAGATCAAACCGTTGTCGGCGCAAGCCTGCGCGAACTGCGCGTTTTCGGACAGGAACCCATAACCCGGATGCACCGCCTGCGCGCCGCTGGCTTTCGCGGCGTCAATGATGCGTTCTATATTCAGGTAAGAAGCGCCAGGTGTCGCCGCACCGATGGCCACAGCGGTGTCGGCCTGCGCGACATGCGGCGCGCCGGCATCGGCCTCGGAGTACACGGCCACCGTTCGATAGCCCAACGCCCGTGCCGCACGCATCACCCGGATAGCGATTTCGCCGCGATTGGCGACCAAAATGGTTTCGAATTTCCTCATGTCTGGCTCACATCCTGGCAACGCCGAAGCTGTTGGACTGCACCGTTCTATTTCTGGCTTCGGCGCAGGTTTGCAGCGCAAAGCCCAAGACGCGCCGGCTATCGCGCGGATCAATCACGCCCATGTCGAGCATCTGTCCCGAGGTAAAGAACGCGTCCTCCTGCGCTTCGTAGTGCGCCACCAGGTCGGCCTTCTGCTTGGCCAAAAGCTGCTCGTCCACGGCTTCGCCCCGCCGTGCCGCAGACTGCCGGGTGACTTGATCCATGGTGAGCGCGGCCTGCTCGCCGCCCATGACGCCCGTTCGCGCATTGGGCCAGGAAAACAGAAAGTCAGGGTCGTAGCCCAGGCCTGCCATGCCGTAGTTGCCGGCGCCAAAACTCGCGCCGATATAGAGAGTGATCTTCGGCACGCGAATGTTGGCCACGGCCTGAATCATCTTGGCGCCGTGCTTGACCATGCCGGCCTGCTCATAGTCACGGCCAACCATGAAGCCCGTGATGTTGTTGAGAAAAATCACCGGTATCTGCGCCTGGTCACAGAGCTGCAGAAACTGCGCCGCCTTGGTTGCGCCATTGGGATCGATTGGACCATTGTTGCCGATGATCCCGCACGCATGGCCCATGATTTTCGCGTGACTGCAGACCACGGTGACACCGTAGCGCGATTTGAATTCACTGAAAGCGGAATCGTCGGTCAACCGCGCCAGGACTTCGCGCACGTCGTAGGCCTTGCGATAGTCCACGGGTACGACACCGGCCAATTCATCGGGACTGTGCCGCGGGGGCTGGTACCCGTGCGGCGCCGTGACGGCACAATGCCGGTTCCAATCCAGCGTGGCGACCAACTTCCTCAGCGTGGCGATGGCATGCGCATCGTCATCGGCGAGGTATTCCACCAGCCCCGATACCTCGGCGTGCATGGCAGCGCCGGCGAGTTCTTCTTCGTCGGCGATTTCGCCGGTAGCGGCCTTCACCAGCGCCGCGCCACCGAGCGAGGCTCGGCCACGTCCGCGTACGGCGATGACGTAGTCGCTCAACCCCGGGTAATAAGCGCCTCCCGCCGTCGAAGGTCCATGCAGAATCGTGAGCACGGGAATACCCGCCGCGCTCAATTGCGCCAGACGCCGAAAGCCGCCCCCGCCCCAGGCCCAACCGGCCACGCTGTACTTCATCAAGTTGGCGCCCGCGCTTTCCACCAGCTGCAGGAAAGGCAGTTTCAACTCGCGTGCGATGTCCAGGCACCTACGCAGTTTTTCTCCGCTCTTGGCCGTGCTGGCGCCGGCGTTGATGCCACTGTCATAGGCATAGATCATGCAGCGCACACCGGACACAAAACCGATTCCCGCCAGCGTACTGGCGCCCGGAACGCTCGTGGCGCGATCCGGCTGATCGACCAGATAGTTGGCCAGTCCAAACAGCTCCAGGAAAGGCAGGCCGGGATCCAGCAGCCTCGCGATTCGCTCACGCGGCAACAATTGTCCGCGCTTCTCGAAAACGTCTCGCCGACGTTCAGACAGCAAGCGCGCGCGATCGCGCAATTGATGCAGCTCATCGACAAGAGCCAACATCTCGGCACGGTTCTTCGCGAATTCCTCGGACTGAGGATTTATAAGGGAGTTAAAAGCGTCCATAGGTCAATACACTTTCTCGCGCTAGAAGGTTCAAACGCCACGGATCAACTGTCATGCTTATGTAGCAATGATGGCACGAGACGGCGACAGGCTCCATTAACAAATATGGGCCCAATACTTAAGCAACACTTATGAAACACGTTCGGCGACGACATCGGCCTTGCTCGGCCTGATGGCACGCCGATAATCGAACAGAAGACGCGCGGAATGTCGTAAAGTCTTTTCTTTGTCTGTATTACCGGAGGCGATGTTGCCCCGCCCGATTGAACATTTGCTCGACCCATTTCCCGCCGAATCCCCGGCCGTCGCCCCGCAAGGGCTGCTGCGATTTCTCTGGGCGTGCTCGCGCGGCGCGCGAGGCTATCTGGCCCTGCTGGCGCTGTTCAGCGCCAGCGTCTCCATTTACGAGGCCTGGCTTTTCGCCTTTCTCGGCCAAGTGGTGGATTTTCTTGCCGACTGGCAAAGCGGCACGATTTCCGCGCAGGAGACGCGAATACTCTGGACCATAGGCATCGTGCTCGTGGCCAGTATCGGCCTGGTTGCCGCACGCACCATCATTCAACATCAGATATTGGCGATCAATCTGCCCTTGCGCCTGCGCTGGAATTTTCACCGTCTGATGCTACAGCAGAGCCTGTCGTTCTTTGCCGATGAATTTGCGGGCCGCGTCACGACCAAAGTCATGCAGACGGCGCTCGCCGTACGCGAAGTGCTGTTTACGTTTTCGGAAATCGTACTCGGCATCGGCATTTATTTTGTGACGATCATCGCGCTGGCGGGAGGCTTCGATCTCCAGTTGATGCTCCCCTTCATCGCCTGGATCGTCCTGTATGGAATGACGATGTGGTATTTCGTCCCTCGACTGGGCAAAGTTTCGCAGGAACAAGCCCACGCTCGCTCGTCCATGACAGGTCGCGTCACGGACGCTTACGCCAATATCACCACGGTCAAACTGTTTTCGCACACCAATCGCGAGGCGCACTTTGCGCGCGCCGCGATGGAAGAATTCAAGAATACCGGCTATAGCCAGATGCGGCTGGTCAGCCAATTCGAGATCGCCAATCAGATCCTGGTCGTCGGCTTGATTCTGTCGGCGGCAGGGTACGCCCTCTATCTCTGGCATGCCGGTACGATCGGCCCTGGCGCGGTCGCCGCCGTAACCGCCATGGCGTTGCGCGTCAATGGCATGTCGCACTGGATCATGTGGCAGATGACCTCGCTCTTTGAAGCGATCGGCACTGTGCAAGATGGCATCGCGACCTTTTCCCGCAAGGTCAAAGTGCAGGATCGACCCGATGCCACGACACTGCAGATCACTCAGGGCGAAGTCGTGTTCGACCAGATTTCGTTCAACTACAACGGCAAACGCCAAGTCCTCGATGGCCTGAGCCTGACCGTCAAGCCGGGCGAAAAAATCGGCCTGGTCGGCCGCTCGGGCGCAGGCAAATCGACGCTCGTCAATCTCTTGCTGCGCTTTTACGATGTCGATGCCGGCCGCATCTGCATTGACGGACAGAATATCGCCCACGTCACGCAAGACAGCTTGCGCCAGGCGATCGGGATGGTCACTCAGGACACGTCGCTGCTTCATCGCAGCATCCGCGACAACATCGCCTATGGACTGCCCGACGCCAGCGACGCGGATATCCAGGCCGCCGCCATGCATGCCCAAGCCAACGACTTCATTCAACGCTTGAGCGATCCCCAGGGACGCACCGGCTATGACACTCAGGTCGGCGAGCGTGGCGCAAAACTATCCGGCGGACAGCGTCAACGTATCGCGATTGCGCGTGTCATGCTCAAGAACGCACCCATCCTGCTGCTGGACGAAGCCACGAGCGCCCTCGACTCCGAGGTCGAGGCCGCCATCCAGGAAAGCCTGAGCGAAATGATGCAGGGCAAAACCGTCATCGCCATCGCGCATCGTCTCTCTACCATTGCCGCGATGGATAGGCTGATCGTGATGGACGAAGGGCGCATCATCGAGCAAGGCAGCCATGCGGAACTGCTGCAGCTCAACGGCGTCTATGCGCGCTTGTGGCAACATCAGAGCGGCGGGTTTCTGGGTCTGGATGACTAACGCGTCCCCGCCGCGCGGGCCATCTTGATGGTCGTCCGCACATTGTCCACGTGCTGGCTGGCGGCGATCTCCGCCTGATCGGGATCGCCATCGAGCACGGCCTCGGCAATACGCCGATAGTCGGCCAGCCGCATTTTTTGCAGGCTGGGCAGGCGATGCTGCGCATGAACCACCGGCTTCAGGATGGTCGGAAACAAACGCTTGACCTCCTGATTGCCGCCCATGTCCAACAGGACCCGATAGAACCGCCG